>OFES01000015.1_pt1 | contig 113085 bp, 112 predicted proteins | sample 1521151 | NCBI WGS metagenome assembly OFES01 (sample SAMN04272335, study PRJEB24112) | coral metagenome | biome: Coral reef; feature: Shallow seawater; material: Coral tissue | host: Coral | place: China: South China Sea | collected 2014
GCACCTGACTCTGGATCAGGCAACTGCAGGTTCGAGTCCTGCCTCCTCAGCACAATAAAAAAAGGAGACAAGCCAAACTTGTCTCCTTTTTTCATTTAACTGCTGTAGTAAGTTTTACTGGTTAACAGCATCTTTTACTGCATCAGCAGCCCCTTCAGCTGCATCGCCCACTGCGTCAGCGGCTCCTTCAGCTGCGTCACCTACTGCATCTGCAGCCTGCTCTACAACTCCTTCGGACTCTTCAGCAGCTTCCTCAGATGCTTCTTCAACAGCTTCTTCCGTGGCTTCACCGGCTTCTTCTGCTGCCTCTTCAACAGCTTCTCCTGCTTCTACAGCTTCTTCCTGAACAGCTTCTTCGCTTGCCTGCTCAGCTTTTGGAGCACAACCGAATACCGATACGGAGCTCACAAGAAAAAGAAAAATGAAAAGTTTTTTCATGATGACGTTCTGGTTTGAAAGGTTACGTTAACAACATCTTGCAGCTTTTTCTGCCACAACATATTAAAGAAAAACTGCGAGTTTTCAAAAGTCCCGCACGCACGCGTAACATGGCTGCCTGTTTGCAACCATGTTACACGTCATACAATGAATCAGTCAACGAGAACTTCAAGCTGCTCCTTGCTGACCTCATGGAAATTAAGGTACTTGTATATCTCGCTCTTATTGTCTGAAAGATTGCTGCCGACCGCTTCGAAATACTCTTCCAGGCTCGGAAGTCTTCCGAGAAGAGCACATACCGCCGCCAGTTCGGCGGAACCGAGATAAACCTGTGCACCATTACCCAGACGGTTGTCAAAGTTTCTGGTGCTTGTCGAGAAAACAATCGCATTGTCGGCAACACGCGCCTGGTTACCCATACAAAGAGAACAGCCGGGCATCTCCGCACGTGCCCCCGCCGCACCGTAAAGTGAATAATACCCCTCCTCGACAAGCTTCTTCATATCCATCTTTGTCGGTGGAACGACCCACAGCCTTGTTGCCACCTGTCCCTTGCCTTTCAACACTTCTCCAAGGGCGCGAAAATGACCGATATTGGTCATACAGCTGCCGACAAACACTTCATCAACCTTTTGCGGCCTGCCGTCATCAGCCAGTGCTTCGGAAAGAGTAATAACATCGTCGGGATCATTCGGGCATGCAACAATAGGCTCCTTGATTTCGTTCAGGTCAATCTCGAGAACCGCAGCATAATCGGCATCCGCATCAGGCTCCATAAGAGAAGGATTTGCAAGCCATTCTTCCATTTTGCCGATCCTGCGGCGAAGCGTATCCGGATCTCCGTAGCCGTTCTCTATCATCTGTTCGAGAAGCTTCACGTTCGAGTTGAGATACTCGATGACCGGCTCCTTGTCAAGGCGAACCGTACAAGCTGCCGCGCTGCGCTCGGCTGAAGCGTCACTCAACTCGAATGCCTGCTCTACTTTCAACTGCGGCAAACCTTCAATTTCAAGAATCCGACCGGCAAAAATATTTTTCTTGCCTTTTTTCTCGACAGTCAGAAGCCCCTGCTTGATAGCAACATAAGGAATGGCATTAACCAGATCACGAAGCGTTATGCCCTCCTGAAGTTCTCCCTTTAAGCGTACAAGTACCGACTCAGGAACATTCAGAGGCATGGAACCGGTCACACCCGCAAACGCAACAAGACCCGAGCCGCCGGGGAAAGAAATACCTATAGGGAAACGGGTATGGGAATCAGCGCCGGTACCGAGTGTATCGGGCAGTACCATACGATTCAGCCATGTATGGATGACACCGTCTCCCGGGCGGAGAGCAACACCGCCTCTGCTCATGATAAAGTAAGGCAGCGTACCGTGAAGTTTCACATCGGATGGTTTCGGATAGGCCGCGGTATGACAGAAGCTTTGCATAACGAGGTCTGCACCGAAACTCAGTGCCGCGAGTTCCTTGATCTCGTCACGAGTCATCGCCCCTGTTGTATCCTGAGAGCCAACGGTCAATGTTTCCGGTTCGACATACATTCCGGGACGAACACCCGGCAAACCGCAGGCTTTACCGATAATCTTCTGGGCCAGTGTATACCCTTTACCGGTATCCTCAGGCTGATCCGGGCTTTCGAAAATGTCTGCATCACCCATTCCCAGTGCTTCACGAGCCTGGCGGGTCAGCGTGCGCCCGATGATGAGCGGAATCCGTCCACCCGCCCTCACCTCGTCACCAAGAGTATTCGGTTCGAGCTTGAACTCGGCAATAACACTACCGTCTTTTTCAATTTTCCCTTCATAAGGATAGAGGTCGATAACATCACCGGTCTCCATGCTTTCCACATCAGCCTGGATCGGCAAAGCCCCGGAATCCTCTGCTGTGTTGAAAAAAATAGGCGCAATGATACCGCCGATGACCACACCGCCGGTACGCTTGTTCGGCACAGCAGGAATATCCTCACCGATATGCCATTGGACCGAATTGATTCCCGATTTACGGCTTGAACCGGTGCCGACAACATCTCCGACAAATACAAGCGGATTTCCTTTTTTCTTCAGTTCCGCGATAGTCCCTATCGGATCATCCATTTTCGAGCGCAACATGCTCAGAGCGTGCAGTGGAATGTCACTTCTTGTAAATGCTTCACTTGCAGGAGAAAGATCATCGGTATTGGTTTCACCCGCCACCTTGAAAACCGTCAGAGTCATTTTTTCAGGGATAGCAGACTTCGAGGTAAACCACTCCGCGTTTGCCCAGGACTCCATGACTTCTTTCGCATAACGGTTCGATCCGGAAAGCTCCGCAACACTATCGAATGATTCATAAACAAGGAGCGTTTTCTTCAGCATATCAGCAGCCACAGCAGCAACTTCATCATTGTCATTCGACAATGCATCAACCAGGGGTTTGACATTATAACCGCCCAGCATGGTACCAAGGATGTTTACAGCCTCAACCGCGGAGATTGCTGAAGACACAGCCTCTCCTTTAACAATGCTGTCAAGAAAAGCTGCTTTTTCAAATGCTGCATCATCAACACCGGGGCTGATATGATTACAAAACAGTTCAAGCAGGTACTCCTGCTCGGCAACAGGGCTCTGCTGCAACAGTTCAATCAGCTCACGTGCCTGATCCGGCGTCAAGGGAAGCGGGGGAATGCCGCTGTTAGCTCTTTCATCAGCATGCGCACGATATTCTTGTATAAGACCCATTACGTCAATCTCCTTCTGTTTTTTTAATGCTTGTGAAAATATCTATTTCTTACGAAAAGGAAGGGTGCAATTCCGCCATGTAGCGGGCAAAGCTGTTAAGTTAGCATACTTCTTTAAAAAAAGCAACGAGGATGTGAGCAGAATGGCTGGATGGCTTTTTGTAAGGAGGAGCACTTCGAATAACCGTCGCGAAAGGTTCGAGGGCAATACACTAAAACGGTAAAAAATGAGAATTTTTACTCAAGATCAAGGAGAGTTCAGAAGCCGAAGCGGAGCGTATGTTTGAATACGTGAGCATCGGAAGTCTGAACACGACGCAGAGATTGGGTAAAAAGGCCATTTTTAAATTATCAGCATGCTGTCTCCATAACTAAGAAACCTATACCCCCTTTCAAGTGCTTCGCCGTAAGCTTTTTTCAGATTATCCCACCCGGCGAACGCCGCAGTAAGCATCAACACCGTCGATCGGGGCGCATGGTAGTTGGTTACAAGAGCATCGATAACCCTGAAAGAGTAGCCCGGATAAATAAAGATATCAGCCTCATCGACAATTTCCCCCGGGCCATCACGGTCTTCGATAAGCGATGCTGCATGTTCGAGTGAGCGGGTTACTGTAGTGCCGACGGCAATCACCCTCCTTTTTTCCCGTTTGGCATCCCGGATTTTTCCGGTGGTTTCGGATGGTATACAATAATACTCCCTGTGCATAACATGGGAATCCAGGCTATCACCCCTGATGGGCAGAAACGTTCCAAGCCCGATATGCAGCGTAACGTACGCCCGTTCAACACCTTTTACCACCAGGGCACCAAGCAGTTCATCCGTCATATTCAATGACGCGGTCGGGGCTGCAACAGAACCCGGTATTTCAGCAAAAACCGTCTGGTAACGTTCACGGTCAACCTCTTCAACCCCCCTTTTCAAATACGGGGGGATCGGCACCTCTCCATGCTCGGCAAAAAAACCCTGAACACTTCGGCCGTCAAGACAGGATATTCTTGCAATCCCCTGCCCTTCAACAGATTCAACAACGAGCTTGTTACCATGAGCCAGCAGAACATCCCCTGGCTTCAATCTACCCCGGTACATCACCATATCCTGACGTTCTTCGTGCTTCTCAAGCAAAACAAGCTCGATCTCCGCTCCCGTTGATTTCCGCGCAAACAATCTTGCCTGCACTACCTTGCTGTTATTGAGAACAAGCAGATCGCCCGGCTCTACAAAACGGGCAAGTTCCGCGTATGCCGTATGTGTTATTGTCCCTGTCTCACGGTTCAGCACCTCAAGCCTGGTTGTTCCGCGGTCGGGGGGAGGATAGATCGCTATACTGCTTTCCGGCAGCTCATAATCGTAATCACTGACCTTCATCACATATTACCCACTTGCAGAACACCTGTTCACCGGAGCTTCCTCAGTCGTGCCCTTATCGCTTCAGCATGTGCCTGAAGATCTTCATGGTCAGCAAACCGTGCAATCTTTTCCCCCGACAAAGCAAGCTGTTCTTTTGAGTAGGAAATAATAGAGGTATGTTTAATAAAATCACGAACAGAAAGCGGCGAGAAAAACCGTGCCGTCCCGTTTGTCGGCAGGATGTGATTCGGCCCTGCAAAGTAATCACCTATCGATTCACAAGAATAACTACCCATAAAGACCGCCCCTGCATGCCTGAGGTCGGGAAGAATCGCCCAGCTGTCGCGGACATGCAGTTCAAGATGCTCCGGCGCAATCATGTTGGAAACCTCGCATGCTTCACGAATATCTTTTGTCAGAACAATCGCCCCGTTTGCATTGAAGGCCTGTTGTATGATATCTCCTCGCTCCATCGCGGGAACCATTTCGTTTGCCAGCGTCTTAACGGTTTCCGCCAGCTTGCCCGAGTCGGTAACAAGCACCGATGAAGCATCGGGGTCATGTTCAGACTGGGCAAAAAGGTCGAGCACTATAAACTCGGGATCAGCTGAATCGTCGGCGATAACAACGACCTCCGAAGGTCCGGCAATACTGTCGATGGAAACGTGTCCGAATACCTCTTTTTTTGCAAGCGCAACGAACTTGTTGCCCGGCCCTGTAATTTTGTCGACTTTCGGGACACTCTCCGTCCCGAACGCGAACGCTGCGATTGCCTGAGCACCGCCGAACTTGTAGATTGTGTCAACACCGGCAACATATGCAGCCGCAAGAATATGGGGACTGACCTTTCCCTCACCGTCACAGGGGGTCGTCAGATATATCCTGTCGACACCGGCAACCTGGGCCGGAACGACATTCATAAACAGAGAAGACGGATAAGCAGCCTTTCCGCCCGGCACATAGAGCATAACACGCTCAAGCGGCGTTACCCGCTGACCGAGAATAACACGGTTGTCCCGCTCGCAAAAGAAGCTCTTGTCAACCTCCTGCTCATGAAACACCGTTATGTTCCTGTATGCCTCTTCGAGAATTGCGATAAAGTCCCCGTCAGCCTCTTCATACGCATCGCGGATTTCTTCAGACGATACCATAACCTCTCCGGGACGGAACCCCTGAAACCGCTCTGTGTACTCGTAAAGCGCCCTATCCCCCCGATCCTTTATGTCTGTCAGTATCTCCTGAACCACTTCGCGGACCTCAGGTTCAAACGTGACGCTGCGGCTCAGATGACGCTGCAGTTCCGATTTTTGCTCGGCATAGGTAAACAGCCTTAACACAGTGCTATTCTTTATGTGATTCACGACACAACGTTCTTCACCTAATGTAAACAAACGGGCCATTTAAAGAAATATGCCCTCCCCCTTTCAAGCTCTTTACGGGAAAGAAAAAACTCATGGTTCTTCAATGATTTTCATTTGAAATAATTAGTTCCATTACCTACCTTACTTTTTCAGTGAAAGCGCAGGAAAAACGCCTTCCCGATCGCCCTTGACAAAGACACAACAGAACGACACCACACACACTTCATTCAGGACAAACATGAGCTTTTTTGGTTATCTATTCAGAGACATTGCCGTAGATCTCGGGACCGCAAACACACTTGTATTTATTCGCGATAAAGGTGTAGTGCTTAATGAACCGTCCATTGTCGCCAGGGAGCGAAGCACAGGAAAGGTTGTTGCAATTGGACAGGATGCACTACTGATGCATGAAAAAACACACCCGGGAATCGTCACCATCAAACCGCTTGCAAACGGTGTCATTGCCGACTACGAGGCCACAGAAGAGCTTATCAAGGGTTTGATCAAAAAAACAAAGAACCAGTTTTCGGTTGGTATCAGGAGAATGGTGATCGGCATTCCGTCGGGAATTACGGAAGTTGAAAAAAGGGCCGTCCGCGACTCTGCTGAACATATAGGAGCCAAAGAGGTCTATCTCGTAGCCGAACCAATGGCCGCAGCAATCGGTATCGGACTCGATGTCAAGGAACCCATGGGCAACATGGTTGTTGATATAGGCGGCGGCACAACGGAAATCGCGGTTATTTCATTGGGAGGCATCGCTTCCGGCGAATCGCTAAGGGTTGCCGGAACCGATATCACCAACTCGATCATGCGGCATTTCAGAAAAGCCTACAATCTCGCTATCGGCGAAAGAACCGCCGAAGAGGTAAAAATCCGCGTCGCATCGGCAAACAAACTGGATAAAGAACTCACCATGACCGTCAGAGGGAGAAATCTCGTCACCGCTCTTCCGGAAGAACGGGAAGTCAACTCTCCAACCATAAGGGAAGCTATTGCAACACCGATCGGCCAGATCATCAACTCGATAAAGAAGTGCCTTGAAGTAACCAAGCCGGAGCTCTCGGCGGACGTTCTTGACAGGGGGCTCTTCCTTGCGGGAGGAGGCGCACTCATAAAGAGCCTTGACAAGAAAATTCACGATGAGACGAAACTTGCCGTTCATATCAGCGAGGACCCGCTAACCGCCGTTGCAAGAGGGACAGGAAAAGTTCTTGAAGATCTGGAAGACTTCCGGAGTGTATTGCTCCCGACAAAACGATATTGAAAAAATAGTCTTCAGTAAGCAGCTCGCCGTCTCCGGCACACACACAACAAGCGGCCTACAACCCTTTTCCTGCGCACGAAGTGAGCTACTCCTTACTGTTCTTTTGACTTTTGCCCTTTACCTTTTGCCTTAACGCTTTTCCCTTCTTCCACCAAACGGGTGTAAAAGGCTTCGTAATGCTCGACAAGCATCGAAACATGATATTTCCTCGCCTGTTCGACGCAGTTTCGTGAAAAGACTCCCCACCGTTCCACGTCGGTCAGCAATTCAAGGGCTTTTTCAGACATTCGCCCGACATTGCCGAGTTCGACAAGGTAGCCGTGCTTGCCGTTCCCGATAAATTCAGGAAAGCCGCCCATGTTCGTAACAATAACCGGCACCCCGCAGGCCATGGCTTCAAGTGCTGCCAGACCGAACGATTCCCCCTTGCTGGGCATCAGCATCAGGTCCGAAACAGAAAGCAGTGGAACAATATCGTCTATCTTCCCGAGAAACCGGACATGATCCGCAATGCCGTTTTCCCGCACCCAGACCTCGGCCTCGCTTCTGTCCGGACCATCCCCCACAAGCAGCAATGTTGCCGGAATCTTGTTCGCGATAACATAAAAAGTTTTCAGGACATCGCGAATTCTCTTTACCGGCCTGAAATTTGAAATATGAATACAGACTTTTTCACTGCCCAACCCAAGTTTTTCACGTATTTCCTGTGCTCGCGGCATACGGTAAAACAGCTCTGTATCGACAAAATTCGGGATCACCTCGACTTCACGTTTCGGATCGAACAGTTTCACCGTCTCCCTTTTAAGATATTCGGATACAGCCGTCACCCCGTCAGACTTGTTGATGGCCAGCCGGACGGCACCATGCATGCTGCTGTCCGCACCTACCACTGTAATGTCGGTACCATGCAGGGTCGTTGCCAGCCTGAAACATTTTACTTCAGAACATGACTCTTCAAGCATCTGACGGGCAAGCATGGCACTCAGCGCATGGGGAATCGCATAATGTGCATGCACCACGTCGAGCTTTTCATAAGTCGCCACCTCGGCAATTTTTGTTGCAAGAGCAAGAGAGTAAAAAGGGCTCTCGAACACCGGATACTGCATCGCCTCGACCTCGTGGTAGCAGATGTTTTTCGAGAACGTCCCGAGCCGGAAGGGTGCCGAACGGTTGATAAAGTGCACGATATGCCCCCGCCCGGCAAGAGCCTTGCCCAGCTCGGTCGCAACCGCGCCGCTACCACCGTAGGTATGGTGACAGGAAATACCTATTTTCATAACCAAAAACTAAATTAGGGGACGTTCACAACTACTTAAACTTCATCTCCCCCCAAAGCATTCCTCCGAACAATAAGATTCACAGCTGCCGCAGATATCCCCAAGAGCCTCGCTACCCCAGCATACGTCATTCCCAGCTCTCGCACATATTCCAACGCAAGCTTTTTTCGCAATTCCGAGCATTCCCGCATCCTGCAGCCACCCTGTAACGCCTGTGTCATTATACCTGCAGCTTCACAGGCACGTTGCAAACGTTCTTTGGCTTCCATTTCTATCGATACCGCCGGCAACCGTTCTTTCACCGCTTCTTCGACTTCATCAAGTATCTCACGAACAAACTCCCCACTTCCCAATATGCGTTCGTCGCTGAACTGCTTTTGACCTCGTTTTCTAAGCGACTTCACTTCCGACCACCCACCGATCGATCGTATCAAGCCGCCGCCGGTGAGTTCTGGCTGACGGCCGAGTTCACTTTCAGATATCACGAACTCCTCATACGCTTTTTTGGCTAACGACTCATTTTCTGCAAAATATTCAAGAACATACTTACAATTTTGCCATTCATGCCGACGCCTCTTCATTATCACGGCATGACCACTCCATTTGTAGTGCCCCAGTTCACCCACTGACTCTACAAGACCTGCCCGAAAAGGATTGAGATGAATATAGCTTACTAACCTTAAAAAGTAGGGCTCCTCTTCGCAGACAATCGATTTATATCGGTTCTGAAAAAGATGGCCTTGCCTTTGATGTTTCCGATTGAACCATGTAGCATAACCAGTCAGCAGCTTTCGCATGAATGTTGACAGTCCCGCTGAGCCACTCTTCAAAAGAATGTGTGCATGATTGCTCATCAGTGCCCATGCATAGATTGAGGTTCCAGTTGCAACAGCAACATTACCCATGCGGGAAACAAAAAATCCACGGTCTTCATCGTCAGTAACGATGTTTTTCCCCTCTATCCCTCGAACCATCACATGGTGTAAGGTTCCAGGCGCATCCAGCCTTGCTCCTCTTGGCATAGGAAAGTATTGAATTGTTAAACAGTTGCCCGATTGACGGCACGAAACAATTTAAGCTAACGATTAGTCAAATTTAGTTCAAATTGTTGTGAACGTCCCCTATCTCCGTCCCCGAGATCTATCTTTCCTTTTCCAGAAAAACCACTGCTTTCCCCAGATAACAAACCCCTCTTTGGCGACACTCCGGACAAGAAACGAAAGCATGGATAACCAGACCAACGGCAAAGTATGCCAGAAAAAAGACGATGGGCCCCAAATTCCCTTGCAGATACAAAACTGTAAGGGTAGGACAAACTGACAAAATAATGATCAACGGCCAGCCAAGAATGTTTTCGGCATTCCCCCATGGTTTGTATCGTTTATACGAAAACACCGACCTGGGAAAACAACCGCACAGTTCTGCTTTTTCATGATGATAGGAACAACCCGGGCAAAAGAGGAACGAATTGACGATATAGGTCACAAGAAAACCGGCAAAAGGCACCAGAGCCCACCAAGACAGCCCTATAAAAAAAGCGCCGACGATCGGGACAGAAAAATGCAATGACAGATGAAAAATTTTTTGCCCGGTTCCCGGAACATAACGATACGGACGTTTGAAATCACCTTTCAGGGACTCAGAATACGTACAAGAAGAGCAGGCACATGTTGATTGCATATTTGTCTCGGTCTTTGTCTAATGATTTTATCCGAACCAAAAACTTCATGCCGCCCATAGTTCATTGCTTCAGAAGTAATCGGTTATAACACCTTTTAATAAGGAAACATTTTGTACCTGAAAACCTGTTACAATAAAAGCAAAATTCTTGACGACCTTTCCGAACCATGTACCCTGAAACAGCATTTAAGAAATACATTCAGTACCGCCTCCCATGAAAAAGCAGAGAAACATCGCAGTTGAGCTTACCTCGGCACTTCCCGTTGAACAACAACAAACCGAACTCGTGGAACGCAAGGGCCTGGCCCACCCTGATACCATGTGCGACTCAATCATGGAGGCTGTCTGCATAGCCCTATGCAAGGAATACACCGACCGGTTCGGACGTATTCTGCACCACAACATAGACAAAGGAATGCTGGTTGCCGGCAATACCTTGCCGCAACCCGGAGGCGGCAAGGTCATCGAGCCGATGAAAATCATCTTTGGCGATCGAGCAACCTATACCCATAACGGCACGGTTGTTCCGGTTGGTGAAATCGCCGAGGCAGCCGCAAAAAAATGGCTTCACAAAAACCTGCGGTTTGTTGATCCGGAAGTCAACATTATTTACCAGAACGAAATAAAACCCGGTTCACCTGAACTTACTGATGCCTTCGCCCGCCCCGTTATCGGAGCCAACGACACGTCGGTCGGGGTAGGTCACGCTCCATCCACCGAAACGGAACGGGTGGTGATGGCTGTCGAGCAATATCTCAATTCGAATACTTTCAAGCACGCCTATCCTGAAACAGGGAAAGACATCAAGATCATGGCGTTCCGGAAAAACCGCGACCTCACACTGACTGCGGCAATTGCCTTTGTCGATCGTTACATCCGGGACGAGAAAATGTATTTCGAGAAAAAACAGATCATCCAGGATAACCTTACCGAGTTTATCCGGTGTAAACACCAATCTATCGAGAACGTCACCGTTCAGCTTAACACACTCGATGATCCCGAACGTGGTCAGGACGGGATGTATCTTACCGTGCTCGGAACTTCTGCAGAGAACGGAGACGGCGGACAGGTAGGCCGGGGCAACCGTGTGAACGGACTGATAACGTTCAACCGGCCCCAGAGCCTTGAAGCTGCCGCGGGCAAAAACCCGGTTAATCACGTCGGCAAAATCTACAATGTCCTCAGCCATGAAATAGCAAGGCGCATTCACAAGGAAGTAAACGGCGTCAGGGAAGTCACCGTTTACCTTTGCAGCCAGATCGGCAACCCCCTTGACGAACCTTTGCAGGCGTCGGCCAGTCTCATCCTTGAAGAGGACATGCATCTTGACGATGTTCGTAAAGACGTCGCCCTGATCATCCAGGTTGAACTTGCCTACATCGGGGTATTCATGGAGCAGCTTGCCTTGGGTAAATACGAGATATGCTGAAATCCCGAAAAATAGCGCTACTATATCCTGTCGGAACACCATAAGAGATTTATAACCCTGGAACACACAATGCCTCACCCTTTCTGCACGTCAATCAACGAACACCTGAACACCATTGCAGAGCGCCTCATCATATGCCTTGACACCGTTGACGATGAAAAGCTCTGGGTCGATTTCACCCCGAACCTTTCAAGCCCCGGCAACCTTGTTCTTCACTTGACTGGCAACCTCAACCAGTACGTCCTCAAGGGTCTCGGAGGTCAAAGTTTTTATCGCAACCGGGCAAAGGAGTTTTCCGACAAACCCGGTTCAGGCAGGGAACAGCTCAAAAAAATCTTTAACGCAACCATCAGGGAATGCTGTGCCGTCGTCGATTCGCTAAGCGAAGAACAGCTTTGCCGGATTTACAAAGTCCAGGGATTCGAGTACTCCGGCTACGGCATTCTCATTCACGTAACCGAACACCTCAGCCATCACACGGGGCAGTTCACCTGGTTCTGCAAATACCTTTTCACGGCGGATATCGACTTCTATAAAGGGCGGGACCTGGATGTCCGGTAAAACAAGCAGTGAACAGTTGAAATTCGCCGAATTTGTCGCGCTTACCGCGATGATGATGTCACTCGTTGCACTTTCGATCGATGCCATGCTGCCGGCACTCACTGTTATCGGAGGCGAACTCGGTGTTCTGCACGAAAACTCAAACCAGCTGATCATTTCCCTGCTGTTTCTCGGCATGTCGGCAGGACAGATCATCTATGGGCCACTGTCGGATGCTACCGGTAGAAAACCTGCAATCTACACGGGGTTTGGTATTTTCATCACAGGGACGCTCCTTTCCCTCTTTGCGACAAGTTTCACCATGATGCTCACCGGACGGATTCTCCAGGGGTTCGGTGCTGCCGGGCCCCGTATTGTTTCAATCGCTCTTGTGCGGGACCAATACGAAGGGCCTACAATGGCAAGGGTCATGTCCTTTGTCATGACAGTCTTTATCCTCATCCCGATTCTCGCGCCTGCCCTCGGCCAGGCTCTGCTGGGTATCGCCGGCTGGAGATCCATCTTCGGGGTCTTTCTGGGTCTGTCTCTCTTTACTCTTTTCTGGTTTTCGCTCCGTCAGCCGGAGACCCTGCCCTCCGAAAAACGCATCCCCTTCACTACCCGGAGAATCATATCGGCAATCCATGAAGTCCTGGGCATTCGTCAATCGCTCGCATACACTGTTGTATCCGGGCTGGTTTTCGGCTCATTTCTCGGCTACCTGAACTCGTCACAGCAAATTCTGCAGATTCAGTACAAACTCGGAGAGCAGTTCCCGTTTTATTTCGGAATGCTCGCCGTTGCTTTCGGCGCTGCCACACTGATCAACTCGAAACTCGTCATGCTCTTCAACATGCACGCCCTCGTCAGGTACGCGATGCAGGCTCTTGCCGCTCTCTCTGCCATTTTTCTCGCCGTCACCATACTGCAAAACGGACATCCTCCTCTATGGTCGCTCACACTCTACCTGATGCCTCTCTTTTTTGCCATCGGCATCCTGTTCGGCAACCTCAACGCTCTTGCCATGGAACCCCTCGGCCACATCGCAGGTATCGGCGCTGCAACCATCGGCTCTCTCTCTACATTCACCGCCCTTGCAATCGGCACGGTTATCGGGCAGAGTTACAACGGTACCGTCCTGCCGCTGGTTACGGGTTTTCTCGTGCTGAGCGTCTTGTCTCTGGGAGTGATGTGGTGGGTAAACCGGAACCGCTGAACACAGGTTTTCGCATTAGCATTAGTTCAAACAGCTCTGCAGTTCTTCCTGTTACGTAATCGCAGAGAAGAGGGTTATTTCTGAAGCTCACCCTGGCATGATGAACCGGCTCCTGCAGTGCAGGAGTAACAGTGACCTCGCACCACGATCTCCCGGCGAGCGAGTTTTTCATAATCGAAATCACGAATGTGAACCGGCGCATCTGCGGAGAGAGAAAGGTCGAGGATCTGGTTGAAATCGCAGTCGAACAGCCGCCCGTCAAAACCGACAGACAGTGTTGTGCGGCACATGACGTTACTGACAGCGGCTGAATTGAAAGCCTCTTTCAGCAAACCTATGTAATGTTCAAGGTTTCCGCTACGCTTGAGAAAATCCAGATAGCGGCCCACGGGACAGTTGGCAAGACAATAGAGATTGTTGAACTCAATACCGTAGCCGCGCCGGAGCCTGGTTCGATACTCTTCCTCCAGTGCCTGCTGTGACCCGGGAAGAAACGCGCCGACGGGGTTATGGACCAGATCAAGCACAAGTCCCGAATCAGACTTGCCGTATCCCCGGGCATTCAGTTCACCCAGAGCAGCAATAATCTTCCGGAACACATCAGATCCGCGCATCCGGTCTGTTCGTTCAGGATGAAGATTCGGCAGGGAAACAACAATCTCAACACCTGTCCCGGCATAGATGTCAAGAAAGTGTTTATAGTCGTCTTCGAGTAGTATCGTGGCATTACTGCGAACCAGGAGACGCTTTCCCATCTCCGCTGCCTCCCGGAGAAACCACACAAAATGAGGATGCATCTCCGGAGCACCGCCGGTAATATCCAGAGTCTTTATTTCCGGGTGAGCACCTGCACGCAGACATGCCTCCATATCCTCCAGGCTCATCTCCTCCGAACGGTCGGGCGATGCCTGCACATGACAATGCCTGCAGCAAAGATTACAGCGCCGGGTGATATTCATTTGGAGCGTTTCGACAGACTGTGCATCCAGCGGATATGCAGCACACGCCTTCAGTCGTTCTGAAAACGGCCCGGAACGATCCAGTTCCTCCAGCAGCACCTTTTGCTCCATATGGTTCATCTACATTTCTTTCTGCTTGACAATCTTGCGCATCTGGGTGGCATGCGCGAGAGTGTCACCCGCCACCATGGCGGCTCCCACATGGATTGCTTCCATCATCTCATCTTTCCCCACTCCGAGAGAGAGGCACTTGTTCGTATACGCATCAATACAGTAGGGACAATGCCTGACTGTAGCAACAGCCAGCGCAATCAACGCTTTTTCCCTTTCGGTCAGCGCCCCTGCTGAAGTAGAGGAGAGGTAATAATCAAAAAACTTTTTCCCCTGTTCAGGAGCAAACTCCCCGATGTTTGAAAAATCCTGAAGATCCCTGGTTTCGTAATACGGCTGGCTCATGTGTCTGTCTTTTGTTATGTCCGTGAGTGAATTCCGATAGCGTTCCCTTCCGTGTCGCGAAGCATGGCAACAAAGCCATACTCCCCGATGCTGGACTTCTCCTGCTGCACATGCCCTCCTTTTTCACCGGCCTTTTTGCAGGCATTTCCAATATCCATAAAAATCCACGGCACGTTTCATATCCAATACCGGAATTTCAAACCAGCCAACCTGATTATGCTGTAAACCCATAATGACTGCTCCTTCCTGCTTTGCCTGAAAAATTCTGCGGTTTCACCTTCCGTACGGGTCCCTATGCCGTACAACACCCGGAAAACGAAAGCCCTCTTCCCGCCGCCTGTGCAGAAAATCTAACACATTCCTCTTTGCAATAAGTTCACATTCGTGGATTAATGCTGTCAACCATTTCAGTAACCGAACGAAATTCCGGCAAGAAGCACGTCGGAATTAATGCCGCTGTTGGGTTCGCTGAAACCTGCATTGGAAAGATGCCGGAAACGGTAGCCTGCATTCAACGCGACATTGCGGGTCAGTTCAAACTGCAGGCCTGCACCGAACTGACTGATAAAGTTAAATCCCCCGTCCCCCTGTTCCACGGTATCGATACTGAGGTACGCAGGACCCGAACTGATCTCTCCGAAAATCGAAACACCGTCCGTCACCGGAGCTATATAACGGAAGCCGACATTGAAGCCTGCCTCAACACCTTCCCCGGGAGCAACGATGGTATTTAAAAACGGCTCTACGCCGAACTGAAGCTCCGCAGGTCCCCGTACTCCGACAAGTGCGTTGATATCAAACCCGAACCGCACGGAAAAAGGTATGATCTCAAGGTTATCATTACCCTTCAATTCCCCCCATCCATAGCCCGATGAGAAAGTAAGTTCGTTGAAGCGGACGCGCTGAGAGCGTTGTTCAGGTGCCGCCGCCCCGGGCTCTGCCTCCGCAAAAGATACTTCCGGAAAGAGAATTAACGTAGAAATGACAATTGCTGAAATGATTGTTTTACGAATAAACATCTCTCATGGATTTTATGTAGAAAAAAGCTGTGTTTGCAACCTGAAAGTATACAAAAACCCTGGAGAAAAAGCACATGGCAACACTTTAAGCCGCAATTGCTATCCGCTCACAATCTTCTTACATTGTTGTTTGGTTTTCATGCAGAAAAAGGGCACCGCCCTCATTTTACCGGAGTATCAGCATCGTTATGAATTACCTCACAAAGACCGTCATCCGGGAGACAACCGAGCCGATCCAGATTATCGATATAACTGCCGAAGTCAGGGGAGCCGTTGCATCCTGCAGGCTGGAAAAGGGACAGGTAACCCTTGTGAGCCGTCACACAACCGCGTTCATCAACATAAATGAACAGGAACCCGGACTGCTTGAGGACATGGTCACTTTCCTTAAACGCCTTGTACCGAAGGACGGCGACTACAAACACAATATTACATCAGTCGACGGGCGCGACAACGCCCACTCGCATCTCATGGGTCTTTTCATGAACAGTTCCGAAACCATCCCTTTCGAATCCGGCAAACTCCTTCTGGGCGAGTGGCAGTCGATCTTCCTTGTTGAACTTGACGGGCCCCGCCCCGAACGAAGTATTCTCATGCAGATTTCAGGAATATAACTCTCCTGCAAAGAGACTCCCCTCACGGAGAGAATACCGACACAATTTTCACCGGAAGGAACCAGGAACATCATAATCCGGTTACATGAGATTACCTGAACCGGATTATTTTTATACCAGACAAGGAAATCTTCTATGGAACACATGCCACCACCTTCGGTAAACGGGAAATATGTTTTCCTTTCGAAAATTCGCTCACCGGAAGACCTTAAAAGATTCAAGCCGGAAGACCTTCAGAAAGTAGCGGATGAATGCAGAGCGTATCTTATCGATGTTGTCTCGGAAAACGGCGGGCACTTCGGTTCAAGTCTCGGTGTCGTTGAGATGTCGGTAGCCCTGCACTATGTATACAAGACTCCTCATGACAAGATTATCTGGGACGTGGGCCATCAGGCCTATATACATAAAATACTGACCGGCAGAAAAGACCAGATGCACACAAACAGGAAATTCAACGGTCTGGCAGGTTTTCCGAAAATGTCCGAAAGTCCTCATGATGCATTCGGCACCGGCCACGCATCGACATCCATATCCGCCGCTGCCGGGATGGCCGCTGCACGGGACCTTTCAGGAAGTAACGAAAAAATTATCGCCGTCATAGGAGACGGCAGCATGACCGGAGGCATGGCATTTGAAGCAATGAACCACCTCGGAGACAGTAAGAGCGATGTTCTGGTTATCCTGAACGACAACCAGATGGCAATCGCTCCCAGCACCGGCGGACTTAGAAACTATCTGGTCAACATCTCTCTGAACAAAACCTACAACAGGGTCCGCAAATTCATCTGGGACTCGATCTCCCTGCTCAATAACGATCTGGGAGACGCAGCTAAAAACGCAGTCCATAAAATTGAAGACGGCATAAAGGCCGCGCTGACGCCGGGCGCATTTTTCGAGGCTCTGGGGTTCCGCTATTTCGGACCTATAGACGGGCACAATACAGAACAGCTTGTCAAAGCATTAAAGGAAATGCACGAGCTGCCTCACCCCAAGCTTCTGCATATCATTACAACAAAAGGCAAAGGCTTCAAACCGGCGGAAGACAACCAGAGCAAATGGCACGCCAGCAGCGGCGGGTTTGACACTGCCACCGGAAAATCTCTGAAAAAACCCGGGAAAGCCCAACCTCCGAAATATCAGGATATTTTTGGCAGTGCCTTGACGGAGCTCGCCGACAAAGACCACAGGATTACAGGCATCACCGCGGCAATGTCAAGCGGGACATCGCTCGACCTCTTCCAGAAAGCCCATCCCGAACGTTTTTATGATGTCGGCATTGCCGAGCAGCACGCCGTAACGTTTGCAGCAGGCCTTGCGGCAAACGGTTATAAACCGTTTTGCGCCATATATTCCACATTCCTGCAGCGCGCATACGACCAGCTCATTCACGACGTCGCACTTCAGAAGCTTCCCGTTGTCTTTGCTATTGACCGCGCTGGCCTTGTAGGAGAAGACGGCCCCACACATCACGGTTCATTTGACCTCTCCTATCTGCACCCGGTGCCCAATATGGTCATCATGGCACCGAAAGATGAACAGGAACTTCGGGACATGTTGTCTACCGCTGCAAAACACAGGGAAGGCCCTGTTGCAATCCGCTACCCGAGAGGAGTCTGCACCGGCATGCCTTTGCGTTCCGGCTTCAATACCATGGAAATCGGCAAGGGAGAAATCGTGCGTGAGGGCTCCTCCATTGCCGTTCTGGCAATCGGGACCATGGTGCAGAGATCGGTCGAAGCCGCCCGGATACTTGAAGAGGAAGGTATCGACGCTCTCGTGGCAAACATGCGTTTTCTCAAACCTCTCGACACTGTTCTGCTCGACAGAATTGCAAAGCAACATGATACAATCGTCGTCATCGAAGAAAACAGCATTATCGGAGGACTCGGAAGCGCCGTCAGCGATCATCTGCAGAAAAAACGCCTTACAAACAGTGTCATGAAAATCGGGTTGCCCGATTCATTTGTCACTCACGGCAGCATGAACGATCTTTACCGGCTGCTTAAGCTGGATGCGGAAAACATCAGCAGGCAGATCAGCACCTTTTACAAAGGCACGGCGACGGAAAAAAGCGAGAGAGTCCAAAGCACGATTCGGACAGAAAGGTTGGCATAGATACCGGCAAGAAGGTCATCGGCCATGACCCCCCAGCCGCCGGGCAGCTTCTGGGCGATATTTACCGGCTCAGGCTTCAGAATATCAAAAACCCGGAACGCCGTAAAACCCAGGAGTGCGGAAAACCACCCGGACGGCAGCAGCAAAAGTGCGACCCATTGCCCTGCAACCTCATCAATGGTAACCTGTGACGGATCGTGCCCGTATATTTCTTCCATTATCTTTGCCGACCAGAGACCCACAGCAAACACAGTAAAAATTGCAGGGAGGGCAACCTCCAGAGTCGAAAAAGAGGGAACGGTCACAAAGAAGACAGCCGCAGCAAAACTGGTAACCGTACCAGGCGCATAAGGGAAGTACCCGAGCCCGGCACAGCTTCCCAGGAACTTTGCGATGATTTCTCTCATGAACCCGTCACTGCCTCAAAGGGGAAGGACTCAACAGCCCTTTCCAGTTTTGAACAAGGTATGAAATCCCGGTATAGACCGTGTACAGGGTTATCGCCAGCATTGTGTAGTCAAGATAATCCGAATGGAGAACCTTGATCATAAACGCAGAAATCTCTTCGCCGGTAAAATCCCTCTCCTTGAGAAGGATAAACAGCATAATCACATAGGCGAAAACATTCTGTGTCAATGTCTTGTATTTTGCCTCCCGGCTGGTAACGACGGGCTTGTCCTTCCACTCCGCGTAAACCCGCAGAACCGTCACAACCACATCGCGCAGCACAACCAGCAGCACCATCCACAATGCGAGGTATCCCTCCCAGACATAGATCAGAAATGCCGCCGTAATAAGAATCTTGTCGGCCAGCGGATCGAGAAACGCACCAAGCCTGCTGGTAAGACCGTATTTTCTTGCATGGTAACCATCATAAATATCGGTAAGCGATGCTATGATAAACACAACCACACCCAGAAGCTTCATATATGATGATTCCAGCAGAAGCAGAAACATGAAAACAGGGACCAGCAGTATCCGCAATGCTGTCAGCAGGTTTGGCAAAGTCATGTATCGCATACCGTATCGGGGGTCAAAACATTGATTATCAAGGAAACAACCCTGTAACTGCGCTCAAAGATAACGCATCCTCAGCTTTTTCTCAACTGAAGCCGTTCAGCTATCGAGCCACCAAGCGATCCAGCCAATTTTTACAATTCAATAACCGTCACCCCCGCCCCGCCCTCCGGCCAGTCGCCGAGCCGGAAGCTTTTTACGGCAGGGTGCTGCTTCAGGCAATGAGCGACTTTCTGCCGAAGCGCCCCGGTACCTTTGCCGTGAATGATTGTCGCGCTGGGGACCCTGTTGAGCCTCAGTTTATCAATAAACCGTTCCACCTCCTGAACGGCTTCATCTCCCAGCAGGCCCCGCAGGTCGAGCCTTGTCGATTCAAGCGCGGCAGCATGAGCAGAACCAATCCCTTCACCTGAAACGGAACCCTCTGTACGTTCAAGTTTTTTCGCCCTGGTCTTTGAAATCCGTTCAATGTTTTTCAGTGAAGTCGACAGGCGAAACGTCCCGCACTGCACAACAACATCGTCACCCTGCAGCGACGCTACTTCTCCTGTAGTGTTGGTCGTGAGAACGCGAACCGTATCCCCTTCCCTGATCGTCTTGTCGGGTTCCAGCGAACGCTCCATTTCAGCTGCAACACGTTTTTCTTCGCTTGCAGCAGCCTTTTTCCGCATATCGAGCTTGTTTCTTGCTGCCTCAACAACCCTGTCTTCAGGCCGCTTTCTAACGTCGTGGACAATATCACGGATTATTTTTTTTGCCTTTTCGATCTCCCGCCGTATCTCCTTCTGCTTTGTCAGTTTCATTTCCCGTTCCCTGCGTTTCAGCTCTTCTTCCATATCACGGAGACGCTCCTGCTCAAATGCCAGAGCCTCTTGTTGCTGTTCCAGCGACTTGCTTAAACCGCGATTTTTCTCAAGAGAAGCCTTGAGATCGTCCAGCATGTTGTCCAGTTCAGCCCTGCCCTTATCAAGGTAACCCTCGGCCCGGCTGACAACCCCGGAACCGAATCCCATACGCTGCATCATGGCAAAAGCAAAACTGTTGCCCGGCAGCCCTTTCAGGAACCGGAACGAAGGGGTCAACTGCGACCGATCAAATTCCATCGCACCGTTCACAACCCCCTCCCTCTCATGAGCATAGGCTTTCAACTCCCCGATATGCGTCGTTACAACAACCTTGGCACCTTTTACAAGCAGTTCCTCGATAACCGAACGGGCGATTGCACTCCCTTCCTCAACATCCGTCCCCGAGCACAGCTCGTCGATCAACACAAGGCATCCGGGCGTTGCCGTTTCCAGGATAGTCCGTATGTGCTCCAGATGGGAACTGAACGTTGAAAGGTCATTCTCGATTGACTGCTCGTCGCCGATCTCGATACATATCTCCTCAAATACCGGGAAAACAGAGCTTTCACTGCACGGAACAAGGTAGCCGTGCAGCAGCATGCAGCACAGCAGTCCAGCTGTCTTCATCGCAACCGATTTCCCCCCGGCATTCGGGCCGGATATCACCAGAACCTGTTCATTTTCACACAGCTCCATATCAAGGGGAAACACCTGCTCATGCTTCCTGCGGTGAGAAACCAGAAGCCATGGATGGTAGCCGTTGACAATCCGTAATACTTTTCCCGTACCAACCTCCGGCAGAACCGAACCGGTATCGAGCGCAACCCTTGCGCGGCCAAACAGCGAATCAAACACCGCAAGCAGTTCCTGATTATGCAGCACGTTCTCAAGTTCACCCCTGATGCGTCCGGTCGTTTCTCTCAGTACCCGCTCCACCTCCCGGCGTTCACTGATCTCGAGATCCTGGATCCTGTTACTCATTTCGAGAGTTTCTGCCGGCTCAATGAACACCGTCTGTCCGGTATCGGAGTAGTCCTGAACAAAACCGGGAAGCTTGTACTTGTATTCCACCCGCAGCCCAAGCACCAGCCTGCCGTTTTTCATCGCAACGGTGTCCTCCATAAGCCACCCGTTAGCCTGACAACGCTTCAGAAGCCTGGTCATTTTCCTGCGCAACGACTCCCTGCCCGCGTTCAGTTCCTGTCGCAGTGCAAACAAGCCATCACTTGCCGTATCGCGAACCTGTCCCTGTTCGTCAACAACCCGCTGAATTTCATACTGCAGCGACTTCTCCAGCCAGAGCTGTATGGTAAGAGCATTCAACGAAGGATACACCGTGCGGTTCTGAAACATCCACTTCCTCAGTTGCACGGCCGCAAACAGGAGGTCATGAACAGCACGCAGTTCAACAGGTTCAAGATACGTATCGACCGTCTCAAGCTTTCTGAGAAGAGGACGCGTGTCAGGCAGGGAGGAAAAAGGCAGAGGATGGCCCTCCTCAAGAAAGACCCGTAACTCGAGCACGCGTTTGAGCTCCTCAACCAGCATTGCGGGATCATGCAGCGGCACTGCATCCGCCAATACATCCCGCCCCATATCGGAGACGCAAAAGGACGAAGCATAGGCAACAATCCTGTCAAAATCCAGCTTTCTTTTCGTCAGGTCGTTCATAATTTCATTCTGCCGTTTTTTGTTGTATCTCTCACCCGTCTTCTGCTGGAAAAAGCACCGGATAGCTGTATATTGCTTTCTTCAGTTTGAAGCTGCAATCAACCTAAAAAAAGAAACATGGAAAGAGAGAAACTTGTTGTTATCAGTACCGTAGGCCATGAAAACCCCGAAAAAGCCACTCTTCCTTTTGTTCTCGCCACAGCATGTCAGTCCCTGGATGCGGATGTGGTGATGTTCCTCCAGTCTTCCGGAGTCGTGCTGGCCCAAAAAGGCGAAGCGGAACAAGTGAAAGCCGATGGCCTTGCCCCCCTCAAGGATCTGCTCGACACTTTTATGGAAATGGGAGGCACCATGTATTTATGTTCCCCGTGCATCAAGGAAAGAGGCATCTCTATGGACGATGTCATCAATGGCGCCGAAGTCGCTGCCGCAGGAACTCTTGCCAGTGAAGTTATGGGTGCCAAGTCAGTGATCACGTATTAAAAGCAGCCCGATAAACCACAGAAAGTCTCAGCCTGCCGGAAAGTGACAGCAAAGACACAGGGGCGAATTCCGGCAAGCCGGAACGCCCCTATATGCTTCATCGGAACAATTGATTACACTAACAAACAATTACTTCTCCCGCAGCTTCATTGTCGGCATTCTGAACAGGGCATACTGCAGCCACTTGTGAGCAAACTGCATCAGCTCGACCTCATCCTTTTTCAGCAGTTCCTGTTCATCATCATCAACATCAAAAATCTCCAGAAACCTGCTTTCAAAGACAAAGTTTTTGAACGAGTCAAGCTCATAACTGCCCATAAAGAACATTTTCAAACTCTTTTCATCGGGCTCCAGGTCGGGACTGTACATTTTTTTATTCAAGATAATATCCATCCAGACCTTGTTTTTATCGTCATAAACATCGATCTCCTGTGTCTTCCGCCATTCAGCAACCGTCCACTCCCTTTCCTCTTCAAAACCTTTACAATGCGCCTCCTTTATCAGGAAATAAAAATCACTACCTGCGGCAGCCTCGTTCTTGTAAATACCGAAACCGATAGGATAATACCTGCAAGCAAGCGGCCTGTCTCCATAAAGAGAGCACCCCTCTGCCGTCACAAACCGACAGGAGCCTTTCTCTCCGAGTTTCAGTTTTAAAAACGGCAGCTTCGACTCATGATGAATCACCGGCTCGGTGTATTCCGAAATAAATTCGGCCGACGATAACCCCAGCTTGTTTTTCATCCTCAACACATCGTAAGGTGTCAAAAAAATATCAAGATCACCACAGCATGTATTGTAACACGAAAGCCCCTTGTGGCAATCAAAGCTGAAAGTGCTGTCGTTCGTCAGCTTTGTCTCCTCGTCAAGATTCAGGCCAAGTTTGTTGAGTATATTGTCCATGTTTACCTCTTTTATCTTTATCGCACCTGCCCAAGGAACCATGAAAAACACCGGGACGTTACACAAAAAGTATTGCATAAGCCATCTCTATGGCTTATCATGAGTCCTGCTCTGCGAGAAACATCTGTGGCAGTACCGGCTTCACGGGATCCGTGCAGTTCGACAAACATACCAAAAATTGAGTTAATGGGAAATACCATGAAAATCAATGCAGCGCCCGATTGCCCCCATTGCGGAACGAAGATGAAAAAATGCGAGCCTCCTCCGTACAATTACGGAGACGGCCTGGGATGGTGCACCCCGTATTTTTACGTATGCTTCAACGACGAGTGCAGCCTTTACGCTAACGGCTGGAACAATCTCAAGGAAAATTTCAACAAGGTAGCCTCCTACCGGTGCATGTGCTACCCCGATAACGGGGTGTTCGAAGCGATGTGCGTCTTTTCACCCGACGGATTGAAAGGACAGATCATCGAGGAAGAAGAGCCCTCTTGACCATACCGAACCCCTGCGCGTTCAATCCCCCAAACCCGCAGGAATACCCCACCTGCCAAGCAGAGAACCCCTCTTTGTCTTATGGATTCATGCTACAATCTTCTACTCAGAAGAACTCAGTACTTGGAACTTGGCACTCCCCACATTCTGCGAGGACGATAATGTATATCGTCTTCCATAAGTTGCAGTAGTAATGAACGTTCCTCATTCTGGTTGATGCTTTATCAGGATATTCTGCTCTGTTTGCCGGGCGAAATGCCCGGCTTTTTTTATCTTGTGGAAGAACCAGTCAAGCATTTACCCATACATGTTCATGTCCGTTATGGCGGAGGAGAAGCCGTTTTTGACGTTGATGAGAGGTGATAGAGCTTAGGGAATCTCAAAACCTGAAGATGAATGAACTGAGAAAAGCGCAAAAACTTGCGGAAGAGAATCGGAATCTGATTAAGGAGAAATGGTATGAGTACATTGGTTGATACAGCGATAAAGGCGTTCTATAAAGATGGTTTTGTAACTGTGCATATGGAAAGCGGCGTGGAAATAAAGTTTCTTGTGAAAAACAACAGGCGTCTTGCAAAAGGCACCAATGATCAGCTAAACAATATCGAGATTTCTCCCTATGGTCTACACTGGCCTGATCTGGATGAAGATTTATCTTTCAGCGGATTGTTCAGGGGAGATTACGGGCAGTTTGTCAGACTCTAATTACCAACCTTAACCATTCCGAACCCCTGCGCGTTCAACCCTCCGAACCCGCAATACCTCACCTGTTACCATTCCACCATTACCGCTTGATCTCCACCCCGTCATGCCGGACGTGATCCGGCATTTTTTTTCAACCCCTTCCGGCATGCTCAAGTGCGGCATAAATAGTTTTGAGAGGCAAAAGCAATGATAGCGGCGCATCCAACAGCGGGACAGCTCCGTAACCCGCATACCATGAGGCTACACGGTCATTTTTGGCATCGATCAGCAAAGCGACACCACCAACCTGTGTAGCCACATTGATGCACCGTCTGCCAGCAGCAAGCAGGAGTTGCCCACCCAAACCTTGCCCTTGAACTGAACGATCGACTGCCAGACGACCGAGCCTGTACACAGGAACCTCATGACGACCCAATCCACGCTTCACCGCGTCAGGGGCATTCCTGTATGAAACAGAAGCTGGAGCCAAGCTGTAGTATCCAAAAACCTTTTTCCTATCACTGTCATTCACTGCCAGAAACGTCTTTGCACCTCCTTTGTCATGACTTTTTCTGGCGTGGTGCTGCAAAAACTCATTCAAAGCTCTGTCACCACAATCAAAAGCAACTCGGTCATGATGTTTTGCAATCGGTTCTTCATGCCATGCAGGAAGCATCATCGTTGTTTCGGCAAAGCAAGTGCTGCTGCCGTGAGTTTTGCATTTGGAGCAGGCGGTTCCTCCAAAAGCCTCAGTACATGCATGCTATCCCGTTCAGAAAGCTCCACCCGCTCGTGCTGCTCAATCACCTGCCGTGCCGCCGAAACAACTTTGCTGATAACGAAATCGGTCAAATGGGTATGTTCCAATGCAGCAGCCCGCATCAGGATTGACTTTTCTTCAGCAGCAATGCGCAGGGACAATCGTTCATTATGTTCAACCGGAACCTGAGGCATTAAACACCATCCATTTTTTTCATTATAACCATAAAGTAAAGATACAGTTTTACCTCAAATGTACAATTTCAAAACACACAGCATTTTTATGTAAAAAACATCTACTTCACCCTTTTCCACTCAGAACTCAGTACTCGGAACTTGGCACTCCCCACATTCTGCGAGGACGATAATGTATATCGTCTTCTATAAGTTGTAGTAGTAATGAACGTCCCCCTTTCTGCTGGCTCTTGACGTATCCGGGTCAATGGGAGTTTCAATTCTCCATGAGTACGATTAGAACATGGAGGTGACTGGCAAGATAATCCTGTGGAAAATGTGTTTCAATTCTCCATGAGTACGATTAGAACTAGAGTCTCGCAAAGAGGTTGAGATGGCCCAGTCACGTTTCAATTCTCCATGAGTACGATTAGAACATCATAGCACCAAGCATTGCACTGAACCCGGATGAGTTTCAATTCTCCATGAGTACGATTAGAACTTGAGGGATGACTCTTGATGAAAAGGGCCGTTGTTGGTTTCAATTCTCCATGAGTACGATTAGAACCATGTAGAAGTGAAGTGCAGGCAGGAAAAGTTATGTGTTTCAATTCTCCATGAGTACGATTAGAACCCGGTTCCTGAAGAAATAAATAATTGGGGTGATTGCGTTTCAATTCTCCATGAGTACGATTAGAACATTGCGGCTGAGGAATGGGGAGATGATCCTGATGCGTTTCAATTCTCCATGAGTACGATTAGAACATGATCCTGCAACGCTTCAAGCTGCTGCATCATTGCGTTTCAATTCTCCATGAGTACGATTAGAACCTTTCCATCCGCATCTACAACATGCGGACGGTAGAGGGTTTCAATTCTCCATGAGTACGATTAGAACTGCCAATGTTGATATCCAGGTGCAGGGCTCGTTCTGTTTCAATTCTCCATGAGTACGATTAGAACATGTCGCGGTAGCGCATACCGGCAACCCGCATGTTTGTTTCAATTCTCCATGAGTACGATTAGAACACTGCATAACAACATGAACCATGCCTTCACCGCTTAGTTTCAATTCTCCATGAGTACGATTAGAACCAGCCACTTTGACAGGCGGAAAAGGGCGAAAACATTAGGCCGAAAGGCTAAAATATGCCAAAGAAAGTCGTCGATGTCCAATAGCGCAAAAAACCTTGGGGATCGACGACATCTCTAAAGAAATATAAAACAATACCTTAAAAAAACAGCACCATAGAAAACACCCATTGTTATGCCTCACAACCTGGTCGGAACAGGTCATCGACGATAACAGAAAATCGGGATATATCCATAGATGCAGACATTACAAGATGTTAGACCTTTTCTGAAAAGCTGACGTAATAACATTCAAATTGTGTACATGTCACAATACTCTGCGAGTACGATTATATCAAAATCGATGATCTCTTTAATCTAAACGCGGAGGAATTATGAAGATTAATATTCATGAGAAAATCAACACAAGAAAAATATGGCAATTGATTGCCACTGCTGTTAGACTCTTCTCTATTGGAGCAAGGTTGTATCATCTCTGGCTTGAATACCACTATTGATCAAGAAATATCGCAATCCCCTTTTTAGCCTGCGGTTCTTACTAAAAAGATTCTTTACTTCCCGCTTTTCCTACCTTCACCATACCGAACCCCTGCGCGTTCAACCCTCCGAACCCGCAATAATAGCCGACCTCCATCAACTCTTTTGGAACGCGTAACCGGAACGGTGCAAGCGTCCCTCGAACCTTTGTCTCGTCAGGTGAACCCTCCTTCAACGTCACCAGCTTCGTTATTTTCCCGTTCTTCCGTTCGAGATATTCTTCAGATACCTCAAACTGGAGTTCTGCGTTCTCACCTTCAAACGGCTTATCATACAGAGCTTCATACTTCCCCAGCAGGTTCTCCAGCAGCACACGTTCGAACCCCTCGTCTCCCGGCAGCAGAAACTGCTGGTATTTTTCACCCTCCCGCTTTGTCGAACAGACAAGGGGTGAGAGCATGATGAACTGCATGTCGTCGCCGAGTCCCGGCGGATCGAGTTTCTTCACCGTCTCCACCCGAAACCGTTGCCGCCCGACCTGCACAAACGGCTGGTGCAACAGTCCAATCACCAGATGTTCAATAAACTCCGCCTTCCCAGAAGAAATCAAAAGCGACACGCTCCGCACGTCAGTAGTCATCGTCCCGTCCCCGTTCATCCGCCACCGCCGGTGCCCGCCCGGGATCAGCGGCGAAAATGTAAACAACTTGAACGTCCGCTTGTCCAACCGATACCCCTGCTCATGCAACCGCTCCGCATACTCGCTGGAGCTGTTCGAGACGATATGGTAGATCAGGGAAGAAATCAGGTGATTGACATTCACCGGCAGGGTGAGGTAGCGGCTACGGTGGGATAGTTGAAGGGCAATGCGCATTAATTTTCATCGTTAAAAACAACAGGTAACAGATGCTTTTTTATAGCATCGTTCAACTTGCTCGTTGCTATGCCATATTCATCACGGTTAGTATTGTGTCGATGCTGATATGGAAGAAATAATAACCAACCGTTATATTTATCTTCATTTTTAGTGACACTCAAAAAGTATTGTTTGGCATGTCGCTCTTTGTGCCAACTTTTTTGTCTGCTTTGCATAATAGGGGTTGCTATATATGCTCGTTTATAGAAATTATGCGCATACTCCAGTTTTCGTTTCTCAACAGCATATGCCTTACCTAAAACCTCAAAGCTCTTCAACCACGATTTCTCTGCTTTGGCAGTTTTAAATAGCTTTGTTTTATTGGAAAATGCCGTAAATGAACACGGTGGCCCAAATGATCGACCAGAAGACAAGTCTTGAAGAAATTCTTTAGGATTATCGAATATCTTGACATTTTTATCCGAACACTCTGTTATTTTAAATGATCCAAAACCATTTCTACTTTTTGCACCTAATCCCCCAAATAGTGACATCAAAAAAAATGGCTTTAAAATATGCTCATCAAGTGATATCTGAGCATCGCAATAGGTGAATTTGACTTCAAAATTATATTTGATCTCATAATATTCACGGTTAGTTACTCCATATGACAAGTATTTCAGTAAATCCGTATCTATCGTTCTATTCTCGTTATTAGCAACTGGTGATGGCATCGAAACGGATACATTGGGAAGTTCCTTTGGCTTCCCTTGGAAATGAGAATGTGAAACGGTAATATTAATTTTGCTTCTTTGAGCCTTATCTCCTCCGCCACCATATATCTCAGCCTCTTGAGTTCTTAGCCCTTTTTCTATAATATTCCCATCATCATCTTTCTTATCATCAATCGGCAAGTGCCCATGCATTGCCCGCCACCAGAAACGCATCGCACCTTTAATCGAATAAGGCCTTAGTTCCGCAGTTTGCCCATTTGCCCCGGCCAAAAACATGGGCGTTACAACTTCGCATGTGAACGTTACAGAGTTCATGAGATACCCTCGATCTTACAATCTTTCATATATCCATATCCAACCGCCGTCTTCGCCCCGATGCCGTGCTCTTCAAGGGCTTTTTTCAGCCATTCTTTTACCACTTCCGATGGTTTACGCCCATGAAACTGGCCAGACTCAATCACTTCATCATCGCTGTCTTTAATGCCTACAAGAAATTGAAATACTGTACCACGCTTGACAGTAAGAAATGGGATTGGTTTCGGATCATGATAATCGGCAGGAGGCTCCCCATCACTGTAATAAGGCATATAATGAGGGTTCATGATATCAACCTCTATCTCAGGTTTTGAGAGGGAAAACGCGTCGAAGAACCAGACCCTGCCCTGATGTTCCTTTGCCAAGGCCGTATCATATGTTTCGTATTTTTTGTCCCCTTTGGCGGGTTCACCATTTTCAAACAGAACTTTCTTCGTTTTTGCCGGACATCCGAAAATCTTGCAAAAGCCTTGATCCTGGTATGCACGATACTCAGCATTAACCAAAGGGCTGTTCTTCTCCTCTGGATCAGCACTCACATCACTAAAAATCTCCGTAATCATCCAGCTTCTCACAACGCCTTTAACGGCACTTGCCGGGATATACGGGATACCATAGACATGATGCAGTGTCATCGATGTTTCATACACCGACTCGTTGCCCAGTCCGACAATCAACCGCCAGTCAATTGCCCCTTCGCAGTGTAACATAGAAAGATTTAACGCTTCAATACTGTGGCGATGGCGTTCGGTAAGGTTTTTAAATGGAAAGTTATTGTAGGCATCAGGAAATCTTATTTGATATTTTTCGTCAGGAATATTATTTCTTGGATTACCTTTTTTATGCTTAAAAAAATAAAACTTTTCATCTTTCTGCCCTTTATTATCCCTTTCGTCATACCGAGAAGCTTTATTGAGCTTGAGAGCAAAATTATCGACTGATTGCACACTCTCCATTAAAGATTTTGTTTCCAATGGAAGAAAACTCTTATTAATATTGTAGCTGTCCAGCATTATTTCATCATTTGTTTCCGATGAGCATTGCAAAGACTTTTTAGAATAAAGAACCTCTTCTTTTTCATCAAGCTTTACAACAAACCTAACAATAACTCCTTTATCCTTCGTCACCACACAATCTTTACCATTATATCTATCATTATCAACCTTAAAACATGATACCGTCTCTTTCTTTTCTTTACCATTCTTTTCATAAACGAAAAGAATTTGATAACCCTTCTTAGTTTTAGTAACTGTAATTTTACCAGTAATTTCCATAACCACTACGCTTTAAGACTAATCCCCTATCACCTCGCCTTCGATAAGACCTTCGACGAAACGTTTGAGCCACTTTAAAAATGCAAGCACTTCTATCGTTATGGCTCGGTATTCGGCGCTGGTTTCAATCGAAATAATAGCCTTGACTAAATCATCATCAATATTGACACTTATGAGACTCCCTTGATTCAACCAACATTTGAGATGCTCATTAAGCTTATAATAAGCATATCCCTTGGCTTGTTTGTTAGGATCGCTTTTTGATTTAATAAATGCCAATGTTGCCCCCAAGCCGTTTGTCTTGATCATGGGGAGAGTTTTTTTCACATACTGTTTATACTCTTTATGTTTTACTATGCCCCTCCCCTCAATCGCACAGTCGTAGGCATATTTTGCGCGTCCGCGCTCCAGTGTCAACCGATTTACATCAGGCATATATGTTTATCCTCCTTGCATAATCTTTATTCTCACCAATCCCTTCCCCAGCGTTGCGTTACCACCGATTTGAATGACATCAGGTAAAGCTGTTTCAAAAAACTTCATCACCTTGCTTTCCTCATTCTCACATTCGGTAAAGCACGGATTGTCAGGGCTCATCCCGAAAACCCCTTTATCGTCATCATTTTCTTTAAAAATCGGACTGGCAAGCACAAGCGAATACATGACGCTTTCCGCTGGCAAGTACTCTTCTGTAAAGAGTTGTCCCTGCGCTACCGTTCCGGTTGCGTTATCGATTTTGGTTCGGGTAATCATTTCCGTGGAAAGATTGACGAAATCAGCAAAGTCTTCGTCGGATAAAACAACGATATCGTTTTTGATTTTATTTTTCCAGAAATTGTCACTGGTCACATTGTCTGAAAGCCACGTTGCAAGCTGAGTACAAAACCCAGCATCACCCGCATCTTCATTTACTGTGAATGTATATTCCTCAAGAACAACTCTTTTGTCCTTCACAAAAAGAGTACATTCTTGTGGCACCACAGTACCCCTCGCTGGCAATTCATTAGGATACGGAGAACCCGTCAAGGCCATATCCTTCTTGAACTGCTGCAAAACTTTCGGGCAGGTAACCCAGGCAAAAACCCCTTTCATTGACTTCACCGGAAAAAGCAACAGCCGTGCATCACTAAACCCTAATGCACCTGCATGACCATCACCGCCAGCTTCTTCAGGGCCAAAGGTCAGGGTAATTGCTTCTTGATATTTTGTAAGTACATTTCCCTTTTTATCCTTCTGATCGACTTCTTTTTCCCCCCCATCTTTATCCTTCTCTTTCTTCTTCCATACAGCATCCAGCTGAGCACATGCTTCCCGCAACTTTTTCCCTGAGCTTTTATCGATAAGCTTGTACTTATTCTCTGGATCAGACTGAATTGGAACAGAAAGATCCTCGGACGCTTGACGAAGAGCACCTTTCAGGCTGGAGCCTTCAATTTTCGGGAATGACGTATGCCTTTCGCGTTGAATCGGCAAATCAACAACGCCGAGGCTGTCTCCACTACCGGCATGAAGCGGCGTCTCACAAACAAGGAAAAGAGGGTTTGCTATTTTGTACATGATTGTTATGAATGGCTTTCTGAAAAATAAATCTGCTCCGTTTTGGCATTAATCTCATCAACACTTGTATCGGTAATGGTCTTAGGATTAGTACCAACCGGACAATAAAAAGCTTTGAGGATCAAGTTAGAATATCTCTCATCTCTGTTTCTAAATGCTTGATCAATTTTGTTAATTCGATTCACAAGGAGCGTCTGATCATTTTCACTCATTGGCAGCGCACTGTATGTGTAAATATGGAACTCATCTGGCAACTTATCACATTCACCTAACCGGTTTATAATTTGATTGAGAATTCCATCTATATCCTGCGCTGCTTTCCGGACCTCTTGCTCGTCTGCGTGAGGATTTTCGCGGGCTTTGTGTTTCTGTGCGAGTTCATTTCCAATCCAGTATGCATATTTTACCTCTCCTAAAATGAAACCATCACCGTTCGCACTCTCCATCGCAATATCAATTTGTTGTAAAAATTTTTCTTCATGTTTTTTCAATTGCAGATTGTAATTATTGCCAGATGATCTTGAGACTAATGCATACTCTTTACCGTTGGACTCATAGGGAACCATTGATCTCCATTCAAAGAACTTGAATTCTGCCAGATTTGCAGCTGCACTCGAACGGTACTTACCCGCAGGAGTATGTCTGTCTACTTCCTCAATCATTGCTACTTTCGCACCCTCGTAAAAAGCTTTAAGCATCATTCCCACATCTGTCAGCATATCATCGCGTTCATCAATAAGTTTCATTTTTTCCATCTCTTTAATGATACCGTTGATATGCGGATCACATCGTTCACTTTTTACCCGTTCCTGATCGAGATATGGTGCGATCTCATAAACCAACTCTCTGTTAAAACCAAATGGCAATGCATCGACCTTTATAAGCTGCTGTTGGTTCTCTTCATTTTCTTCCTGATACTTATAATACATTGGAATATCATAAAGCTGTCCAATAAGGGTAAGGAATGGAATAATGCCTTTATAACCCCCGGAAGCATTGATAACAAAGGTATGGTCTTTTTTACTTGTACAGTCAAACTGTAATCTCCAGATAGCTTGTATCTCAGCAACGAGGTTTGCAAGACCAACTGCTTTTAAGTCCTGTGCATCATGGATAGAAAGTTTTGGGATCACCTTGCCTTCAGAGACGTCCACTGGCCTTCCATCTCCATTGATGATTTTGGTTTTACCCTTCAAAAGAGGATTATAGGTAGCCAAAAGTTCTGCTGCCAAGTGCGACAAGTATGTTTCGGTGCACAACAGAAAAACCTCGTAATTTTCCTTACACTCAGCTTCTTTGTTTATTTTTTCCAGCGTTGCCGTTTCTGCTGAACATTCTGCATACCGAATAATTTCCTGCAGTTTCTGCTGCTGTAACCACTCTTGTCTTATTTGTTTAATTTGAGGATTGATATTATATGTATTACCCTCTACCAATATGCCTTTGTCACCAGAATCTTTTTTTCTCAACACTTGCCACGGGCCTTTTACCCTGACGCTAATATTGTTGGGTAAATTATTGAATAATGAAGTCCCAACTGTAGTGATAATTCTTAACATGTTATTTCAGTCATTTTACCGACAAATGCAATACCAAATCCTTCTTTCCCTCTTTGTTTTGAAATAGTTTTTCCATGATACTTTTCTATGGCATCCCCAATATCTCCTTTACAGTAATACACACTTCCAGCAGGCACCGCATATCGCAATGGCTTGGGAAACGGGCGCCATTTTCCGTTTTCGTATTTTGATTTCATATCAAACCCTCCCACGGGGATAGGCTTTCCAACTGCTCCCGCAAGAATATCGATATTTTCCAATTCCGGATACCATCCCTTCTCAAATATTGCGGGTGTGGCCAGATAAATTTTAAAGAACCCGTCAGTATCTGCTCCACTATCAGGTGGTGTAATTGCTGTAATGGCAGATTCTGAACAAGAGACCACTTTTCCTTCCCCACCCAATTTCAAAAATGATGCTCTTGACAAATCAAGCCCTGAGTACTCAACAACAAAGGTTATCCGATCTGTTTCTGTAGACGGACGATTCATGGTAACGCGATACAGCTGTCCTGTATCAGATGAAGTACCACTGAACTTATCTTTACCAATCCCCACCTTTTTCTCTTTGCTTACAAATGAACGTAGGTTGTAAGCAGATTCAATTGTTTGAAACTGGAGATACGTCGATAGTTGCTCTTGATCAATAAGCTCATCTGTCGCACTTTCCAGCAACACTTCATCACCGAGACTCTCCGGTTGGATTAAAACACACTGACTCTTCTCTTGTGAGTGTAGAGCATTAACATCATTCTTTAGCTGTAAAATATGATACACATCTTCCCCATCGTCTTTCTCCTTAACGCAATCCAAGGGCATCGGAAACAAGGATATCGAACCTGATTTTAGATAGAAATTCTTTATTGTAAGATGTATCGTAGGGTCACAACCTTTATTTGCTTTAACAAACTCTGAACCTTTTTGAGCAAAGTATGCTGATCTGAGTGCTCCATAGATGACCGAAGGAAAAGGCGGAAAAATTCCTTCAGCCCAAGACTCATCTTCCATTTCAAATGGCTTACCGTTTCTAAAAAACAGTGTATCCAAAGCATCAAGCTCAAGAACTTGCATTATTCTTCAATTCACGTTTTAAGAAATCGCAGATATGAAGTCCTGAAAAAAAATTCTCCATGCAATAATCATTGTCATAGAGGCGCAAAACAAACGCATTAAAATTAGCAACAGATGATTTTACCGTTTCTTTATTGACTGCTGATCTTGTCAACAAGCGCAATAGTTCTCTTCGCAGCATTTGATCCCCGTCGGGATAAAACCCCTTTTTATCCATTAGAGGCCTGAACTCACGGTCGATATTCTTTATAAATGTATTTGTAAAGCCATTTTTCTCGTCGAGTAGTTGTCTTACCACTTCTTGCAGCACCTTTGTAAAACATTCTGAATCCCCCAAATACCATTTGTATCGAATCTTATCTATTTCACCTGATCCTTTCAGCACAACAAGAGAGAATGCATCTTTATCCTCATCAATATCCTTAGCATCATGTTCAGCCTGACGCACATATCTCAAAACTTCACCTAACGGTTCTTTATAATGAGCTATAGTTACACCTGCTGAAAAAGTCAGCGGTTTTTCAATCAGGAACTTATCACTTGATGCCAGTGGCTCATAAACCAGCTTTTCATAAGCAACTCGAAGGTCTTTCATCACCTCAAAAAGCGAGTTGAGGTTCACAAACCCAAGAAAATCATCCCCACCTGCATAGACCGTTTCACCTTTAGGAGCTTTGACAATTTCTTTAGCTTTCTCAGCAAATTCTCCCAGGCATTGCGCAAGTTTTTTCTGAAACTCCTCCAAACCACTCTTATCCTTAAGAAACTCTCCTGACCATACTTTACCCATGTCATCGCCATCAAAAGCAATAAGCGCATAATATCTTGACTGCTTATGCCCTTCGAACAACGCTTTTCGCTGGTCTTGAAGAATCGGAAACTGACCGATCAATTTATCAAGTCCTCTTTTCCGGAAATAATTAGCAGCAAGATTCTCTTCGTAATACAGTTGCTCATCAAAATATTCCCCAAATGGCTTTTTATACTCTTTCTTCTTTGAATCATCAATCTTTTCAAGCACATTCATCAGCGCCATTTCCGCAGTAGATGGAAATCCTTGTTCTTTTTCGTAAAACCGCTTGGCAAGAGAAACTGCACTCAAGGCTTCACCAGGGGTCATGAGATACTTTTTTTTACCGTTAATCTCCTTTGCCCCATCTTTATTTTCATGCTCTCGCTGGATAAATGCAGGCTTTCCATTATTCGTGGCTTTCCGGTAAAACAATGCGTTGCGCTCTCCGTCGAGAGAACATTTTCGTGCAGCCGACTCATGAATCTGATTGAATTGACGGGTATTCTTTATCGCTGCGAGCAGTTTTTGAATGTTGTTGTAATCCACTGCATAACTATCCGTTCTCTTGATTCCGACCCAGTACACTTCAAGGAAGCCACAAATCTGTTGTCTGTATCCCTCAGGAAGTTTTAATCCTTTTTCATGCTTATTCAGAAGATCTCGACAAAATGGCGGATCAAGGTCTTTTACATTTACGCCTTTCTCAAAAGAACAAACCTCTGCTCCTTGGAGAGAGTCCAAAGCAAATTTTATCCACATATCTTTCGCTACCGCTTCCAGATTTTCACCAAACTCACGCACTCTGTCATCACTTTCTGATGTAACTGTCATTACAAAACGATTTGGCTTTGCTACACTGCCAGGGTTGGGAATTATGATCTCTGCGCCATACTCTTTCTGCGCATAAGCATAATTCATCGCAGCCTCGATAATCTCACCAAGAATCTGACTCCCCGCATACAGATCACGGGTTTTGCGGGCCTGGGCGATGAAGCTCTGGACGGGGCCTATGGTGAACAAAAAGAGGTACTGATTGCCGGACATAGCTTTACGGTTTTGAGGTAATCCAGAAAGTCTATACTACCGAACAACAAAACTGCATGGAGGACACACGGACTTCGTGTCCAGAGATCAGAGTGGGGGTACGTCGAGGCTACTGCTTTGCTGGCAACGGGTTGCGAATTAAGAGGATATCGCTGTCAAAAGTGTGCATAGGAAACATACAACGCCTGACTACTACTTGAATAGTACTAAACCGAAGAAATAAAAACAACATTTTACTACGCCAGAAGCTCAAAAAAATCTTCATGCTATTTTTTGCATGTGGTCATCTTAACCGGTTATCGTTCCTTTTATTACCGACGAATCAAACTGCTCAATCTCTTCAACTGTGCAGGGTATCTCAAGTGTATCGCCCTCTTTATTATCTGAAGCCTGTAATCGTTCGATATCCTCCCAGAAACTTCTGGTATTAATATGGGACAAGGTATACCGTGATTGTTTCGGATCGGTAAGCTTGATAGTACCGAGAATGCCCTGAAGCTCCGCCCTTGTGATATCTTTACGGCGAACAACCATAAGCGGCTTAATCCTGCGGTCATCTTTGGTACACTGAAGCACCACCGAGACGATCTGGTTCAGCCTTTTCTTTTCTTTTTTATTCCTCAACAGTTGCCATAATGCCCCTCCTGCAGAAAGAGCTCCAGCGATTCCGATCAAATCGGCATAAATACCAATCACAGTTTTGTGTTCATAGAAAAAAGCGACGATGCAATCCCATTCAAAAAAACAAGACATGATGAGTAACGAATAATTGTTTACCCGGAAACCTGAAAGAATTTACGTAATTTATCACTCACATAATCATCCCGAAAATCGATTCATCAATCACCGCAATGCGTTACCATGCTTTAACATCAAAACCAATACATGGAATAGCAGCTATATACCCGTATTTAAACGGGATACACGCGATTCAGAACACTTGCCAACTGCCAACTGACTCACCTGGATTCCGATCCCGACTTGTCGGAACAACGCGGCAACTGGATTGGAAGGCAGAGTATACATGGCCGGTGTTTCGAATAGCCATCGCGTGCGGTTCGAGTGTAAGGCGGACGGAGCGCAGGAACCGGAGTGTACATCGAGTACATGAGGATTCAGAACACCGCCCAACACGGCAATCGGGACACAAAGCAGGCTATTCAGGACACCGCTAATGGGCTGGCTCTACAATCAAATAGCCCTGCCCGAAACCATATACAGGGCATGGAACCGGGTAGCCGCGAATGACGGGCGTTCAGGGTATGACGGCCAGTCGATCGAGGATTACTCGTTCCGGCTGGAGGAGAACCTGCGTTCGCTTTCGGAAGCGTTGCTCTGCGGCACCTATGAACCGGGACCGCTCTTGAAGCTGGTCATGCTCAAGCCCAACGGCAAGGAACGGGTGCTGCTCATTCCGGGCGTCATGGACCGGGTAGCACAAACTGCCGCGCAGATCGTGCTCTACCCGATTATTGACTCGGAACTGGAAACCTGTACCTTCGGTTACCGTCACGGCATTTCGCGGCAGGGAGCTGCTCTTGAAATCGACCGGCTACGCACCCAAGGGTACCGCTGGGTTGTCGATGCCGATATCCGCAACTTTTTCGACAGCGTCGACCACGACCTGCTTTTTGAACGGCTGCGTGAACTGATCGACGATGAGGAGCTGCTGACGCTGCTCCGCACATGGATCACGGCGGAAATTGTCGATGGCGACAACCCCCGCATTCGCAACGTCAAGGGACTGCCGCAGGGTTGCCCGATCTCTCCGGTTCTGGCGAATTTGTTTCTCGACAAGTTCGACGAACGCATCGAAAAAGACGGCTACAAACTTATCAGGTTCGCCGACGACTTTCTGATCCTCTGCAAGACAAAACCGAAAGCAGAATCGGCGATGAAGCTGTCAGAAAGCATTCTCGAAGAGTTGAAACTTGAACTCAACAACGAAAAAACCCGTATCACCACTTTTGCCGAAGGCTTCAAGTACCTCGGTTATCTGTTCGTCAAGTCACTCATCATCCCGACAAAGATGCACCCGGAGGAATGGTACGACAAACTCGGCAAGTTCAAACTGCGCAAAAAACCGACAAAGCCGGTGGTGAGTGATCCCGACAGCGATGATCCATGGGCGACCTATGAGCTGGAAACCGATGAAGGTGAAAAAATCGAGATCACGAAAGATGCGCTTGAAAAAACCGAGTTCGGACGCAAGCTGCTTGAAGGCATCGGTAAAAAGAAGCTCGGTATCGATACCTTTCTTGAAAACATCGCAAGACAGGACGAGCAAAGGCGAAAGGAACGGCGCGATGCGCTCCGAAAACTCTATTCTCCGATCCTCAACACGCTTTATTTGCAGGATCAGGGCTGCCTGGTGCGCAAGGAGGGCGAGCGACTCAGCGTTCAGAAAGACGGCAAGGAACTGACCGATGTCATCACGCGGAGAATCGACCAGCTCATTGTTTTCGGCAACATTTCCCTTACCACGCCCGTGATACAGTTCTGCCTGCGCAAGGAAATTCCTGTCACCTTTCTCTCTCAGCACGGCAAGTTTTTCGGACGGCTTGAAGCGACAACCGTCGACCACACCGACATGCACCGCGTTCAGTTCTTGCGATCACTCGACGAGCCGTTCGCCCTCGACCTTGCAAGAAAGATCGTCGCGGCAAAAATCCACAACAGCCGGATCATGATCCAGCGGCGTAAAGCTCTTGTGCATGATAAAGACGGTTCGATCAAAAAGAAGATCAGCGGCCATCTCGACTTGATGGCATCGCTTGAAAAAAACGCAAAGCGGTGCACGGAAGTCAAAACGCTCAGGGGTCTCGAAGGCAAAGCTGCGGCACTCTATTTCGAGCTCTACGGCCTGCTTTTCAAAAAGAACCTTCCCTTTTACTCTGAGAAATTCCGGCGAGTGAAGCGTCCTCCTAAAGACCCGGTCAACAGCCTGCTCAGTTTCGGTTACACGCTGCTGCACGCCAATATTTTTTCGATGGTTCGCTCAAAAGCTCTGAACCCTTACCTCGGTTATCTGCACGCAGAAGACAAGGGCAATCCAGCGCTTGTCAACGACCTTATCGAAGAATTCCGTGTCGTTATCGATTCGATGGTGCTTTACACGCTCAACAAAGGACTTCTCACACAGGATGATTTTTATTATCATAAAGACAGAACCGGCTGCTTTCTGACAAACGACGGACGGAAGAAGTATCTCAAGATGTTCGAAACCCGTATGTGGCAGGAGTCGAAAGACGGTTACACCGGCAGAACGCTGAATGTCAGGCGGCACATCGAAAAACAGGTCGGGTTGCTGAAAGACGTGATGACGGGAAAGGTTGAGGAGTATGAGCCGTACAAGCTCCCCGTTTGACAACAGGACGTTACTTGCTCATGGGTTGGTCTTTTCTTAAAACATTTTAAAACATACAGTTACACAAAAAACATCGAAGCCACGTTTTTTCTCGGAATGAAAAGTCGCTAAGAAAGCCTGTATTTCATTATAAAAAAATACATTAACCGATATCGTGCAGCCAAATATGCCTTCGATGTTGTACAACTCATTCAATTTATGTAAGATAGAGATGAGCACAGTTAGTAAAGTAAGCACTTCGTCCTTTGGCATCACTGATTTTCACACCTGCCTTCGATTCCGCCCTGGGAGCCCTTGCCAGACAAGGGTTTCCAGAGGTAGGGATTTGATATAATCGAACTCGTAGAGTATTGCGACTTTCTTCTCAATGTGTTCTCTCATGTTTTTCACCAGACCGTGATTTGATATAATCGAACTCGTAGAGTATTGCGACTCAAGACTCATATCCATGTCTGGGGCTATAAAGATTGGATTTGATATAATCGAACTCGTAGAGTATTGCGACATAGCCTGACGATTCGCTCCCGGCTCCGATTTCTCCATGATTTGATATAATCGAACTCGTAGAGTATTGCGACTTTGGGAAATTGCCGTCGGATTGTTCAGTATAATATCCGGTGATTTGATATAATCGAACTCGTAGAGTATTGCGACTCCTTTGCAATACGATTGTCATGATTTAGCCTCCTCAGATTTGATATAATCGAACTCGTAGAGTATTGCGACTATGATGAGATTGTCGCCTCCTTCTTTTTGGGCGATAATGATTTGATATAATCGAACTCGTAGAGTATTGCGACTTCCCCGACAAAATATTTAGGGAAAGGGTACAGGACAGGATTTGATATAATCGAACTCGTAGAGTATTGCGACTTTTTTGGTTATTGCGGCTCTTTCGTCGATCCATTTCGCCGCGATTTGATATAATCGAACTCGTAGAGTATTGCGACTTTCCATCAATCCTTTGAACAGCTCTTGAGGGATCATCCCGTAGATTTGATATAATCGAACTCGTAGAGTATTGCGACAGCTACTGCGCGTCTTGTGTAATAGTCGTTTTGCAGGTTTAGATTTGATATAATCGAACTCGTAGAGTATTGCGACCTTACCGATTGCACCGCCTTCGATTTCGCTTTCAAGATAAGATTTGATATAATCGAACTCGTAGAGTATTGCGACCCGTTGGGTTATTGAGTGTAATGTCCGGTCTTGCCGGCGGTGGATTTGATATAATCGAACTCGTAGAGTATTGCGACCAGAGAATAATTTCTATGAGAACAAACTTGTCTTCGAATGATTTGATATAATCGAACTCGTAGAGTATTGCGACCTAAAATCATCGTGAAGAGAAAGGACAAGATCTGTCCCTGCAGAGATTTGATATAATCGAACTCGTAGAGTATTGCGACCAAGATCTATATATCTGCTGTACCTTTCTTCCAGTTCATGATTTGATATAATCGAACTCGTAGAGTATTGCGACACGGAAAACACAAACTTGTGCAAGAAAGTCTCGACAGAAAAGGATTTGATATAATCGAACTCGTAGAGTATTGCGACAAGTCTGAATGGCCAGCCTGGCCGGGACAAATTGAACTGATTTGATATAATCGAACTCGTAGAGTATTGCGACTAAACACCACAACTCACCGCTACGGCTTTTATAAATTAGATTTGATATAATCGAACTCGTAGAGTATTGCGACTCGAGAGGAATCCGGAATACGTGACATTCACGGGCAGATTTGATATAATCGAACTCGTAGAGTATTGCGACTTACATTTTCACCTTTTCCCCTGATCTGCATAACGCCGATTTGATATAATCGAACTCGTAGAGTATTGCGACTTTTTTTGACTTCCTCCTCGGTCGGCGGCGGAAGGACTTTTGATTTGATATAATCGAACTCGTAGAGTATTGCGACGAAAATGACCGCCTGCAAGCGCCGATGCTGCGGGTGCTGATTTGATATAATCGAACTCGTAGAGTATTGCGACTTACGAGTTATGTGCAGAAAAGTTGTAATGTGCATCTTGATTTGATATAATCGAACTCGTAGAGTATTGCGACATCTGTTATCAGTATGAATAATGACACCTCCACCGAAAGATTTGATATAATCGAACTCGTAGAGTATTGCGACTAAGGGTCTATTATCAGATTAGGCGAAAACGTGTTGCTGATTTGATATAATCGAACTCGTAGAGTATTGCGACACCAGTAACGCCGCCCTGCTTCTGCTTCTTGATGTCTTCGATTTGATATAATCGAACTCGTAGAGTATTGCGACTTTCAAGTGGATTGCAAATGGGACCACACATAGCCGATTTGATATAATCGAACTCGTAGAGTATTGCGACTGAGAAACGTGAAGGGTGTGCCTGCTATTAGACAAAGAGGATTTGATATAATCGAACTCGTAGAGTATTGCGACTTTCACTCTGAACAAGGGTGACGGTAGGTGGTGCGTTGATAGATTTGATATAATCGAACTCGTAGAGTATTGCGACCCGGTAAAGTCGTTTGATTTGAGAACGTTGCAGAGAGTATCGGGATTTGATATAATCGAACTCGCAGAGTATTGCGACTGCGATATTAAGACCATGGATGAAACCCGGACAGTAGTGATTTGATATAATCGAACTCGCAGAGTATTGCGACAGCGGCTTGGTTCGGTAGTACACCGACAACCAGTCGGTGAGGATTTGATATAATCGTACTCACAGAGTGTTTAAAGTGCTGAGTGATGTTAGCTGGATGGTTGGATGGCGAGATGGCTTGACAGTATGGATGCCGGATCGGGTCCGGCATGACTGGTGGCGGAATTATGGGACATGATTGCTCGTCGGCGAGATGGCTGGACGGTGGATTAGCGGGAGCATGAAAACAGTGAGGCGGAAGAATTTTCTACAGGGATCAGGTAATGATGAATGGGCCTTCTATGTTGAAACCCTTGTTGCCGTCAACCTGCACTTTTTCTACGCAGTTTCTACAGAGTACGTAATACCGTATGCTGTCGTCGGGATGTTTCGGGTCCAATTGCTTCCTGAGCTTCTTCCTCATTTCTTCGAAATCATCTTCCGAAATGAAGCATTCAAAGACACTGTACTGGACCGAATTACCGAAGTTTGAGAGTACTTTATGTATCTTTGTTCTACGGCGGTCGTTTTCTATGTCGTAGGTAACAAGGATAAAATGCATGATCGTCTTCCTCCTGGCATAAGCATGAACAATAGCTCAATATGGCGATGGAACATCTATTGGAACAAGGCCTTGGGTCACTTTTTGCATTTGCCGCAGGTATTCTTGCCTGCAAGGAACTCATTGAGTACATATTCACAAAAAACCTGCCATGGTTTTCCCGGCTTTTCCGCAACGGTGCACGCAGGGTAAAGCGTCTGTTCTGGAACCGTTCAAAAGAAGATGGTCGTTTTCTCGCATTGAATTTCTCTGGCCATCCGGTTCTTCCCGGTCAGCAAAAAACCATACAACAACGAATGGTGTGGCCAAACATCGAAGTCATCGACATACCAATGGGGACGGTGAAAGAAGATGAAAACTTTCTGAAAACCGCTATTCGCAAGGTTGACGACATCGACCTCTTACCGGACGAATGGCAAACGTTTTCTCTCGTTACAATTCCTTCCGGGTACTCTCCGCTCTGGTCGGCTTTGCTGGCTGAAATCCACGGCAGGCTTGGGCACTTCCCCGACGTTGTTCGTCTGCGCCCTGCTCAACAGGGGGAAAAGGAAAAATTCGAGGTTGCCGAAATCCTCGATCTGCGGGGCATCCGCCATCAAGCACGGGAAAAGCGGTAATCGTCCAGACTTATCCTTTGTTTTCAAAAATCTCTAAAAGCTGCTGCTTCAATACAGGTATGTCTTTCTCTATTGTCGCCCAGACCCTCAGTTTTACGGCCTTTGATTGCATACTTTTCGATATGGGATATGGCATCAAGAATATCCTGAATTCTCTCACGGTCATCTCTCATAAGCAAATAGCCTCTTTGTAAACCTGCTGCCGAAACCGAGGCTTCAACCCCTGATCACTAACAACGTCAACTTTGCACTGAAGCAACGCCTCCAGTTCGTAGAGAAGCGCTGCATGATCAAACAATGTGCGCCCTGGTTCAAATGTAACAAGGAAATCCACATCGCTTGTCTCCCTCTGTTCACCTCTTGCAACAGAGCCGAAAACCCTCACATTTCGCGCTCCATGCTTTGCGGCAATGTCACGTATCACCTGTTTTTTTGCGTTTAATACCTTGATATTCATAGTTATGAAAAAGATAATTTCACATACACAACGTCGTCGATTATGAGAGAATTTTTCGGGTTTTCTGAATCTTCTTCAAGAATTTCAGCTCTTTCTTCATTGAGCTTCTGATAATAGGACAGGGTAAGCATTTCAAATTCATCTACTACATGCCGGGCTCAGCCATAGATCAAATGTCCATTTATAACGACCTCTTTCTGAAAAACCGTTGAAAGTTTTCGCACGTTGAGAAGGTCAACCTCTTTTTCAAGCAGTTCCTCCAGCTCGAACCGGCAGTCGCCTTTGGCAAGCTGCAGATTGCCAATCCTGCTGTTGTGCGGCAGAAGCAATGCAATATCGACATCGCTTTCAGGCCTTTCGGCAAAGGTACCGTAAGTACCGAACAGATAAACCGCCTGCGTTTCGGGATAATATTTCAGAATGGTTTCGACAATCTTCGCCGTCATGCCGTTCTCCTTTCATCGGGTAGCCCAAAGCTATTGCTTGTAAAATATACGGATATCGTCGTGACCGGGAAAATCCTGCTGATCTGTCGATCGGAAACTAAGGGATGTCCCTTATTATTACAACCAGCGGGCACAAAACGTAAAGCAGCAAGCTGCAGGAGCATGAAAAAAGGAAAACTCTAAAAACCTATATTGAGTTGTAATCCAAGCAAATAAACATGTATTGGTTCCGAGAAGAAATTACTGAAAAGGTACGCTTATGACAAATAGGTTGCTGCTTGCACTTGAGGCCATTGTCAACTGGCTTGACACGCAGCAGGTCCCCTACATGATTTTTGGCGGCATCGCCAACAGTATTTATGGAAGCCCGAGACAAACTTTTGATATTGACATTAAAATCTCGGTTCCCGCGGAGAATGACAAAACGGACTTTATTGAGCAGTTACGTACAGTAGCCGTGCTGCTCCCTGAAAATCCGATACAGTTCATAGCTGAAACCAGCGTTCTGCCGGTTACAATCGACTCTGTGCGTATCGATCTGGTTTTTGCACAACTGCCATTCGAAGAACAGGCAATCAAGAGAAGCCAGGTTAAACGGTTTTTCTCTCTTTCAATGAAAGTCTGTACTGTGGAGGATTTTATTCTGCAGAAAGCGGTTTCATCCCGTCAGAAAGACTGGGACGACATCGCAACCGTTATCGGCCTCCAGAAAGAAACTATCGACTGGCGGTATCTTCTTGAACACTGCCGTGAACTTTCCGATTTTCTGGGCGATTCGACCATATCAAAACATGCGATGAAAAACGAAACGAATGACATTCATAAGCTGCGGGAAAAGATGAACCGTTTCAATGCGTGGGAGCGTAGCTATGTCAAAACACTTTCAGAAGAGGAGAAGATGAGGCAGTTTCTCGAACTGTTTGAGCTTGGAATGTCATGTGATTCCGCAACGGTTGAAAGGGCACATCGCGAACACCTTGAACAGCTTGCTCGTATTTCCAGAGCCGTACAGGAAAGAAGCTCTGAAGGCTGAGATGGAAAAAGCGTCGAGCGAAATCAAGCGGACTTCTTGCTCCCTGTTTTCTGCGCCGGAATTCCATAAAGCATCCCTTCAGCGCTGATATCCTCGTCAATATCCTGCCAGTGTATACCAATACCGTTACCAATAATTTCAAAGTTGTTTCTTTGCTCAATGGAGGCTTCCGATAACCGCCAAGACCAAGTCAAAGGCACACTTATTGTTCTTCCGTCTTCAAGAAACGCAATAATCGAGTCATCGGTAATCTCAACCGAGATAATCCGTGGTTCAATAGTGACCGCAGTGTTCATACCAGCATTTTTTTATCAGGCTGTTATTTGCCTGAATTTATTTGTAAACAGTATTGAGTTCTTTTGATGAAAACCCGTTGTTCTTAGCCAGCGAGACAGGCTCTATCCAGAATTTACAGATCTTCTTGCCAGAGCTGACGTGAACATGTATCGGTTCATTACAATCGAAGCTAAAGAAAAAAAACCTGAACCCGTTTGAAAGCTGTTTGATCGTCGGCATATGTTTTTACTCAGCTTTCGTTCCGTTTCAAAATACCAGTTGGCCGTTTGTTGCCTCTCCTTTTCTTCATGTAGAAGTTAGGTACTCTTCAGATAGAACCAAAAATAGCGGCAGGATTTACAGAGAAGAAATGGGACGTTCCTTGTTAAGGGATAACGTGGAATTGTCACTAAAAAAGCAGGGACTGTTGTTTCTCAACAGCCCCTGCTTTTTCAGTTTTTGGTCTCATTGTCAGGTCGTCATTCACACCTTGACATCCCTCTGCAGCATTTTGGTATAGGTAATCGCAACCGTTCTGTAAACAAAGTGCGCGAGTTTTGAGTACGGCACGTAGATGATGATGTAAAAGACAAACACAAGATGAAGGAAGTACGTCAGGTATGCGATAACCGGCGGGAAATTCATCACTCTGAACATCTGTGAAAGCATACCTGTAGCACCGACCAGCAGCACTACCCCTGCAAACACCCAGTCAAACGATGAGGTCACGGTTTCAACACCCCGCTCTTTCAACCTGTTGGCAATCACCAGACTTCCGCCGACAAGAAGCGCAACTGAGCTGACATTGGCCAGAAGCTTGAAAGCTGCTTTTACGATCCAGACCATGGTTTCAGACCCTCCGAACAGCGCAAGGATATCAGGATCGTCCACCGGGTAAGGCGACTCCCACTTGAATCCGTAAAGGAACAAAATAGCACAGAGCGTCGTAATAAAGAGGCCGATAAACCCATAAAACACAAGCATGTGCGCGATGGAACGGTCCTGGTTTTCGTCGCACTTCTTGAATTTCGAGTGGGTCATGATTTCCTTGAGCGTCTCGATAAAGCTTGGCAGGAAACCTGCTTTGGGTTTCATTTGAGAACTTTCGCCGAGATTTTTCCAGAACCTCGTGATGCTGATCGCAAACATAAGCACGGCAAGCCCGGAAAGCGGAACGAATATCTGGTCGATATAGTGTACCGGGAAAAACTTGGAGAAAACAACCTCGCCTTCAGGAATGTACAAATGTCCCGTTACCCCAAGAACGATTAAAAAGAATACCACAGGTATGGCAAGCGCCTGCCAGATATTTTTCGGGTCTCCGGCGATCTTTCCCATGAATTTCGGGAACGCGTTTTCCTGAATAACGCTTTTTCTGAGGATCGAGAGCACATCGCCCGGTTTTGCGCCGCGGGGGCAGTATTTCGAACAGTCGTTGCAGTTATGGCAGAGCCATATATCGGCGCTTTTGACAAGTTCATCTTTCAGCCCCCATTGCGCCATAACCATCTCTTTTCTGGGAAACGGCTTGTCGTCAGGGGATAGTGGACATACAACGGAGCACGTGGCGCACTGGTAGCACTTCTTCATTGTATCGGCACCGGCCTCTTTCAGTTCCCTGACAAACTTTACATCCGGTGTAAATACACTCTCTTCAGCCATATAATTACCTCCACATTTAACAGCTGTAAAACCAGGACAACAGTCTACGGAAGCTTCATTCAGCTCCTTTCACCGTTATCCGCAGTTACTATTATTAGAATCCCTTGTACGGATTTTCACCAATATCGTCGATCTTTTTGGTGAAATCTTCAATTATCGCAGGCAGCTTCTCCCATTCGCTGATAGAAAGCTGAACCTGCTCGACCCTCTCAGCCTCAAGCATAAGACGATCCAGAGTTTCCTGGACCTTGCCAAGTCTTTCGTTTGCCATCTGGCTTCCCTTGACGTAATGACACTGGTAATCGTCCCCGTACTTGCAGCCGAGAAGCAGAATACCGTCAATGCCTTTTGAAAGCGCATCGGCGATCCATACGAGGTTCAATCCCCCGAGGCACCGTAACGGTATCAATCTGATATTGGGGTTGAGGTTCATCCTGTTCAGCCCCATCATGTCAAAAGCCGGATACGCATCGTTTTCACAGACGAACCCGAGAATGAAGGTTCCTTCATCGGGTACTTCTATTGCCTTGAGCATGGACGAAATCATATCGACACTGTAATCCTTGAAAGCGATTACCCTTTGCGGACACGCTCCCATGCAAACTCCGCAGCGGCGGCACCGGGAGGGATATTCAAGCGGTGTACCGTCATCTGTTTCGTCATACGCACCAAACGGACACTCTACCGTACACCTTCTGCACTGTGTACAGCTTTCCATCCTGATTTCAGGATAGGTATGGTCCCACGTTCTGGGATGCACGGCACGTCCCTCTGCGGTAAGCGCAAGGCACTGAATGGCTTTCAGGGCTGCACCGGTTGCATCTGCAGTAGACTGAACGGCATCCATGGGGTGCCGCACCGCTCCTGCGGAATAAATACCGGTTCGCCTCGTTTCGTAAGGGAAGCAAATGAAGTGCGAATCAGGGAAGCCCCATTTGAGGTGAGGCATTTCCGGACCCTGGCGATACTTGAGATTGAGAATAAGGCTTTCCGGTTCGAGTGCCTCGATCTCGCCGTCCTCCGTTTCTTTCTTAACCATATTCCCGATGTATTCAGGAGTAAGGTTGTTAACCTTTTTATCGTCCGGTACCATACTTGAAACCATCCCCGTTGCCAGCACAACCATGTCGGCCTGGACTTTCATTTTCCTGCCAAGGAGAAGATTATCAATCTCGACATGGAGACTCCCGTCGGAAACTTCTTTTATGCCGAGTATTTCCCCCTTGGTAAGAAAAACCCCTTCGTCGTCCTGTGCGGATTTGTAGAAATTCTCATACAAACCCATTGTTCTCATATCCTTGTATACAACAAAGGCTCCTGCATCGGGATCAGACTCCCTGACATACTTTGCCTGTTTCAGAGAGACGTTGCAGCACACCGTGGAGCAATATGGCACATGGTTTTCATCCCGCTGCCCCGCGCATTGCATGAAGACGACATTCTTCGCCGGCTTACCGTCGGATGGCCTGAGAACTTTACCGTTTCCTTTTGTGACAAGCTCTTCCATTTCGAGGTTTGTCACCACGTTCTTGTATTTCCCATACCCGAGATGATCCAGTTTTCCTGCATCATACGGCTTCCATCCCGTTGCAAGCACGATCGAACCGGCGTCGAAAGTCTCAGCCGTACCATTACGATCTATCGTCACCTTGTATTCACCGGGACCGCCTTCGATTGAAGAAATAGTCGTGTTTGTATGGATGGTTATGTTCTTGTCGTTTTGCGCAGCCTCGATCTTTGCGCCGATGGTCGGCTCTTCAAGCTCGGCAAACGGCGGCTTACTCGGGAACACCCGGTACATTTTTTTAGCCCAGCCACCAAGTTCGGGACTTTTTTCGACCAGCACGGTCTTATAACCGGTCTGTGAAGCTTCGAGGGCAGCGGTCAATCCGGTAACACCCCCGCCGACCACGAGAACGGTCCGGTTGACGTCGGCGATCTTAGGCTCGGGAACTTCGGCTTTCTCAGCCCGTGTAATTCCCATTCTCAGATAATCGGCGGCCATCATCTGGGTCGTTTCCCTGGACTCTTCATCCGAAGGCTGTGTCCAGACAACCTGCTCGCGCAGATTCACTCTCTCGATAACGTTTTTCAGGGGATCAAAATCAAAGACATCGGTATTGACCCTTGGCGAACATGCGGCAATAACGATCTTGTTGACTTCCCCGTTGTTTATATCGTCCTTGATGACCTGTACGCCTTCCCTGCTGCAAAGGAAAGGATGTTTCTTGCATACAGGCACCTTGAACTCACTTGTAGCGACCTTTTCAAGCTCTTCGATATCCAGAGCTTCTCCTATACTGCAGTCGCTGCAGAGATATACTCCGATTTTCTTTTCGTCAGCCATATTATTAACTCCTCACCAGACTTTGAATGCTTTTCAATGCCGCCCCGGTGGCATCCTGTATGGATGAAGTAACATCCGAGGGCCTTTTAGCCACGCCCGTCGAATAGACGCCGGGAGATTTACCCGCAACGATGAATCCGTTTTCCTCGAAACTCAACGCGCTGTTTTCAGTGACCGAAGATACCATACCGGTGGCAAGAACCACCATATCGGCCTTTTCATAGATCTTTTCTCCCCCCTCAACGTCTTCGCAAGTGACGATGACTCCACCTGTTCCGGGGTCTTCCTCTATTTTGGCAGCCTTGCCTTTTATCAGTTTTATTTTCTCGTCCGCATCCACCTTGTTGAGGAAATCCTCGTATTTACCGGGTGTTCTCAGATCGATATAAGCTACAACAACCTCGGAATCGGGATTTTGCTCCCTGATGTATGTCGCCTGCTTAAGAGAAGCCATGCAGCAAATCGCAGAACAGTAATTCAGGTGATTTTCATCCCTGGATCCCGCACACTGCACAAAAACAACCTTTTTCACCTCCTTGTTGTCCGACGGCCTGAGAATCTTTCCCTTGGTTGGTCCGTTCGGCGAGGCCAGCCTTTCCATCATCATGTTTGTAATGACGTTTTTCACGCTGCCGAACCCGAGATTATCCACATTTACGGCATCGTAGGGCTTCCAGCCGGTTGCATAGACGATGCTGCCGACATTGAGCTCGACGGTCTCGGGCTTCATGCTTAAATCTATTGCGTCATACTTGCATGCCTGAACACATTTGTCACAGGAAGAGTCGGTACACACATCCCTGTCAACAACATATCTCATCGGGTAAGCCATTTCATGCGGCAGGTGTATCGCTTTGACTTTGTCCATCCCGAAATTGAAATCATTCGATGTTTCAACCGGGCATACCTCGGTACAGGCGTTGCAGGCGGTACATTTCTCATTGACATACCTTGGACTGACCTTGAGCCTTACCTTGTAATTCCCTTCGTCTCCGCTTACCTCTTCGACCTCGGTCATCGTGTAAACGGTTATTTTCGGGTTTGGTTTGATTCGTCTGAAGTTCATCTCCAGACCACAGTAAGGCGGGCAAAGTTTGGGGAAATACTTGTTCAACTGAGCAACCCTTCCTCCAAGGTAAGGGTTCTTCTCGACAAGAATGGTATTGTAACCAACTTCTGCAGCCTCAACTGCAGTGGTAATTCCGCTTATGCCGCCGCCGACAATTAAAATAGTTTCAACTGACATGATTCTCCCTGCGGATAAACACTAAAAATCTTTGAACAGGAGCCTTGAAGCTTTTCTCCCATTTTAATGTTTCTGTTTTCAGCAAATAAAGTAATCCCCGAGACACAATATGTCTCGGGGATATTTTTTAGAGCCACGTCACAGATTAATCCGGTACAACCTGAACGTAATCTCTTTTCGACAGGCTCCATGTATGAGAATCCCTGTCGTACTTCGAAATGGTGAAGCATCTCCAGTTCTCATCATCTACATAGAAATGATCAGCCCTGAAGTAGTAACCAGGGTAGCGTGTATCTTCCCTGAACAGGATATGCTGAGCATGGGCTTCACCAGCCATGAGGCGGTGATAGTTTTCCCAGCATCTCATCAGCTCATGAAGATCCTCGGCAGCCATCTTGCCTGCATCTTCCTTGAGCAGGGTAAGATGCTCAAGACCTTTTTCGAGCATGGTCTTACTGGTGGTATACCAAGTCGCCACACCGGCAACATACTCGTCCATGATCTTCTGCAGCCTTGCCTGGAACATCTTCGGTTTGATGTAATGCGGATTGACTTCCGTATCGGTGCTGTAGTCCTTGTACTTACCGAAAACTTCCATCGGCAGGTAGATTTCAGCAATAACCTCATCGACATCTCTGCCGAGCTCAGGTTTGTAGTCGGCGTGATCGAGACAGTAAGCTGTCATTGCCTTACCGACAATTCTTCCTTCAGCATGAGAACCGGAGGAGAACTTGTGCCCTGATGCACCGACACCGTCACCTGCTGTAAAGAGGCCATCAACGGTTGTCATTCTGTTGTAACCCCAGTGCCAGTCATCCGGGATACCGGCAATATCGCCAGGACCGCTCACCCAGATTCCGGCGCAGCCTGCATGTGAACCGAGAAGATAAGGTTCGGTCGGCATCAGCTCGGAAGGAAGCTTGTCAGGCTCGATGTTGTTACCGGCCCAGACTACAGCCTGACCGATACACATATCGAGGAAGTCTTCCCATGCCTCCGCTTCGAGGTGCTTCATCTGTTTCGGCGTCATGGTCTCACCGAGAGCCTGCATAGCCTCGTGGGTACGCATCAAAATCGGCCCTTTACCGGCTTTCATGTCGATCATCATCATATGGTTCCTCATAGCTGTCGTGAGCTGGTGAGGATCCTCGGCATATTTTCCGAAATCTTTGTTCGCTGCATCGAGGTTTGTAACGCAGTAATCATCTCCGAGCGAGTTGGTTGCCTTACATTTGAAGAACAGGAACCATGCGCCGACAGGACCGTATCCGTCCTTGAATCGTGCAGGCACGAACCTGTTTTCCATAAGAACCAGCTCGGCACCGGCCTGAGCAGCCAATGCATAAGTGGTACCGGCATTCCAGACCGGATACCATGCACGACCCTGGCCTTCGGCAGTCGAACGTGGTCTGTATACGTTAACCGCTCCGCCGCAGGCAAGCAGCATTGTTTTGGCGGTGAAAACATAAACCTTGTTTTCCCTGACGCTGAAACCGATAGCACCGGCAACCCTGTTAGGATCGTTTTTGTCATGAATCAGCTCACTGATAAAGACCCTCTCAAAGTGGTTCTGATCGACACCGGTCTCTTTCCTGTTGTACTCAAGCGCTTTCTTGGCAGCTTCGGCAACGATCACCTTGTAGGATTCACCGTTGATCATGATCTGCCATCTTCCCGACCTGACCGGCTTACCGCCTTCGGTCAGTTTCGGTGCAGGTTTTGAACCGTCCTGGGTTGAACCGTCTTCAGCGCGCTTCCAGACCGGCAGCCCCCATTCTTCGAAAAGGTGAACCGAGTTGTCAACGTGTCTTCCGAGATCATAAACGAGATCTTCTCTGATCACGCCCATAAGATCTTTCCTGACATACTTCACATAGTCGGCAGGATCGTTTTCGCCGCAGTAGGTATTGATCGCGGAAAGGCCCTGTGCCACAGCACCGCTTCTGTCGGTCGAAGCCTTGTCCACCATGGTGATCCTGATGCCTTTCGGTGTAGCCCATTTGGCACCTTCATATGCAGCACCGCAGCAAGCCATACCACCGCCGATAAGCAGAATATCCGTATCTACAGTAACAACTTCAGGCTTCTCGCAATATTTAAATTCGTTTTTTTCAACTTCCATTGATTCCTCCTTAACCAATTTTGATTGTGTTATAGTGTTGGATATTCCGGCATGTTAAAGAATCCCGGCTTCTTGAGGTTGGCGTAATCGTGCTCGGGTTTATCTTTGTAAAGCTCGATCGAACCTTCTGCAGTGGTTCTGATCGGGAACTTGTATCTTTTGAGGGTTCCATTACGGAACTTGATGGTCCACATGATAGCGTCGGTACCTCTCAGAGGAATAACGTTTCCACCCAGAGGGACAAAATCAGCGTAACCTCTGACCTCGATAGCCTGCTGAGGACAGATCTTCACACAGTTGTAGCATTCCCAGCACTGGTCAGGTTCCTGGTTCCAGGCCAGCATCCTGTCGACATCGAGCTTCATCAGGTCATTCGGACAGATGTACATACATGCTGTCCTTTCCTGTCCTTTACAGCCGTCACATTTCTCTTTAATTACAAAACTCGGCATAATTGGTCCTCCTTTACCGAACATTTGCAGACATTGCCTGCGATTTATAAAGCCATTGGAAGTATAGATTATAAAGAAAAAATCAGTGTTGCCAGCGGGATACAGCACCCATCAGCATCGAAAATCAGATACCCTTACTTTCCTTCTGCATGGGTGTGCATTTTAACTTCAACCTTCTCGGAAAGTCCAGCGTAGTACTCCTTGAGAATTTCAAGAACCTCCGGACGGCTGAAGTGGTCCGGAACTTCTTCGCCCTCGGAAAGCATTTTTCTGAGCCTGGTGCCGCTGAGATTCAACCGGGCTTCCTTGTCGTGCGGACATGTCTTCATGGAAGCCATCCCGTCGCATTTATAACAGTAAAACGTCCAGTCTATTTTCAGGGGTTTGGTTTCAAGCGCATCGTTGGGGATCTCATCAAAAATGTGGTGTGCGTCGAAGGGACCGTAATAGTCTCCGACACCCGCATGATCACGGCCGACAATCAGGTGGCTGCATCCGAAATTCTGCCTGAACAGCGCATGCAGGAGCGCTTCTCTCGGACCGGCATAGCGCATATCGAGAGGATAACCGCCCTGGATACAGGTGCCTTTCACAAAGTAGTTTTCCATCAGTGCGTTGATGCACTCTTTTCTGACATCAGCAGGAATATCACCGGGCTTCAACTTGCCCAACAATTGATGGATCAAAACACCATCACATATTTCGATTGCGATCTTGACCAGATATTCGTGGGAGCGATGCATGGGGTTTCTTGTCTGAAATGCAGCAACGGTACTCCACCCGTTTTCTTCAAACATTTTCCTTGTCTGTGCGGGGGTCATATAAATACCCTCAAAATCCTTCGGGAAGGAGCCTTCGCTGAAGACTTTGACCGGACCGCCGAGGTTCACTTCACCCTGCGCCATGACCTTTGCGACTCCCGGATGCTCAACATCATCGGTTTTGAAAACCTCTCTGCACTCATGAGCCTTGTCGATCGTATACTTTTCCTCCAGAACCATGCTGCCCATAAGTTCACCTGATTCATCATCGACAAGGGCAACTTCCTCGCCGATACTCAGGCTGTCTGCCTGTTCCCTTGTTGTAGACAACGTGATGGGAATCGGCCAGAATGTTCCATCAGCCATCATACAGTTGTCGACACTGCCTTTCCAATCGTCATGTCCCATAAATCCTTCAAGGGGAGTAAAACCTCCGATACCAAGCATGATCAGATCACCGGTTTCGCGGGAAGACATGCGCACTTCCTTGAGCGATTTGGCTTTTTCTTTTTCTTCCTGTAACGCCTCACCGGTCAATAACAGCGGTTTTAAAACTTTCTCCTTCCCATGCGGATTAACTAATGACATGTGGTTCTGTTTTTAGTATGAATTGAAGAGGCTATCGCAAGCAGATACCATAAGCGACCGGACGCAAATAAACAGGGTAGCCAAGTGAATAAAGATTTTATTGAATCCTACAATAATTACCAAATATTGCGTTCAAAAAAAGTCGCCCTGTACACAAGTTTTTTCACATTATCGCCAACAGAACCCGGAGACATTTTTCCCCTCTCTTGACCTGGCAGGGCACATCCCGAGTCGCCCCGCTGAACTCCCGGTCGATTTTAACGATCGTAAAATGCGAAATATTTTTAAAAACAGGAAGCCCTGTCGTTGATTATCGGGTGGCGTTCGCTTATCGTTTTTTTCTCTCCGCGCATCAGATAAACAACTGGATATCAGCATCGGCGGCATATTCAAGAAACATGGCCGCGCCTCCGAAGTCAACACCGTCGATAAAGTCGTCTTTTGTAAAACCAAATACATCCATGGTCATCTGACAGGCGATAAACTTCACACCGCAATCAATGCACAGTTCCCGAAGCTCCTCGATGGTCGCCACCCCCTTGCTTTTGAAGGTCTCTTTCATCAGACTGGTTGCAAGCGTGTCGAAGCCCGGAATGTTTCCTGAAAGGATGTTGGGTACCGGCCAGTTGATGCTCTGGAAATCCTTGCCCCCGAACGGCATTTTCATCGGCATGGCCGGATTGCTGTGCGGGGAGACTTTGGCCTCGATCTTTTTGTTCAGGAGCGGCAGGCCGTAAAAGGTGAAAAATATCACTACCTCCATATCCATGGCGGCGGCGGCCGATCCGAGAATAAACGGCGGATATGCCCAGTCAAGTGTTCCCTGTGATGCGATAAGCGCTACTTTTTTCTGTGATTCCGACATAGTGGTTTGCTTTTAAGTGTTACCCGGGGCCGGAGGACTTTCCTGTCTATCGACCCCGACGCTTGACAACCATTACGGGACACTGTGCATATCCGATAACCTTTTCAGTGACACTTCCCATAATAAGTTTTTTCAGACCTGTTCTTCCATGGCTTCCCATGAAAATCACACCCCCTTCTTTTTCTTCCGCCACGTCCAGAACAGCCTCGTAGGCTTTTCCTTCTCGGACAACAACCTCGGCGGCAACCCCTTCTTTTTCTGCCGCCGTTCCAACCTCATCAAGAGACGTTTCGGCTTTCCCGATCATCTGCTCTACGGCCTCCGGAACTTCCGCGTAAAACTCATCGGCAAGATCAACCCCCATAACTGCCGTTATATGGCCACCGTATGATCTGGCGAAATACACCGCCCCGTCTGCGGCAGCCCGGCTGCATTCGGAATCGTCAATTGCCAGAACAATGTTTTTCCATTCTGCAGAGGCGTCTCTGGGTATTACAAGAACATCCTTGTCCGAATGCCCGATGACCCTCGAAGTGACACTTCCCATCAGCACTCTTGCAGAACGGTGAATCCCCCTTCTGCCCATGACAACCAGATCATATCCATCCGCTTCGGCTTTTTCAACAATCCGTTCATACGCCTTGCCCCGCTCGACCAACACTTCAACGCTGGCACCCTCTGCAGCAGCGATGTCGTTCGCCTCGGCCTTCATTTTTTCCATCGGCCCTCTGAGAACTTCATCTATATTCCTGACACCGATAAACTCGATATTCCCTTCATATGTCGGCACAACTGTCAAAACCCCCAGAAATGCTTGCTCATCCCGGGCAAGCTTTATCGCCTGCTTCAGCGCATTCCTGCTTGATTCCGAACCATCGAACGCTACAAGTATTTTTGCGTATCTGCCCATGACCTCACGCCTCCTCTGCAAGTGCGGCTCGTTCTTCGCGCCTTGCCTGCATCATCCCCCTGACCATGACTGTGGTTATGATAATACCGGCGGTACCAAGAGCCGCGACAAGAGCCCAGAAACTGATGAAGTCCAGTACGGAAGCTGTAAAAGGCTCGAGGGGGGTTATCAGTTCGAGATCACCGAGGTAACCCGGTATCTTGGCTCCCCTGCTTATTGCAACGATGAGCATAACAGAAGCCATAACAAGCTTGATGGCGTAATCTTTCACATAGGTGGTCCCAAGAGCCCCGAGCTGAACTCCTATGAGAGAGGTAGAGAGGATAAGGAGGGTGAGCCGTATATCGATAAGTCCGTCCAGCCCCCACTGGATGGATCCCCATGCACCCATGACAAATGCAATCAGCAGCTCTGTAGCGCTTGCCACCATAGCCGAAGCGCCTACGACATAGATCATGCCGGGCACCCCGATAAACCCTCCGACAGCGATTGTTGCCGCAAGCATACCCGTGGCAAGACCGAGAGGCAGCGTTACCCATGCTGAAATTCTTACACCTGCCGTCTTGAAGTTCATCATAGGCGGTATATTGAGCTGCTGCAGTTTAAGGGCAAGCGGAGAGGTTGTGTCATCCGCATTGTCTTTTGAAAGCCTGATCGCGTCACGAAACACATACCCCCCTACAACCACAAGCACCACGACAAAAACAACACTTACGTAAAGATTTGAACCTGCGTTGCCCCACGCATTCAGAATCGCTTTCTGGACCGTTACACCTATCTGTACGCCTACGATAGCCGAAAGCGCCATCGTCAGGCCCAGCTTGATATCCACCTGGCCGTATTTAAACCGCTTGTATGTCCCAACCAGTGCTTTGGGAAATTTATGGCACATATTGCTTGCCACAGCTATAGCGCCCGGCACCCCAAGGGACATCATGGCAGGAGTCAGCACAAACGCTCCGCCTGAACCGATGAAGCCACTCAGCATACCACCGACGAGCCCGACAACCATAAGTGTAATAAATTTGGACATCGAAAGGTCCAGAAACATGGTTTCCACTTTCTTTGCATACGTCTTGCCTTCCTTCTCCTCCAGCGTAACCATAACCTTGTGTTCCAAAGAGATATTCTCGACATCGACCTCTTTTCCGAGCATCAGCACCTCAGGCGTATCCAAACCCGAAGCCTGAAACAGAGCTGTTCCCGCTGCTCTGTCCACTTCAAGAAAAACACCCTTCTGGAAGTTTTTGGGAGGACCGCCGCCGCCGGCAAAAGCCGCGGTCGACAGCATAAATATCATAAACAAAGTCAGAACCAGAGCAGAAAAAAATCTCATTACGTATACTCCTCCTTCATTGCAATTGTAAATTGAAGTTCTTTGCTGTTATTTCTTCTTTGTCATTTTTGCCTCGAGTCCGAGAGTGCTCAGAAGATTGCTTCCGAAAGCACCATGAATCAAAGAAAACCAGAAAGCGGTAACTATAGGGTAGACCACATAGTACCCTCCCATGGTATAGGTCTCGGTAACCCATTCTTCGTTAACGAACAGCAGTATGTACGATGCAAGCGAAAGCGCACCAAACAGTATCGTCTGCAGGTAAGGTTTCTTTTTTGTAGCGGTTGTTTGTGCCATCAAATTATCAGTTTAATGATGCAGCGGTTTTCTGTGTAACAACAGGCACGATGTTTTCAAAAAACATCGCCTACTGCAGGCCAAAAACAGGGCAATATAGGACTTTTTTTTTAAATCCTGCCCCTTGTCCGTAAATTGAGCGGCTTGTTTGCCCGACAAGGCAATGCAACAGGGAACCGGCGACGAAAAAGCTTCGATGACCCTGCAGTTTCGTCCTGCCAAAACTCTTCAGGCTTGACTGCCGAAAAGCACTTTGTATTCGGCTTCGGTTTGTGCATCGGCTGCTGTCACTGTAATCCTATCGGGGATTGCAGCGTAGTGTTCTTTGAAACTTCTGACACACGATGGTGAAGAAAAACAGATTTCATCAATACAATCAAGGTCTATCCTTTCCCCCTGACCGAAGCTGCTTTGAACGGATACATCGAGAAGCGCCGCATCGTTTTTCAGCGCTGTCAACTCGTTAACGAGATTTTTATCAGCAGCATCTGAACCGGGAATAAAGATCGTCTCGCCGGTGATCCCCAGCTCCGCCATTTCCGTAATAATCTCTTCCGGTGTGCACGCATCAAGACACAAGTCAGGAAGCACCCCATGCTTCAACAGTTCGGAAGTTGTGGATCTCCCTGCGGGGCAGAAAGCGGTATTCGGAAAGTCCCGGATATTGATACTGTTCTCAAACAGATAATTGAAAAAGTAACGTACCGCATATTTGTCAACAAAAAGCAGCATCATCTCCGCAGTACTGTCATCAACTTTTTTAAACATGTTCCCCGCGTCAATCTGACCGGAGTCAATGCAGGGATAGCGCACAATAACGTACTCCCCCGTTTCGTATTTTTCGGAACTCTTCCCTGCTATCAAAACCCTTTTCTTTTTAGCGAACCAGTAATCCTCAATAAACTCGGTAACGTTTTCGCCCAGAACAAGAAGTGCAGGGGAAACAACCTTTTTGTCCTTGTTTTTCAGCTCACCCAGCGTACCGGCAAATATTTTCTGATTATACCGTGTCGCGTTTTGAACAATAGCAACTTTGGTCTGTTCCTCTTTTCCTTTCTTTATCAAGGCTTTTGCAACGTCACTTGCTGATGATGCCACCATATAATACACAATGGTGTCCGCATCCGGAACATGTATCTTGTCCAGAGGGTGTCCTGTGCAAAATGCAACCGACGATGAAATATGCCTTATGGTCAGGGGGATCTCGGAATAGGCGCTCGCCCCTTGAGCTGCAGTAATTCCGGGTATTATCTCATACTCGACACCGTGCTTCCTTAAAAACGCTATTTCCTCTCCTCCCCTGCCGAAAACATAGGGATCGCCCCCTTTCAACCTGGCAACCTTCCTGCCCTGCCGCGCGTGGAAAACAATCTCTTCGTTTATAGCGTCCTGCTCAAAATGATGTTTGTCTTTTCTCTTGCCGGTATAAATTTTCAAAGCATCAAACTGCCCGACCAACTCTGCGCTTACAAGATTGTCATAGAGTATCACGTCTGCCTCATGCAAAACCCTTTCCGCCTTGACTGTCAGCAGCTCGGGATCTCCGGGACCTGCACCGATAATGTAAACGTATCCATCACCACTTTTCATTCTTTCCAGTACAATTGATCGTTAAAATTATTCGTAACGCTCTTCAGGATAAGGCACTTCGGACATCGGGGTCGGTATCGGGTTCCGGGGTCGAACAAGCAGTAAACTTTTCGATTCCGATAACGAATCCCGAAAAACAGGATGCAAGGGGTCACCGCCTTTATGAACACTCATCCCTAAACATCTCTCTTATCCTGTTCCTCCACGCAACGGCTTTTTTCACATTCTGTCCATTTGACGAGATTGCAACGGTCATTTCTTCTTCTTTAAAAATTGCCGGTGAAATAAAATCCGACAGTTCCCTGTTATCGACGACATTGACCATAATGCCCCGCGCCGCAGCATCTTTCTTTATCCTGCGATTTACCTCGATGCTGTCTGTAGCCGCGTAGACAAGAAAAAAACCATCAAGATCCCCTTCTTCGTACTCCTTGCAGACAAGCTCGAATCCCTTGCCTCTCAGTTCGTCATGTATCTCGGGAGCAATGACAGTAATGTTCCGCGTATATTGCTCTACTGTCTGTATCTTGTGCATGGCGATGTTACCGCCTCCGACAAAGAGAATTTTTTTGTCGTCTATCCTGACGTTGACCGGTAAAAAAACTTTCATCCTGAATTGAGCTTTTCACATTGTGTTGCATGTATATAAAAGAAAGAAAAAAGCCCGACTCACATCTCGGGCTTTTCAGCTGCCTGTCCGGCAGCAATAGTCTCACATCTCTATCAGTAGTCCATCACGCCTGATCCTGAGTTTTCACTGCAATGGCAATCTTCAGCAGCAAGGTCAGAATCAAAATGCCGATCGACCAGACCCCGATGGTTATCATTATCTCGTTAAGGTTCGGGATGTACCCGACGATCTCTTCAAGCGGTGAAGGAACAAAACCGCCGATAATGAGACCGACCCCTTTGTCTATCCATATTGAAACGACGATACCGATACATGCGGCAATCAGCCATGGAGAAGACGTTCTCAGCTTGGGAATCAAAAGCACAAGCAGGGAACCGAAACCCACAATGACCGATAACCACATCCAGGGAACAAGCTGGCCCTCACCATGAAGCCCGAAAAACAGGTACTGGAGACCGTGCATGTGGCCTGGTATGTTGCTGTAAAAAGCCGTAAAAAACTCCATCCCCAGCAGGAAGAAGTTTAAGATCGCCGCATAGGTTACGATGACCGAAAGCTTGTTTATAGCCTGCTTTCCCGCATCGAATCCGGTTGTTTTCTTGAGAATGTATGACACAAGAATTAAAATCGCCGGTCCTGCCGCGAAAGCCGAAGCAAGAAACCGGGGAGCGAGAACCGCCGTCAGCCACAGATGCCTGCCAGGAAGACCTGCATAGAGAAACGCGGTAACGGTATGGATACTGAAAGCCCAGGGAATCGAAAGATAGATTACGGGCTTGACCCATTTCGGGGGAGGCACGCCTTTTCTCTCTGCGCCAAGGACCGTCCAGCCGCTGACAATATTCAGCAGCAGATAGCCGTTCAGAACCGTGGCGTCCCAGAAAAGCATCGAGTGCGGCGTCGGATAGAGCAGAACATTCAGTACCCTGTCCGGACGGCCGAGGTCGACGAGTATAAACAAGACACACATTATCGTTGCCGCGACCGCGAGAAACTCGCCGATGATAACAATCTTGCCGAAAGCCTTATAATCGTGCAGATAATAGGGCAGAACAACCATCACCGCAGAAGCTGCGACACCGACAAGAAACGTGAATTGTGCGATGTAGACGCCCCAGCTGACATCCCTGCCCATCCCCGTGAGGGTAAGACCTGTGGTCAGCTGATTGATGTAGGAAAAGACGCCTGCCGAAATGATGACAAGGAGGAGCACGATCCAGCCCCAGTAAATCCGATCTCCTTTAAGTGCTTTCTCGATCATAAGGAATCATTATATGATGTAGAACACGGATGGTCTGGTTCCCAGTTCAGACTTCCGCTGCAATGTGTGGTTCTTTTCAAGCAGCATCCGGACTTCCGATTGTGAGTCGTTCAGATCACCGAATGTCAATGCACCTTCCGGGCACTCTGCAACACAGGCAGGTTTCAAGCCCTGTGCAAGGCGCTCGGAACAGAAATTACATTTTTCAACAACGCCTCTTTCCCTGGTAGGATATGCCTGGCTCCTTTTTTGTATCGCCGGCCTCGGATCTCTCCAGTTGAAGCTTCTTGCTCCGTAAGGACAGGCCGCCATACAGAAACGGCAGCCGATACAACGATGATAATCCATCGCAACAATACCGTCCCAGCTACGCTTGAATGTTGCCTGTGTCGGACACGCTCTTACGCAGGGCGGGTTATCACAGTGGTTACAAAGAGCCAGATATGACCGCTCTCTTGTCTCTTCACTGACAAACTGCCCGCTTTCGCCCGGAAAAACATTCTCGTAGGGACTTTTCCATATCCACTTTATCTCATCCTTGGCGTTATCGAACTGAGGCACATTGTGCACTTCGTGGCACGCATCAATGCATTTTGTACACCCCTCCTTGCACTTGCGTGTATCGATAACCATTCCCCAGCGCGTTCCGGAAGAAGAATTCTCATGAGTTGTCGATGCAACCGCCGTTTCAAAAGATGATTTCGGAAATATGCCGGAAGCGACTCCAAGGCCTGCAAGAACTCCTAAACCGGTTTTCCTGATAAACTCTCTTCTATTCTCGTTCATCACTTTGTTTTCTACATTTCATGATGGCACCCAAAGCAGTTTGGTCTTGCACTCGCGTATGTGTGACAGTTTACACAAAACCCCCTGCTGCCATGGCACTCAAAGCATGTGCTCAGGCTTTTCTCGAACTCTCTGCCATCAGGAGTCACATGAATGCGATCTCCATCGCGTACAGCAGACTTGCGCCACTCGTCCAAGACAAGCATGTGACTTTCACGCATGTACTCTCCTGACTCTACACATTGCTCACTGGGGCTCTTTGCTACCGGTGTCGAGATTTTTTTTGGCTTACCCTCCTGCCAGAAAGCATAGGTTACTGCAAAGAAAAACAGGGCTAACCCGCCAAAGATAAGTATAAGCTCCCTAATCTTCATCATCCTCCTCATCTTCGAATCCGGCCATCGGGTCCTCCCTCAGGTCTTCGGTTCTTTTGTTCTCTCCTTCCATAACAAGAGCGTTGCCTACCAGCTCATGGAGTCCGTAAACCGAAACCCCGGGATTCCAGTAATTCATCAGAGCCGGAAGGGTTGCACGATCAATAGCACAAATGGTGACAAGTGAGTCCACATCATGCGTTTCCTTTACGTGCCTGACGGCATTGGCTCTCGGGAAACCGCCTCTCAAGCGGATATCCATGTACTCTTCGGTATTGATGCCGCTTCCGGAACCGCAGCAGAATGTCTGCTCGCGGATGGTATTCTCCGGCATCTCATGAAAGGTGTTGCAAACATTGTTCAGTATATAGCGCGGCTCTTCAAGCATTCCCATACCCCGTGCAATGTTGCAGGAATCATGGAAGGTTGTTTTCAGATGGTCGTTCCGCTTCGGATCGAGCTTGAGTTTGCCGTGCTTTATCAGGTCTGCGGTAAACTCGGCAATATGCACCATCTTTGTAGAAGCTGCGTTGCTGAACTTCGTCCCGGTAACCGGTGAAACCGGTTGTTCAAGAAAATCAGCCGGACCGTTCATGGTATCCATATACTGGTGCACAACTCTCCACATATGGCCGCATTCGCCGCCAAGAATCCATTTCACACCAAGCCGTTTTGCCTCATGATACATCTTGGCGTTCAGCTTCTTGGCCATTTCGTTGGAAGTGAAAAACCCGAAATTCCCCCCTTCCGAAGCGTAAGTGCTGATAGTATAATCGAGGCCAATGTGCTCGAAAAGCAGCAGGTAACCCATCATCGTGTAGACACCCGGATCGGCGAAAACGTCGCCCGATGGCGTGATGAACAGCACTTCGGCGCCTTTGCGGTTGAATGTCGGCTCAATGGTGACACCGGTAAGGTCTTCAATATCCTCGGCAAGCGACTCGATATTCTGCACAAACGTGTGCGGCTCGATACCCAAATGGTTTCCGGTCCTGTTGCAGTTCGACACAGGTCCCAGAATCCAGTTGTTGTTCACCCCGATGAGGTGCAGCAATTCCCTGCCCATCATCGTTATTTCTGCGGTATCGATCCCGAACGGACAGAACACGGAACAACGGCGGCACTCGGTACACTGATGGAAATACATGTGCCACTCCTTGATCACCTCCGGAGTCAGCTTTCTTGCTCCTGAAAATCCTTTGAGAATTTTTTCTGCAAGCGGAAAATCATTACGGTAGACCGAGCGGATCAGTTCGGCTCTCGCAACCGGCATGTTTTTGGGATCCCCCGTGCCAAGGAAAAAATGACATTTGTCGGCACAGGCCCCGCAACGAACACAGGTGTCCAGAAAAAGCTTGAACGACCGGAACCGTTCAAGGCGGTCTTTCATACCATCTTTGATGGTTTTTTCCCAGCCATCCGGCAGCTTCCAGTCATCATCTGTCGGAGCCCATTTTCTCGGATTCGCAAATCCAAGATCCTCGACTATTTCAGGTTTGGCCGGATAACACCAGTTGCCATCGCGGAACTCAACAGGCGTATCAAACAACTCCTTGGCCGGATAGTCGCCCTTCAGAAGACTCGGTTTTTCCTCGAACTCTTTTTTCAGTTCCGACAGTTTTGGAGCAAATTTCGGCATAGGTTATTTCTTTTCAACCGGCAGGTTCGCTTTTTTCATCTTTTCACGGAACTCATCTTCGTATTCGGCATATGTCCTGATTTTGATATCAGGATTCCAGGGATTGACATGCCTTTTTTCACGGCTGTTGTTACTGAGATTGCGTGTCGGGCTCATGAAAATCCCTCCCATGTGCACCAGTTTGCTGAACGGAAAATACATGGCAAGAACACAAACAAGGAAAAGGTGTACATAAAAAAGTGCACCGATTCCTTCGGGAAGAGTCAGATTGAAATGGACAAGATTGATCATCAGGTCTTTTACCGACATGACATCAACCTTTGTAATGTAGCGCATGAATATCCCTACCACAGCGATAGCAAAAATCATAAACAGCGGGAAATAATCGGCTGGAAGTGATATCAAACGTACTTTTGCATCCTGAAACCGTCGAATCACCAGAAACGTAACTGCCGCGACAATAACAACATCCGTCAGATACAATGCAGGAAGCGTTACATCGAGGAAACCGTCAACATTTTCCATCAACTGCACAAAGCCGGGAACCTTCGCGATAAAAAAGCGATAATGGCGGAGCACGATAACAAGCATCGACCAGTGAAAAGCAAGTCCCGCAAGCCATAACCACTTGCTGGATCCATAAGCAAGCTTTGGCCCGTTGTGCAGCTCAGCCCTGGTGTTTCTGAACAGTGAACGGAAAAAGAAAACCTCCGACAACACGCGTGCTGCGGCCTGCCAGAAATTGGAAGGGCTTTCAAGCCGGTTCTGTTTTATCCAGTCGAGTGATTTCTCCTGCCCGCAGGTAGTGGGGATCCTGAACGGCACGGGGCTTCTTGCCCAGTCAACCACCCGGTAGACAAACCCACCGATAAAGACCACGATTGCAACGTAAGGAACGATAACGCCGAACAGAAAACCAAGCCCGACAAACTGCACTGCTACATAAGGAACAAGAGCTAAAAGCACAACCATTACAAGAGGCATTAAAGCTTTTTTCATGCTTTTGTCCCCCTTTGCATCATGAATGTCTGCCGTTTGCTTTCTTCGACCTTTAACTGATAGATTTTTTCACGGTGTGCCATGTAACTGTCAAATGCTTCGAGTGTAAGGTGCTCCATACCGGTTTGAAATTCATCCCAGTCTTTCTGTTTTATTTGTCTTTTATAAGAAGTTCCCGGAGCGATTTTCTGCAGTATCGATTTCAGTTCAAAAAAAAGAGACATTGCCCTGGAAGGAGGAAAATTCTGAACTGCAAGGATTCTTACTACCCCTGCCAGCGCATTGCCGAGTGTTTCAGGAGTTGTGCCAAAACTGTCGAGTATATTGCCCAATCCGTCATCAAGCGCCTGAGCTATCGGAGTTGCCGACTGCATCTTTCCAGGAAAAAACGACAGAACATGGCTATGCCATCGTTCAAGCACCTCCCGCCGGTTATCCCTGATAAGTTTTACAGCCTCTTTATTCATAACTAAATTGAGCATCCCGCCTGGCCACGCATATGCATAACCTTTTTAAAGTACGTGCCTTATAGACAATATGCAAGAACAACAGCACAAAAGAACCGCACAATCGTCGAATCAAACTGAAAAAATCACAACCAGCTGTTAACCTGGTGCTCCTCGACCAGCTCCACAAAACCTTCGTAATCGATGTTTTTTACTCCTCCGGTAACGGCTGTGATACCTCGTGCAGCAAGATCAGGCTGCAGGGCATAGACAGGGTTGTCTTTCATGGTGTTTTCCAGCAAACCGGCAAACCTGTTTCCAGCCTGAACGGCATAAACCCCATCCTCTATGAAAAGAACAGGGTCGCCGGGTTGTAAAAATCTGATGCATGTTTCCAGTGTGCTGCTTTCAAATGGAGATTTATTGATGGTATGTAACATTCTTTGGCAAATCTTGTGATGCTGAAAAAAGTTAAAGTTTTAATGCGGAACGACAACATCCTGCTCGTTCATGAGCTTGCCGATCTCCTCCGATGTCAGGACTTCGACATCCACAAGCAGGTCATCTTCCGTCAACCCACGCTCTTCAAGCGATACCTTGTCAACATAAAGCTTTTCAACATCATACATATCGAGAGCCTTGAATGTCTTGGCAAAGCCTTTAATCCCTATTCCGGCGGTATCCTGATCTTCCTTGAGAGCATACACGCCGTCACCGATGAACGCAACCGAAAGATCCTGCTCATAGGCAGCCATGATCAGGATCATTTCCAGTCCTTCATAGGTATAAATTGAACCGTGAGGCGCCCGGCGCATCACGTGCATAATCTTTTTTACGTCTTCCATTATTGTAGAGAATACGGTTTAGTCTCCAAAAGTTACTAATCTGTCATTGCGGATGGCAATGTCGGTAAGAGTCCCGAGACCGGTAATTTCCCCTTTCTCGATAATGACATCATCGCTGATGCCGCGGCGTTTTGACGCGGCTATACATGCCAGCACCTCGACACCGTGCTTTTCACCGAGTTCATTCCAGCGTTTTGCGATATCCCTGTCGTCCTGGGGAGGATCCATGTGTTTGGTAACATTGGTCACCCCGTCATTGTAAAGGAAAACCGCGTCGACCTTATGCCCTTTTTTGATGGCCGCCTCCGCAAACTTGTATGCAGTATCGGAAGCCTGATGATTATAAGGCCCTTCCTTAAGCAAAATTCCAATATTCACCGTAGATACATTTCATTCGAATTAGAAAAAACGAATGGTGGAGTGCTCTCAAGCGCACTCCACCATTTTTTCTTTTACCGTTTCATAGAGAGACTTCCACTCACTGGTATAGTTCTCGTAAGGCCTCTCGATGTAGGAAGCCAGATACAGTGCTTTCTCGGCAGCATCGCTGTTGCCGCTTTTCAATGCTTCAATCGCTTGTTCACCTGAATCAGCGGCATCGTTACCCATAAGGCGGATCTGACGCCAGAAGTTCACCGCATCTTCACGATAAACAAACGAAACCGGAAGCGCTTCGGCCTCTTTCAAAGAGTTGACCGGAGCGTTCTTGGGCCCGAAACCCATAACCCAGCCGTTTTCAGCCCATTTTCTGGAGTGCCCTACAGCTTCCTCAATCCGAGGGATTATATCTTCAAACATAAGCCCTGATACCTCCATCATTTAATTTCATTAAAGACCTTCGGCACCACCCATCTGGATATACCCGCACGGGCAGATCAGTTGACAGAGATGGCAGCCCTCACACTCGGAATACTTGGTGTACATGACCTCACCGACCGGATTATCCTTGTAACGCTTGATCGTTCCGTGCGGACAGAATGAAACACATTGCCTGCAGTCGAAACAAAGACCGCAGCTCATGCAGCGATGCGCTTCCTTGATGAACTGTTCCTCGGTGATTCCCTGGTCTATTTCGGTTTCAAGACCGTCTTTGACGCGAACTTCAGGTGCAAGGTGCCCCCTTTCGCTGCGTTCTGCATCCTCGTAATACTCGAGAGACATATCCTTGGCTTTGATAACCTTCTTCTCCTCCAGTGGCGGGAATTCTCCGGTGAACTTCGCATGGATGCTTTCGGCAGCTTTCCGTCCGTCACCGATTGCACCACAGACAAGTCCGAGGTTCACGGCGTCACCGCCGGCAAACACACCGTCTTCAAGCGACCAGTCCTTTTTCGGCTTCAGCCAGTCCCTGCCGCTGATATAGCGCTCGGCATCCAGCCATTCCGGTTCCTGACTGATGGAAGGAATGAGGATGGAGCACGGAACCTCGAATTCCGACCCTTCGATCGCAACGGGTCTTCTGCGTCCGCTCTTGTCGGGCTCGCCAAGTTCCATCCGCTGACATCTGACAGCGACTGCACGGCCGTTTTCGGAAACAATCCCGATAGGAGCCGTGAGGAACTGAATATCGACATTTTCTTCGAGCGCCTCCTCGATTTCGGGATCGATCGCAGGCATCTCGTTGCGGGTACGGCGATAGAGAATCGTTACCTTATCTGCGCCCAGTCTCAGCGATACACGTGCCGCGTCGATAGCGGTATCACCGCCGCCGATAACCACCACCTGGTCTCCTACATCGACCTTTTCACCCGAGTGTACCCGGTTGAGGAATTCGGCACCTGTCATGACATTCGGAGCATCCTCGCCTTCAAGCCCGAGCCTGATACCTTTATGCGCTCCTATGGCAAGATACACTGCATCATACTTCTCCTTGAGCTCATCCAGGCTGATGTCCTTGCCGATAACGGTACTGCATCGTATCTCGACACCCATCCGCTCAATGGCTGCAACTTCCGCATCGATAATGTTTCGGGGCAGCCTGTAAGGAGGAATACCGTAGCGAAGCATACCGCCGGTTTCCTTGAAAGCCTCGAATATCGTGACCTTGTAACCCCGGCGCGCAAGCTGGAATGCACAGCTCAAGCCTGCAGGTCCCGAACCGACAACCGCAATGGTCTCAGGCCTCACATTATCGGTAAGCTTTTCATGATCAAAACCGTTCAGTATGGCGTAGTCGCCCAGCCAGCGTTCGAAAGCGTTGATGCTCACCGAACCGTCCTTCTCGTTACGGTTACAACCGCCTTCACAAGGGTTGGGACATACACGGCCGCATACAGCCGGCAAAGGCTGAGTTTTGCTCACCTCATTCCAGAGCATCCTGTATACCTCTTCCTTGCTCAGTTTTTTGGTCTCGATCTGCTGAACCGTCGTCAGCCATGCGCGGATGTCGTTTCCTGCCGGGCAGGCATCGTTGCAGGGCGGCCGCTGCTCGACATAAATCGGACACTTATGACTGGCGTCACCGAAAGCCACTACCTTATCTGTCCCCGTTTGGTCCTTGTACGGCGGATACTCGTAATTTAGTGCAAAATCAAGGATCGGATTTGATTCCTTGGGATCAAGTTGACTCATGTTCTACTCCTTGCCTTTTATCAGAACCGTACGTGAGCGGACTGATTGAATGTGGTTCGCGCATGTCTGTAATTATCGATCATATCCTCGTCAAACTCGAGGCCGGTTTCTTCGAAGAACTGCTTCCAGCCGATTCTTTCGACCCATTCGCCGAGCCTTTCCCATTTCCTCGCACCGTTGCGATAGGCCTCGAGAATCTGCTTGACGATGGCACTGACCTCGGGCCAGCGGGGAGGATTGTTAGGCAATCCGTGAGCAACAAGGCTCATAAGAGCAGGTTTGGTGCGCGAATTACTGTTTTTACCGGCCACCCAGATGGCGAACTTGGAGTATTCAGGATGGTTGATTTCCATCGAAGGGCAGGCACCGAAACAAGCGCCGCAGTACATGCATTTTTCCTCGTCGACAACCAGCGATTTCTTTCCGTTGACAACCGTCGGACGAATTGCGGCAACCGGACAGCGGGCCACAACTTTCGGCAGCTCACAGATTTCGCTGAGATTCTCATGGTTGATGCGCGGCGGACGGGTATGTTTGACGATAATGGCGATATCTCCCTGTCCTCCGCAGTTCAGCTCGCAGCACTGCGTGACGAGTTTGACCTTGTTCGGCATGTCCATACCCCGAAAATCGTCAATCAGCTCATCCATCAGCGCTTTGACCACGCCGGAGGCGTCAGTCGCGGGAATGTCGCAATGCAGCCAACCCTGGGTGTGGGCGACCGGCGAAACTGTCTTGCCGGTTCCGCCGACAGGAATGCCCCGGCTTTCAAGATCATCGATCATCGGCTGTATCTTTTCTTCATCCGGCGTCAGGAACTCGACGTTGTTTCGGGTCGTGAACCGCAGATAGCCGTCGGCATACTTGTCGGCGACATCGCAAAGGCCTCTGATGAAATCGACCGAATCCTGGCGGGGAGTCCCTGCCCGGACAGTATAAAGAACATCACCGCTTTCAGCGACATGTTTAAGAACCCCGGGGCGGGGATACTCATGATATTTCCACTTGCCGTAGTTTTTCTTCACAACTGGATGCAGACCCTCTTTATAAGGATAAGGGCCCGACTCTACGGTTTTCCAGGTTCTTTCAGGACTGCTCATATTGTTTCCCTCGAATTGTGTTTATCTCAACAGGAGATTGATAGTTTCAATATTCGGATTTGAAGTACGGATTGTCACGCGGCTTGGTAACCATATCGATGCTCGGTTCCAGGCCGACCCCGTCAAGGAACTGTTTCATCCCGACGCGCTCGATGGTTTCTCCGAGCCTCTCATGATCGAGACCGTTATCATCCCACCAGTCGATAATCTCGTCGGCAAGATCGATAAACTCATCGATATCGTCTTCATTTTCCATCTTCATGAACGGCACGATCATCGAACCGGCGTTGAAACCGACCTTGAGCGTACTCTTGCCGCCCATCAGGAGGGCGACACCTCTTTCCTTGCCGGGCGAAAGCGCCTTGGGCATGACATTGAGGCAGTGCATGCAATGGACGCAATTCCTGTTATCAATTTCAATGCCGCCGTCTTTGAGGGTAATCGCCCTTGTAGGACAGAGGTTGATGACCTCGTTGACAAGCGCCTCCATGCCGTTTTCTTCTACCCATGCCTTCACTTCCGCGTCATCCTGCTGAATCGCATCTCTCCACATGCCGATAACGGCAATATCGGAACGCATGATGGCGTTGGTGCAGTCGTTGGGGCAACCGGAAAACTTGAGCTTGAACTTGTAGTTCCATTCGGGACGATGAACCGCTCCGACGAAATGCTTCATAACTTTTTCATGCATCTCGAGGTTGTCGTAACAGGCCATTTCGCAACGAGCCGGACCCGCACAGGAAACACCGGTACGCATTCCCGCCCCGGCTCCGCCAAGATCCCACCCTTTCTGGTTGAGTTCGTCAAAACACTCCTGAACCTTGTCTTGCTCGATACCCTGGAGCATGATATCACCGGTCTGCCCATGCAAGGCGATAAGGCCGGTACCATGCTTTTCCCAGATATCGCAAAGTTCCCTGAGCGATTTGGTATTGTAGTGTAATCCCGGAGGCGCCTGGATGCGCATCGTGTGAAATTCGGAAGCTTCAGGAAGCTTGTCCCTGATCATTGAATACCGTGTAATAATTCCGGCACCATACCCTTTTACGGTAACCAGACCGCCTTTCCAGTATCCCATCCTCGTCTGGTAGGAATATTCAAGCTGGTCCATGACACCGCGAAGCATCGGTTTTTTCGTCCTTTCAGCAAGTTCCTTGAGCCCTGTCACAAAACTCGGCCAGGGACCGCTCTCAAGCTCGTCCAGCATCGGTGTAGGGTTCAGAAACTTCCCATTGCCCGACCCGTTTGAGCCGGCACCATTAGCATCTGCCATAATGATCCTCCTATTAATTCACAAAAATTTGGAAGGGAAACAGACTTTCTGCCCCTTAAACACAACCAGTAGGTTTCGGCAACCCGGCTATTTTACATGCCTGCAAGGCTGGCCCGCTCGGGAAAAGACCATAAAGAAATTCCGAAGCGGCTTTTTTGTCCATATCGCGTTCCTTGGCGATAGCTTTGGTAAGAACCTTGACGGCAGGAGCAATCTGATAGTCATCGTAATACTCCCTGAGGAAGTTCACCACACTCCAATGCTCTTCGGCCATCTTGATCTCCTCGGCCTCGGCAAGCTTGTTTGCCACATCTTCGGACCAATCATCGAGATTCACAAGATAACCGTCATCATCAGTTTCGATAGCAACACCGTTCACTTCAAGCGCCATAATCCGACTCCCTTATTAGATAATTTGAAATTTGACACGTAGTAAAAATGGTACAATTAGCTTTGAAATACAGCTGAAATGCATTCAAGATAATATGCCACGGGAAAAGAAAAAAGACCCGTGCTTAAAATAATTTTCCCGTTCAACTATATAGCCATATAATCACGAATTTCCATAGTCTTTTTCGCACCTCGCATAAGTCACGAATTATAAACCGGTAATGCTTTTTCTTGCATGGTATTCCGATGCAAGCGCAACAAACTTTTTTCCCCAGTTCGGATTCCCTATGGCATGCAGATGCGCAAAAGAGGCAAAAAGATTACCGTTTAAAACCCCATCCCGCTGACCGGTAACACCGAAACCCCGGACAAGATCGAACTGGTATGCAACCTGCCCGTCCGAGCCGACCGGTTTTGAATAATGAAACTCATGCGCCCTGACTTTTTCATCTTTCTCAAACCAGGGGCTGTCACAACGACTCTTCAGATCGAGATACCCGTGTCCAACCGGCTTCTGCTGAAAACCGATTTCAAACGGAAGAACATCCGCGAGCGGATAGGTTTTACCCTCGTACTGAGCGCTTTTGCAAAGATAGATCAGCCCGCCGCACTCCGCATAAAGAGGCATGCCGGACAAAACAGCATTATTTACCTCTTTCAGAAGTCCCTTGTTGGCACTGAGTTCCTCGAAAAACGATTCAGGAAAACCTCCACCGAGATAGAGACCGTCGACAGCAGGCAGCCCGGTATCTTTCAGGGCATTCACAAAAACCAGCCTTGCACCGTTGTCCTGCAACGCTTCGAGATTTTCAGGATAATAAAAACAGAAAGAAGGATCCCTGAACACACCGATCGTCAACAGTGCGCCGGTCACCCGTTTTTTCTCCTTCTTTTCTCCCGATTCCATTGAAGGGGCACGGCGAAAAAGCGATCGTATTGTATGCAGATCGCAGCATTCTGCAATCCTTTGACCAGCTTTACGGATAACCGTTGCGGCATCATCGGTTTCACCGACAGTAGTCAGTCCCAGTTGTCTTTCCGTAATAACCAGTTCTTTATCTTTCGGGATCGCCCCGAGAACCGGAACATGACAGAACCGTTCTATAGCCTTTTTCTGCTTCTCTTCCTGACGCGGTCCCTGCACCTGGTTGAGAATCACACCGGCGATATCGGCTTCAGGAGGCATAGACTGCATTCCCTTTACAATCGCAGCTGCTCCCCGATTCATCTTCCGGCTGTCGACAACCAGTAACACCGGCGTCTGAAGCAGCCTGGCCAAACCTGCACTGCTGTCCGAGCCATCGATATCCATACCATCATGGAAGCCGTGGTTCCCTTCAATCAGAGAAAAACTGCCCTCATCGCTGTTTCCGAGAAACGAATCCAGGCACGCCTCCCTGCCCATAAGAAAAGGATCAAGGTTGCGGCACTCTCTGCCGGTAACCAGCTTGTGCCACATCGGATCGATGTAATCCGGCCCTTTCTTGAAACTGTTCACGCCTGTACCGCCATGAACAAGATTGTGCATGATACCGAGGCTAACCAGCGTCTTGCCGGAGCTTTTATGGGAGGCTGAAACCATCAGCCTTGGCACGTTCACTGTATTCATGGCAACTCATCCATAACATGAGGCAAAGGGTTGAGTTTCCATACAACTTTGCCAAAAAACAACAACCGTCCTTAAGAGCACTATGCGCACAGGTCTGTCCCTGTGCGCATAGTGTGGACGCGATCAGTATGATTATTATGGGTACCTCTATTTATTAACCCTCTCTTATCCGCTCAACGAAGCAATTGAATCGCGGAGTACATAAAATAACGGTGCCTTTATTTTTTCTTGATATAAAAGGTATGAACGTCGCCGTCCTCGGTGTGCTCAATCACTTCGTTACCTGTACGCTTGGACCATGAAGCCATGTCATTTACCGAACCCGGATCGGTTGCAAGCATTTTCAGCACTTCGCCGCTGCTCATGGTGTCAATGGCTTTCTTGGTTTTAAGAATCGGTAAAGGACAGTTCATTCCTTTGCAATCCAGCTCCATATTACTTGTTATTTCACTCATGGGTGCTCCTGGTTGAATATTATTTTCCGAGGTTTTTTTACCCTGCCATTTCAACCCCCTCAAAAGAAGAAAGGTTCCGGAAAGAGTAAGTAACCAAGGTAAAAAAATTACATAATTCGTTTCAAGAAAAATTTTGCCGCCTGAAAAACAGGTTGTGCGTTGCCTGCAGTTATGCCATCCAGTAGATTGCTCCCAGCACAAGGACGGCAAGAAATACGGTTTCAGCAACAATAATCGAAACCGGCTTCCATCCCACGTCAAAAAGGGCTTTCAATGAAGTTTTCATGCCAAGGGCGGCAATCGCTGTAACCAGACACCAGCGGGAAGTATCGACAATAAACTGACGGAGCGGCTCAGGGGTTACGCCGGAACTGTTGATTCCGACCAGCAGTATGAAAAAAATAATGAACGGGGGCAGCAAGACACCTCCGGCAGCGTTACCTTCTTGCTTGTTGCGGGTATGAAAAATCAGCGAAAGGGAAAAAACAGCCGGCACCAGCATGGCAACACGCAGAAGCTTGATAAAGGTAGCAGTATCACCGGTCTCGTCGGAAACGGAATAACCCGCACCAACAACCTGTGCAACATCGTGAATGGTACCGCCAAGAAAAATACCGGCCGCTTCATGGTCGAACCCGAACTGGTCGACGATCACCGGATAAAGAATCATTGCAAGAGTGCTGAGTGCGGTCACACTGATCACGGTAAAAATAGTGTTGCGTTCGCTGTATTCATCTTTCGGCAGAATTGCCGAAATAGCAAGCGCAGCTGATGCGCCGCAGATACCGACACTTCCTCCTGTAAGCACCCCGAACCGTTTCCCCCTTCCCATGATTTTGGAGAGACCCAGTCCGAACAGAATTGTCAACATTACAGAAAGAACCACCACCGCCATCGGTCCCGCACCAAGAGACAGAATCTGCTCAAGGGTAATTCGCATACCCAGAAGCGCAACTCCGATTCTCAGGATGGTCTTGGATGCAAACTGAATACCTGCTATAGCCTTCCCTCCTTCAGACAAAAACCTGAACGCCATTCCGAGGAGGAGAGCAAACAGCATGGTCGGCGCCCCATAATGTTCGGAAAGAAAGGTTGCTGCAGCCGCCACGGTAACCGCAGCAATGATGCCGGGAAACAGCTCGTCAAAATGGACCTTGGCTGCTTTGGCGTGACACTGGAAACCACAACGCTCGGCTTCGACAATATGTTCGGGGGTTGGGATTTCGGTATCTACAGGTTTATGCAGGTGCTCCGGATCGTATTGTGGGCTCTTGCTCATCGCGGATTCTTTTCTTCTAAGAATTCTTGGTTATTCCTGGATCCATGACTTTCACAGACCTCTCAAAGATCGGGACGAAGATAAGAAAAGAAATAACCCAGTCCTACTCCTTTCCCGTGAACCAGCCTTTAGCGACATACAGCAGACCATCGACCACAGGGAGCATCCCGCACCATCCTTACTCTCTCCATACTGCCCACTGGTCACTGGCCGAAGGCCCTCACTTTCTTTTTTTCGGATTCACCTGGTCCGGGCGCAGTTTGGCGGTAAAGTAGTCATCGGCGTCATCTTCATCGATCCTCTCCCCCTCGCTGTTTTCCAAAGGCTCTTCATAATCGTTCCAGCCCCTCAATCCGGTACAGAGAGACGCTACATTTTCAAATCCGAGAAGCTGCAGGGAATGAGCCGCCAGCACACTGCGGTAACCCGAACGGCAAACTACGACAATTTCCCTGTTTCTCGCGTTTACCAGCTCGGGCTCGGTCTCCTCGTAATCCCACTCGCAGGCAGATTCAAGGATGCCCCTCGGAACATTCATCGAGCCGGGAATATGCATAGCGTCGAACTCGTGGGGCTCCCTCACATCCAGCAGAAACAGATCGGGGTTCTCCTTTATCCTGTCAACCAGATCCCAGGGCATGATTTCCTTTATATCCGATAAACAGTTACGGAACAGTTCTATAAAACGTATCATTTGAAACTCCTACAGTAATTGAAATGGCACACTTGCTTACCGATTTACTGCTTACGCTTTTTACCGTCAGCGAATCATATTGCATGAAGACAACCGCAAGCAGGGGAAAAATACAACAGGAACATACTTCTTTAGGAGCAAAACCACCAAACCTGCGTTTTTCATGTCACCTGTACAAAGACATTGGTCTTGTTAAAAAATTTGACATTTAGCCAACCTTTGTGATAACTTGCTCGTTCGATTGATGGCTGTGTCACAGCTGCACCTACAATTCACAACCGTCAACCCTGCCATGAAGAAAAAGATAACGAGACGCCAGTTCCTCAAAGCTGCCGGCGTTCTGGGCGGTATGGTCTTGCTGTATCCGGTATGGGATCCAGGTCGGGGAACAAGTGCTGTCCAGGCACAGTCTTCTTCCGGTGAAGTCATATGGGTTCCAAGCATTTGTAATTTCTGTTCTTCTTTTTGCGATATCAAAGTCGCAGTGAAAACCGTCAACGGCAGCAAACGTGCCGTGAAAATAGAAGGCAATCCGCACAGTCCCCTCAACCGGGGAAAAATCTGTGCACGCGGTCAGGCGGGGCTCCGCCAGCTCTACGATCCCGATCGTATCAAGGAACCTCTTATCAGGGTTGCAGGAAGCAAGCGCGGTGAATGGAACTTCCGGGCTGCCACATGGGAAGAAGCATACGACTACATCGCTTCCGGTTTCAAAAAAGTCAACCCATGGGAAATCGCAATGGTTGGCGGCTGGACCGCCTGCGTCTCGTATATGCACTTCAGCCTTCCATTTATCCGAACGCTTGAAATCCCCAATATCATCGCGTCACCGATGCAGCACTGCGTCACAGCGGGACACTTTGGAACCGATCTTGTCACCGGCAACTTCAATGTCCATGACGAAATACTGGCCGACTTCGAAAATGCCCGCTACATCCTCTTTAGCCAGAACAATGCCTCGGTAGCCGCCATTTCGACGGCACGTGCAGTGCGGTTCGGCAAGGCTCGCAAAAACGGCGCGAAAGTCGTCTGTCTCGACCCCCGGCAAAGTGAACTGGCATCAAAAGCGGATGAATGGATAGCCATCAAGCCCGGAACCGATCATGCCTTTTTCCTGGCAATGATCCACACCATGCTTCGTGAAGAACTTTACGATAACGAATTCCTTGCCGGGCACACAAACGCCCCATTCCTCGCATTCAAGGACAGCAGCGGCAATATTGAGCTTGCCGCTGATATGGACAATAACGAGAAACCCGGCTCTTACTACGTCTATGATGAAATCAGCGGCAAGGTGGTGCCGGTGCCGGCATACACCAATACAAACAAAACATCAAAAAACAATCAACGCATTGTCCCTGCCCTGAAGGTTCCCGAAAACACTCTCTGGAACGGGAAGCCTGTTACAACTGTCTTTGATGTGTTCATTGAAAAAACCGAAAGCTTTACCCCGAAATGGGCGTCTGAAATCACCGATGTCTCATCTGAAACCATCGAGCGCATTGCAATGGAGTTTGGCCAGGCCCGACCGGCTCTGGTTGATCCCGGCTGGATGGGTGCCCGCTACCACCACACCATAGCGCAACGCCGTATGCAGGCGATCATTCAGACACTTGTCGGAGGAATTGATGTTGCAGGCGGCTGGCTGATGAACGGCGAATACCGGCATAAAGCCGAAAACGCCTGGCACATGAGGCAACATGATACCGGAGACACCTCTCATGACGTTCCGCCGGTCATGCTTCCCGGCATGGGATTCGCCAACGGACTTGTGGATATTTTTGCAAACCCTGAATCCTGGTCACACGGTAAACCCGCCCTGTCATTTGCCTGGGCGCAGGAGCAGCAAAAACAGGGTAAGCCTTCCGTATTTCTTCCCGCAATGGCCGACACCGGACTGCTTGAAGCAGCGAAAGGTGAAATGACCTGGAATGGAGAACCTTACCATATCAAGGCATTCTTCATGAACGCTGCCAATCCGGTCCGGCACTATTTTCCCGCCGAACGCTGGGAAGACATTTTCACCAGCGACAATGTCGATCTGGTTGTTGCGGTTGATGTGCTTCCATCGGATACAACAGCCTTTGCAGATGTCATTCTGCCGAACCATACCTACCTTGAACGAAACGAACCGCTGCTCTATCCCCTCGGTCCCGATACGAACCTCGGGTTTGCAACACGCCTTCGTGCTGTCGAACCGCTTTACAACACACGCGATGCCGCGGATATCTTCTGTGAAATCACCGATCGCATGGGTAAACTGGAACCGTTCATCGAAGGCATAGCCGAGTACGCCGGGCTGGACAAGACACTGCTGAAAACAGAGATCAAAGCTGCTCAAGCACAGGGGAAACCCTATAACGAAGCTTTTCTCAAAACCGCTTACGAGGCTCTGGGTCACCTGTCGGAACATGTTGGCAAGAGAAAACTTTCCGGCGATGAAGTGGAAAAAATAATTCGGGAAAAAGGGCTGCTCATTGTAAAAAGCGCCGATGAGCTGCTCGAGAAGGCCGCCATGCCTGCAAAAATTCCCGTTCCAACCATGTCAGGACGGCTTGAGCTGTTCAGCTCGGTTCTTGCTTCATTTACCAGAACAGCAGGACCTCGCCCCCTGTGGGATCCTGTTCTGGGTTATGTCCCTCTCACCGTTTCGGACGACAGGGAACAACAAACGCTGGAACCGGATGAGTTTTACTTTACCTACGGCAAGATTCCGGTTGTATCGCACGCTTCGACAAACAACAACAACGCACTCCTTGCCGCGGTGATGAAGCCCAAAGAGAACGCTTTCGTTGGTCTCTGGATAAACAAAAGCAAGGCAGAAACACTTGGGTTCAGTGACGGACAGGTTGTAGAGGTTGAAAACCTGAGATACAATAAAAAAGTCAGTGCAAGATTGTTCGTTACGGAGATGATCCGTCCGGATACGGTCTTTCTTCCGTCATCTTTCGGCAGCAAAAACCGGAAGCTCGGCATCGCAGGCGGCAAAGGCACCGCACTGAACGAACTGATGCCTTACAGTATTGAACCTCTCGCTGCATCGTTCATGTCCCAGGAGTTCACCGTGCGAATAAGGCCATCAAAGGCAAAGGAGCTTGCATAACCTATGGCACGTTATGGAATGGTAATGGACATGCGCCTTTGTGTCGGCTGCCAGGCCTGTATGGCCGCATGTTCCATGGAAAATCAAACACCGTACTGGAACGGAAAATTCCGCACCCATGTGGAAGATATCGAGCATGGCAGGTATCCCAATGTGCGCCGCGAGATGCTGCCCAGACTATGCATGCATTGTGAAAACACACCCTGCCTCTCGGCCTGTCCATCCGGCGCCACGTACAAAACCGAAGACGGCATTATCAGGGTAAACTACGACCGTTGTATGGGATGTTACGCCTGCTCGATTGCCTGTCCTTACGACGCGCGTTATCCCTATGACCGAAAAGATGTAAAAACAGCTGAAAAGCTCTACGGCGACGATCTTTCACACCAGGCGCCGCATGTTGACAAATGCAGTTTCTGTGAGCATCGTGTTCTCGAGGGCCAGATTCCCGGATGTGCAAGCACTTGTCCTACAAACGCGAGAATATTCGGTGACCTCGACGACCCTGAAAGCGAGGTGCACCAACTTTCAAAAACCGGAAAAGCAAAACCGCTTCGTCCGGAACTTGGAACATCGCCCAAGGTATTTTACATCCCGGCGTAAACAATGCATCATAAACAAGGAGATTGAAAACCCATGTCCTTTGAACATCAGGATGTCTGGCACTGGCAGATAGCAACCTACCTTTTTCTGGGTGGACTCGGCGGTGCCACGGTCGCCATTGGCGCAATGCTGCACCTGTTTGAGGGCTGCGACCGGAAAATCATTTCCGCCGCGGTTCTTTCCGCCATCGGCTTCATGGTTATCGGCACCATCTTTCTCCTGGCAGACATGCTTCAACCCCTGAAAGCGATTTATGCGCTGACCAATCCCCGTTCATGGATTTTCTGGGGTGTCGTGTTCATTAACCTGTACTTTCTTGCGGCGATCGCATACGTCATCCCTCTGCTGAAAAGCTGGCCGCGCCTGGAACCCTATATCAACAAAATCCCGCAAGTGATTCTTGATCTGCTGGAACGCTTCAACCGGATGGCCGCTCTTGGCGGAGCCACTGCCGGGTTCCTTGTGGCGATCTACACAGGGCTCCTGATCTCTTCCGCTCCGGCCATTTCATTCTGGAACACGCCGGCCCTGCCGCTGTTGTTTGTTTTTTCGGCGTTTTCAACCGGAGCAGCCTTTCTCTTGTTGCTCTTCACTTTTTCCAAAGAGGATGGCTCATCGAACATCGTTGAAAAACTCGAACAACTGGACGCCGCGTTGATAGTAACCGAACTCATCATACTCGGCGCGTATTTCAATTTCGCGTTCTTTTTACCGACCGGCGCGAGGGAATCGGCAGCAATACTGTTTGAAACTCCGATGTTTGTCATCGGTTTTCTTGGATTCGGGCTTCTGGTTCCCCTGCTGATAGAAACATACAGCATCTTTTTCGCCCGGCATGCAAGAGGGACGACCGCCCTCATGGTTACCGCGGGCAGCCTTGTACTGTTCGGCGGATTCCTGCTGCGGTACTACGTGCTCCACGCTGGCGTTTTCCAGTATCCATGGTAGCAAAAGGCAAAACCGACCTTGAAAACAAGGCCCGTACACTTCGTTTTTTGAGCCAGTGTTTTGCCTATCCCAACAGCGCGTTTTTGCCGAACCTTCGGAAGAGACTCCGGGAAATAACCGGCGAAAAAGAAAAGGCCGGATTTGAGCCGCTGCTTCGTTTGTTCGGACAGGAAAACAATGAACAGCTTCAGGGAGAGTATACCAGGCTTTTTATCACCGGCTACCCGAGCACGCCGTGCCCGCCTTACGAATCGGTATTCCGCGAAGGACGAATGCTCGGTTCATGCTGCCATAAAGTGCAAACACTCTATCAGGAATGGGGCATGACCGCCGAAGAGGGGCTCCTGGACCATATCTCTACCGAGCTCGAATTTCTTGCTTTTCTTGCTTCAGCAGCCACGCTGGAGGCTATTGGGAAAGACGCCCGCAAAACTTTTCATTCCTTTATGGCGGACCACCTGTCACAATGGCTGCCTGACTTCTCGAAAGAACTTAAAAATCACGCAAGGGTGCCTGCATACCGGGAGCTTGCCTTCCTGCTCGAAACATCCGTCCCTTTCAGGTTGTAAAAGATTTTGTGCCGTCCTGTTGGAATAATTGCAGCAAAGTGTACATATAGATATGAATAGGAAATCATTTGAATCGATACCGGTACCGAAAGCGACGCCGAACCCCGCAAGAAAAAACGGAATCGGGGTCGGAATCGGGTCTCGGGATTGATAATCTTTTATAACATGAATAATCCTGCAGGCTATTTATTTTTTAAGTTTTTTTATTCTTGAATAGAAACAATACAACAAAGATGCGATTAGCTGTCAATATCGACCATATAGCCACGCTGCGAAATGCACGGAACGAACAGCAGCCTGATCCGGTAACCGCCGCGGCGATCGCCGAACTTGGCGGAGCATCCGGCATTGTCTGCCACCTCCGTGAAGACCGCCGCCATATCAGGGACCACGATCTCGAAAGATTACGCGAATCCGTCACAACAAAACTCGATCTCGAGATGGCGATGACGGAAGAAATGCAGCAGATTGCGATTCGAACAAAACCCGAACTCATCACGCTGGTACCGGAAAAGCGGCAGGAATTGACTACCGAAGGCGGTTTTGATATTGTCAACAATTTCGACAGCCTCGTTGAGTTCATCAAACCGGTTCAGGGTGCAGGCATAGAGGTGAGTCTCTTTATCGAGCCTGAAAAAGAAGCCGTTCTGCTTGCCGCCGAAGCGGGAGCGGACCTTGTTGAGCTGCACACAGGACCTTACTCCCTGAAAAAAACAACAAGTGACATCGAAGCTGAAATCAAGAGGATTCGAACCGCCGCAAAATTCGCCCGTGATTCGGGTCTTCGCGTTGTCGCGGGCCACGGCCTTAATTACTACAACATTCTACCTTTCAGGACGATCGAGGAAATTGAGGAAGTCAGTATCGGACATGCACTTATCGCGCGCGCGACCATGACAGGCCTGGAAGCTGCTGTCAGGGATATGCTGCGCACTATCAACACCTGAGCACGAGAACAAAAACATAGCGTTCAAAACAGTATGAAAGGATTAAAAAACGACGAAATAACCATCGTACTCGCAACGAACAACCGGGACAAGGTCACGGAAATCAAGCCCCTTCTGGAAAATATTGCTCCCGACATCAATGTTCATTCTCTTGCAGATCTTCAGGTAGATATAGAGATCGAGGAAACCGAAGAGACCCTCGAAGGCAATGCAAAACTCAAAACCGATGCTGTTTTCAACCATCTTTCAGACCGCTTTCCCTGTCTCATAACCGTTGCCGACGATACCGGACTTGCGGTTTCGGGGTTGAACGGAGCTCCCGGCGTCTACTCCGCGCGTTTCGCGCCCATGCCTGAAGGAAAGTCTCCGACGTATGATGACAACGTCCGCCACCTTCTCAGGGCAATGGAAAACATTGCCGACAGAAAAGCAACATTCCGAACCGTTATCGCGCTCAAAGGACGCATTCCGGGAGACAGCTCCCCATATATGTTTGAAACAACCGTAGAAGGTTTCGTCGAGGGTGAGATCACCAGAGAAAAAACCGGCAACAAAGGGTTTGGATATGATCCTGTCTTTTGGGTAAATTCGGCGCAGGCCACCTTTGCACAAATGAGCACCGATGAAAAAAACCGGCTCAGCCACCGGTCACTTGCGGTGAAAAAAGCCGTTGAAGAGTTGCGCCGGCTCCTGATCCTTAAACCCTAAATTGCCTGTCATGAGCCTCTTTGAAGCAATCATACTCGGTATCGTTCAAGGGCTCACGGAGTTCATTCCAATCAGCAGCACTGCTCACCTATGCATCATACCGGCACTGGCCGGCTGGGAAGATCCCGGAGCCGCATTTTCGGCAATTGTACAGATAGGAACACTTGCCGCAGTTCTGATTTATTTCCACCGGGACATTTATTCCATCGTCGGTGCAGTCATTACCGGATTGCATAAAAAGAAACCGTTTGCGACACAGGACGCCAGAATGGGCTGGATGATCGCCGCAGGAACCCTCCCGATTGTCGTCCTGGGCATTCTCTTCAAAACCGAAATAGAAACAAGTTTCCGTTCCCTCTACTGGATCAGCACTGCGCTCATTGTGCTGGCACTCGTGCTTATTCTGGCTGAATGGCTTATGAAGCAACGCGCCGAAAAAGGTCTTGAGGCAAAATCCCTGAAAGATATCGGCTGGAGGGAAGCAATACTCATAGGCATCGCCCAGGGCATCGCACTTGTTCCCGGATCGTCACGTTCAGGCGTCACCATAGCCGCAGGTCTTTTTCTGAACCTCTCGCGCGAAACCGCGGCAAGGTTTTCTTTCCTTCTCTCGCTACCGGCGGTTTTTGCAGCGGGGATTTATCAGTTGTACGAAACCTGGGATTTGCTCATTGCATCGAGTAACGACCTCCTGAACCTTGCCGCCGCGACACTCTTTGCCGGTGTTGTAGGATACGCATCCATTGCATTTCTTATCAACTACCTGAAAAAACATACCACCTCTCTTTTTATCATCTACCGCATTGCCCTCGGTGTCGGCATTCTCGGCCTCATTACCGCAGGATACTTTCAGTCTTAGGCCCATCACTCCCCATAGGGAAAAGCAACTATTAGCAGTAAAAAATAATTCTCTTTTGTGTGATCAATAGCGGAAAAATTTTTTATATATAGGTATAGTAACTGATAATACGATAAACCTTTTAGGCCATGCCATACAGCTTGTCAGGTGTAGGGCATAATGGCTTTGAAAAAGCAGATTTACATATACACACAAAATGTTCAGACGGAGTCTTTACACCGGAAGAGATCGTAGTGAAAGCGAAAAAAACCGGACTAAAGGCCATAAGTATAACTGACCATGATTCTGTTTTAGGAATTGACGAAGCAAAGCCATTAGCCATAGAATACGGCATAGAGCTTATTAGCGGTGTAGAAATGAGCTCTACCTACCAGGGTCATGATATTCATATCCTTGGTTATTTTTTCGATCATAAAAACTCTGAACTCAAGGGTTATCTTGATCTCTGCAAGCAGTTGCGGACCGAGCGTGCCGAGCGCATGGTGGGTAAGCTTGCTAAAATGGGCGTCAAGATAGAGATCGAACAGATTATATTGAAAGCCCAGAACGGCAGCGTCGGGCGCCCCCATATAGCAGCCGTCCTCCAGGACGGTGGGTTTGTGAAAAGCTTCAGCGAAGCGTTCAGCAAGTATCTCGGTTCGCACAGCCCAGCATATGTCAAAAGTATTGAAACCCCTCCGGCAGAGGTCATCAGGCTCATTAACAAAGCCTCAGGGTTATCTTTTCTTGCCCATCCCGGCCAGAACGTTCCGGATGAAATTCTCCGGCAACTGATTAACTTCGGCCTCGACGGCATTGAAATCATCCACCCCTCCCACGACACCTACAAGGTGAACTACTACAGGGAAATTGCCAACGAGTATTTCATGCTTTTTTCCGGCGGTTCGGATTACCACGGACTCAAGGACCAGGAAGAAGATCTTTTCGGACAGATAACGATACCTTATGAATGGGTCATGAAAATGAAAAGCAGGATAGTTACGGCTTAGCATCACTATGGCGAGACCAGTTATCGGAACGTTTCTTACCAATGCCAATCTCTCGATGAAAGAGTTTTTCCTCACTATGCAGGAATTTTTTCTTTTCTCGGTGAGGGCTTTTATAACTATACCGAAAATAAAACGGTACTGGCGTGATTTTCTCGACCAGGCTAAAATAGCAGGCACGGACTCGTTACCGATAGTCCTTGTCAGCTCCATATCCATAGGTGCTCTCCTTGCGGTTGAAGTCGGAAACCTTCTCGAGGATTTCGGCGCGAAAACAATGCTTGGCCGCTCCACTGCACTGTCAGTAATACGCGAGCTCGGCCCTTTGATCATGGGGCTCATGCTTTCAGCCAGATACGGTTCCCGCAACGGAGCCGAACTTGGCGCAATGAAAATATCGGAACAGATAGATGCACTGCGCGCCTTCGGTACCGACCCCATAGCAAAGCTTGTCATGCCGCGTCTGACGGCAGCGCTTATCGTGTTCATTCCCCTGACGGCAATCGCTGACTTCGCGGGGCTTTACAGTGCGGCACTGCTTGCAGAGCATTATCATAAAATTGACCCCGGGATTTTCTGGAATGCAGTATTCCCAAGGCTTGTGTTCAAAGACTTTGTGGTCGGTTTCCTGAAGGCTCCGGTTTTCGCGATTATTATCACCCTTGTCAGCTGTTTCAACGGCTTTATCGCTCAAGGGGGAACTGCAGGAGTAGGGCGGTCCACCATTAAAGGAATCGTTGTTTCATCAGGACTTATCCTGGTAGCCAATTTTTATGTTTCGAAGCTGGTGCTGGAAAACATGTAAAACCTGAACTGAGCGCCTATAGTTATGATAGAGCTGCAGGATGTAACATTGCAATATGGAAACCGGGAAATCCTCGACGGGATTTCCCTCACTATTGAAGACAACAAAATCAAGGCTATACTGGGGCCCAGCGGTGTGGGAAAAAGTACCATCCTGAAACTCATCCTGGGTTTGATAAAACCGAATTGCGGGCGAATATTCATTGACGGTACCGACATCACCTCTCTGAAAGAATCGCAACTTTATCCGATTCGACGCAAGATGGGCATCGTCTTTCAGGGAAACGCCCTTTTCGACTCCATGACAATCAGTGAAAACATGGGCTTCTTTTTACGTGAAAACCTCAAGTTGTCGGAGGAAGAAACCGAGCTGCGGGTTCAGGAACAGATTGCTTTTGCGGGTCTCGAAGGTTACGAGGATGCACTGCCTGAAAATCTGAGCGGGGGCATGAAAAAAAGGGTTGCCATCGGCAGAGCACTTATTTTCAATCCCAACATGATACTGTTTGATGAACCGACAGCAGGACTTGATCCCGTCAGCTCAAAAAAAATTCTTGGGCTGATCAGCTCGCTGAGGCATAAAAACAACCTCGGAGCGGTTATCGTAACCCATATTATCGACGACGTGTTTCAGGTCGCAGACAGCGTCGCTGTTCTCTACAAAGGGAAAATTATCTTTGACGGCGAAACCGAAAGATTGCACGATTCGATGCACCCGTTTATACAGTCAATTTTATCCGACAAGATACTTGAACAATAATTTTCAATAGCAGCTCGTAATGAAAAACCCGAATACACTGAAGTGGGGCGATCTCAAAACCGGCATATTCTTTGTTGTCGGTCTGGGTTTAGCCGCCTATATCGGCCTGGTTGTCGGCAAGAATTCAAGCCTTTTCAAGAGCGTTACCAGGATACAGATGGTTGCGCAAAATGTAGGCAGCCTGAAGGAAAACAACTTCGTATCGGTTTCAGGCAAGAAGATCGGAACCGTATCGAAAATGGATTTCATCAACCGTAACGACTCACTGAATGTACTTGTTGAAATGCGTCTGCAAGAGGAATTCGCTCCTTTTGTCACAAAAGATTCGAAAGCGCGTATTATTTCGCTCGGTATTCTCGGGGACAAATATGTCGATATTACAACGGGTACAGGAAAACCAGTCGAGGAAGGTGATTTTATAACACTCGACGAAAGCGAAACCGGACTGGACAACCTTACCTCTACTGCGGGGGAAGCAATAGGTCAGATCAATACCCTGCTGGATAACATCAATAACGGTAAAGGGCCTCTGGCAAAACTTCTGGGATCGGAAGAAATGGCAGGAGACCTCGAAAAAACCATAAACAACCTGCAAACAGCCTCAGCCGAACTAACCGGTTTCACCCGTGAACTGAAGAGCGGCAGCGGACTGCTCCCGAAACTCATCAACGACAAGCAACTGGCAGCCGAAACTGAAAAAACGATCGTCAACATCAAAAAGGTTGCTGCAAGAACAGATTCGCTTGTTCAAAAACTCAACAGCGACGAAGGAACCATCGGGCAGCTTCATTCAAACCCGGCACTGTACTCCAACCTCAACGAGAGCATTGCCGACCTGGACTCCCTGCTCATCGATCTGAAAAAAAACCCGAAACGCTACGTACGGTTCTCACTGTTCTAACACCAGTTATGACGCAGCACAAGATCATATATTTTATCTTGTTCGCCGCCATGTCTGTGGCCCTCCTGAGCGTAAAGACAACAGCCAGAGACAGGTTCTCCCCGCTTGACGCACTGGTAGAACAATCGATTGCCGACCGTGTTTTCCCATCGGCAAGCATCGTGGTCATATACAGAAATGATGTGGTTTTCCACAAAGCGTTTGGAAGGCAGACATATGACAAACGCTCTCTTCGGGTGGATACTTCAACCATCTATGACCTGGCCTCTCTTACAAAGCCCGTAGTTACAACAGCCGTCATCATGCAGCTCAGTGAAAGAGACTCGCTTGATCTCGACGCACCCGTGTCACGCTACCTTCCTGAATTCGCACGAAACGGCAAGGAGCATGTCACCATAAAAAACCTCCTGCTGCACAATTCCGGGCTTGTCGCTCACAGGTTTTTCATTAAAACCTGCAACACGCCCGAAGAAGTGATGCAAGCCATCTACAACGAACAGCTTGTATCACCACCAGGCACAAAAACAACATACAGCGACCTGGGTTTTATCACCCTCGGCAAACTTATTGAACGGGTTACGGGAAAAACGCTCGAAGAGAACTTCAACGAACGTTTTTCGAGACCTCTGGGCATGCGGTCAACAGTGTTTAATCCGCCGGATTCCCTCCATTCAAGTATAGCTCCGACAGAGGAGGATACCCTCTGGACCATCCCGAAACCAAGACCGCTTGTCCATGACCACAATGCCGCCCTGCTTGGTGGAGCAGCCGGGCATGCAGGGCTGTTCTCGACTACCGGAGACCTGATCGTATTTGTAAAAATGCTCATGCAGGATGGCCGTTATAACGACATGGCGTTCTTCCGGCCTTTAACCCTGAAGCGCTTTACCAAAAGGTATCCCGGTTCAAGAGCACTTGGTTGGGACCTGCGCTCGCCGAATGGCCGATCATCATCAGGCAAGCATTTCTCACAGGACTCTTACGGACATCTCGGCTATACCGGAACCAGCATCTGGATAGATCCGGAAAAAGACCTCGCTGTTATAACCCTTACCAACCGGGTTCATCCAACGTCCGAAAACATCAAAATCCGCAAGTTCCGACCCCTGCTGCACGATACGGTGATCAGATGCCTGGAACCAAGCAAATAAAGGGCGCCCAAAAATCAAAGAGACTTACTCCCCTCCTTCGTCTGCATGCTGAACACTGCAAGCTCTTGCCTATCAGCATCCTCAATCAAACGTCTGGCGAGTTCCCTGTAGACGGCACAGGTGTTTTTCTCCACAACAAGGATGCTGCCGTACTTCTTTTCAAGCGGCCCGAGACAAAACCCCGAGCAAAAGCCTTCTATCTCACAACCTCTGCAAGCAGGTGAATTCAGGAAAGTTCTCAAAGCGTACTTCCTGTAATTTTCCGAGGAGAGAAGGTCATCCGGACAGCGAATATTTCCGAAATATCCCGAGGATCCTTTACAGGCGAAAACCTCTCCCGACGGTTCTATACTCAGCTGACAACCAGTAGCCGAACATGTTTTGAAGCCACGTACCTTGTACAGGTCCTTCTGCAGAAGCTGTTGAAAGATCATGTGCCAGTAGCCCGTAAGCAGTACCCCTTTTTGTTTGCCATAAAGGTAAACGTCCCAAAGCCTGTCGACAATATCTTCAGCATGATATCTTTCATAAAACTCAGGGTTCAGATCAAGCAGTACTCCTATTTCAAACACATAATGCGCGAGAGCAAAATCAACAAGATCGCTGCCGAAAACGTCAAACGTCTCGCTCGACAGTACCGCATTAAATGCAACCCGGTTATAGTACTTGTTGAGCAATGACAAGCTGCGCTCAACAAGATCACCACTGTCTTTGCCGTTAGTGCAGCACCGCTGTTTACCCGAAGGCGAATCAAAACTTACTATAACCGAAACCTTGTATTTCTTGCAGTATTCCGCTATTTCTTCCGTAATCAACGAACCGTTGGTCACTATACTGTAACGTATCTCCAGTCCCTGCTCTTCACCTGCTCCAAAATATTCCAGCACCGACTTCATAACCTTCCAGTTTATCAGGGGTTCACCTCCGAAAAACTGAACGGACAAGGCTGTCCTGCCATTTTGCCTGGCAAGGGCTATAACCCTTTCAAGATAAACGCGGGCATCATCTGAGCGCATTACCCTGTTATCTTTTGAAGCCTGGGCTTTAACTCTCTCCTCAGAAGAATAAATACTCTCGACGAAGCAGTACTCACACCGAAAATTACAAAGATTGGTCAGCACGAGCTGCACAACCCCCACCTGAGATCCTTTATGCAGGTTCTTGCCTACCTTCTCAAGGTGATGCTCCAGTCTTGAGGACTCTTTGGAATCCTGCTCCACCAGAAAACCTTTTTCCTCAAAATGCCGCACAAACGATCCTATGTGAAGCTCATCAACAGCAATGTCTTCCCCGACCACATCAGAAATTGATTTCGGGGTCCGAAACACCTCAAACAACCGGCGAATATTCCCGTCAACGATGCATAATCCTCCGTAAAGTGAGTGATAAAGAGCAAAACCATCATGCCTTGGAACAATTCGCAGGTATTTTGATGTCCGGAGCTTGCGACACATTTTCATGGAGAATCCTTAACGTCCTGCAAGATAATGAACATCAACATCGGTTGAATGCACATTCTCTATAAGCTTTTTTGTTATACCCTTATACACTTCACACGAACTTTTTTCGATTATGTCGGTCTTGTGATATTTCTTTTCCAATGCACCCATGCATACACCCGAACAGAACCCTTCTATCTCACAACCCTCACATCCGGGAGCATTGCGATATGCCTGCATGGCATATTGTCTGTATTTTTCCGACGACAACACAGCGTCCGGTTGAGAAATATGCCCAAGGTAACCCGAACAGCATTTGCATATAAAAACATGCCCCTCCGGTTCAACGCTTACTTTACACCCTGTTGCAGGGCAGGTTTTATAGCCGGAAAGGAGATTAATCGGCTGCCTCCCGACAATCTGACTGAAAATCTGATACCAGTAACCAACGACCGGAACCCCCTGCAAACGACCATACTCATACGTCAGCCATAATTCCTCGACAACCTTTTCCCTTTGGCTGCTCTTGCTGTAAAAGGCGAGATCAAGGTCGAGAATCAACCCAACCATGGCTATACCATGCTCTCTGGCAACATCTATTAACGCTTTCCCGTCATAGCCGCCGATTGTCTCTTTTGAAATCACTGAATTAAAGGTTACCCAATTACCATATTTTTTCAGGATCTCAAGATTTTCCTTTACACGATCACTCCCTTTCTCCCTGTGAACAACAGCATGCCCATGAGGACCCGGTGCGTCAAAACTTACAGTAACGGTTACATTATATTTACCGAACAGTTCTGCCATCTCTTCGGTAATGAGAGAACCATTCGTCGTTACGCTGTACAACAATTCTATATTTTCCGAACTCCTGTTCTGAAACGTTTCAAGTACACGTTTTATAAGATCCCAGTTCATCAAAGGCTCTCCACCAAAAAACTCGATGTTGAGCTGACTGCCGCCGTTCTTTCCAAGAATGCCGAGCAGTCCCTCAATCGCCTGCTTCGCAACGTCAAAAGTCATCATCATATTCTCCGAACGGTGCTGCAAAATCTCCCGCTCTTCGGATTCATACATCGTATCAACAAAACAATACTTGCAGTTGAAATTGCAGGTATTGGCAACCACAAGCTGAAGCACACGAAGCAGATCGCCCTTTTCATACCGCTGTTCACGCCTTGTTGCATCATTTCTTACCGGTTCATACTCATCACAGCCTTCAGTGACCAAAAAGTCCCGCATCCGCAGATCATGGACATATGACCAGATAACGGAATCATCGTAAGCACCGAACTTTTTTACAGCCTTGTCGATAGAACAACCCCCATTGAATGACTCCAGTACCGCTTTTCCCTCGGCATCGACAAGCATGAGATTACCGTACAGCGAGTGATAGACCGCGAAGTCCTTCTTGCGGGGAACAATTTGAAGATATTTCGATACTTTTAGCTTGTGCATCCCATGAAACGATCATTACTGAAACCTGCGCGAATAAAAAAGAGACTGGAAGCTTCCTGCTTGTTTTTCCAGTCTCCTGAAACGATTAGCCGATCACTACCGGTCAACGACCTGTTGCACCGATTGTCCCGGCAATGTCAACCATTGTGCCACCAATGGTTCCTCCGATAGTCCCTCCTATGGTGCCTCCTATCGTTCCGCCGGTTACACCGCCTATTGTTCCCCCTATTGTGCCGCCGACAGGAACCATGCCGCCTGCTCTCAACAGTTCAGCATCGATTTTTGCCAGTTCCAGACAGAGTTCCTGAATTTGCAGGGCAACATCAATTTTTCGATCGTTTAACGATTTGACCTTTGCTTCATTGACTTTCGCCATAGTACCCTCCTGTTGTTTCGATGATTATGGTGATTGCATCCTGTATGGAAATCCACACAGAAAAATTTCCGCTTACAACATCAAGCCGGCAATAAAGCCTGACAACCGGACTTCATAACTGCCTGCACTACGCGTTCAGCAAAAACGCCATTGCGTTTCATATGTTACTACGGAAAAACAGGGAAAGAGTCCTGAACCATTGTATTGATTCAGGGGAGAAAGAATAGTTCAGGTACTGAGGGGAATTATTCTTCGTGTAAATTTAGCGAATTTCGAGCAACTTCCACAAACAATGTGAACCGGAATTGCAAAAAAGAAACCCCTACGCAAACAACCCGTCCATCGGCACAATGGGCAGAGGCGTTGGTTTTATCCCTTCCTTTCGGCAAATAGCGTTCACCGCAAGACGGCCGGTAAAAACCGCCGCTTCCATCAGAAAAACAGGCGCATCCACTTTTACCCAGTCCCCTGCAAGAAAGAGGTTCTCCAACGGCGTTTCGGATTCCGGCCTGTTCATGTGATCTCCGGGCGCCCATCGCGTGAAGTTCTGCTGCTGCATATACACATCATAGAGTATACGGGCATTCTTTGTCTCCGGAAACATGTCATGCAGCTCCTTCAGCATCACCTCCCTGATCACCGCATCCGGTCGCACATCTTCAGGGGCGATTGCATAGGCATGCAGCTCAACCACACTACCGCCGTGCTGTTTTTCCCAGGAAATGAACGGTTCCTGAAAACGGGAGAACAACGAAACGGAATCCGTGTAGGTAAACCCCGCCACGGTATAAAAAGGATACTCAGCAGAGGTTAACGGCTTGTCCAGCCAGAGCCGCCAGACAACATAAGGATCTGCTGTCCCGAGAGCCGCGATCCGTTCCTTGAATTCCGGTTGATGGATGCTGGATCGTTCGATAATTTTCTTCGTACCGATAACATCTGCAGCAAGCACACAGTAATCGCTCTCCAGAACCTCGGGGCTGCCTCCTCCTTTCGTGGAAACAAGCAACCGATCACCGGAAACCGTTACCTCCAGTCTCCGAAGCGGAGCTTCGGGAGGCCCGCTCACAACAGCCCCGTCCTTATCGAAAAAACCGGCATGGCAGGGGCAGAACAACCCTCCTGATTCCTCATCGGGAACAACAGGACACCCCATATGCGTACAGGCTCCATCAAACGCGACGTACTCTCCTTTCCGCATAGTCAGCAGAACAGGCATACCGTTTTGTGCTTCAAGCGAGACCCACGCCCCCTCTGTCACCCCTGATGCTTCAACTTCGGCAACAACGGCCCCGGCACTCCCCCCTTCCAGTTCAACGCCGGATACTCCCGAATCGTCAATGAGAAGCCTCCGGACTTTTTTTCCCGAAAGGATCCGGACGCCAAGCGCTTTAAGCCGCCGCTCCATCGGGCGCACAAGAGCATCCATGCAGTTCCTGGTTGTAATGCGATAGCCTAACGCCTCCGGACTTCCCATGAAATAGAAATGGAAATACCGGATTGCCTCTGCCGCCGAGAGCACCTCCATCCGGTTCATTGTCGCATCGGAAAAAGGGTGCAGCACCGTCCTGAAAAAAGGCTCGTAGATGTTCTGTTCCCGGCAAAATGTCATAAAATCGATCCCGTCATACCGCTCGAACGTCCGCTCATACTCGTAACGAAACATGTCGAGAACAGGCAGCATCTGTTTGAAATCCTTGAGAATCGGAAGAACATCAAGCGATTCCGACTGCTGCAACACCGAAAAAAGATTGAATGGAAAGAGCTTCGGAGTCTTGCCGAACACTTCCAGCGGCTGCTCCCTGAACAGCACAGGATAGCCGGGAGCAGGCATGAAAACGTCACCGACCTCCGATTCGGCAAACATTTCGTTGAGATTGTAATACTGGTTGAAATAGCCATGAAAACCATGCTCGACCGGAAACGTCTGTCCAAGCGCCTCAACATCCCAACCCGTCAGCTTTCCGCCAAGGTCAACCGAAGCCTCGACAAGCGTTACTTTGAAATTTCTCTTTGCCAGCTCCATTGCAGCACTGATTCCGCCGAGACCACCGCCGATAACAACGGCTTTTTTGGGCTCATCAAGCCGTTCCCTGTAGTTATCCTCACCTGCTGAACCTGACACCCCGTACAACTCCCTGCGCGGCTGGTAATACCCCAACACTCCGGCAGCCCCGATTGCCGTAATACCGGCAACAGCTCCAGTACGTTTGAAAAACTTTCCAAGAAAATCCCTGCGATTCATAGCTGTTCAGACAAATATTACTTGTGCATATGGTATATAAAGGAATATCTACGATACAGAAAAACAGGTAGAAAAAGAATTATACATAATCACTGCTAAGGTATTGTAAAAAGCGGTATAAGCAGGATAGTACGAGGATTCAGACTGATTTCCTGCTGCTTAACTCCCTGCTCGCCAATAAAGCGGCTTCGCTGTTTAGCAATCGTATGCACTGGACACCGACAAACAGTGCTGATTAGTTCGGTCGTGAGGCAGGCTTTCGAAAATTTTTGTAAAATAGGTAAAAGACTCTTTTTGTGGATTGTCGTAGAATATGATTTATGAAGACAACAAAATATTTTGAATACACGAGAAAGCGTCCCGATAGATCAATAATAAAAAATGAATGGATTGAGAGCGCAATTGAATCTCCCGTTGAAACATTGAAACAAGCTGATGGCAGGATCAGAAAATGGTATTATGTTGAGGAAACGGAAAAATATTTAAGGGTTATTCTCCTGGAGGATGGAGAAACCGTTCACAATGCATTTTTTGATAGATCATTTAACAGAGGAATAAAATCATGAGAGTAAGATATTTTTCAGATACTGATACAGCTCATATTGAGTTCACCGATAGTGAGGTGGAAGAGACAAAGGAAATTAGTGAAAGCATATACATTGATATCGATGAGAAAGGGAACCTTGTCAGCATGACAATTGAACATGCAAAAACGAATGCGATGCTCTCCGAGTTTTCTCTTCAGGAAGTCACCTCCAAATCCGCTTAATAACCATTGAAAAATGGTTTGCAGCGGATATCATACACCTTTTAAAGCCGTATTAACACCAATTGCGCCGGTCCTGCCTTGTCAGGCCTAGCGATCCAGACGGAGTTCCAACTGCCTAATTCCTTGCTCGCCGAGAAAGCAGCTTCGTTGCAGATGACGGAATACTGGCAGGCGAGAGTCTTCTGCAAGTGAAGAGCTCGGCCTATTATTACCAAGAGCTGGACAAGATGATGGCGAAAATCACGCTGGAGGATGTGATACGAACATCGAAAGCATTCACAAGGAGATCAAGAGCGCGGGGTATAAGGTGGAGGTGAACCGTGAAGTCTGGCTTAGTAGGCAAATATGCTTGATTTTTTCGATAGAGGTGGCGAAATTGCGATGAGAAAAAAAGCATGGTATTTATAAAAAATGATATTACAAAAACCAGAATAGAATCATGAAATGGGTTGCAGTCAATGGCAAATTCGATTTTTCAGAAGATACGATTGTCTTTAAAGGCGCCCCGAGACCGTTCACTAACGATAAGGGCGATGAACAGACTGGGCTATCTGGTGGCCTAATAATAAGCGATCAGCATTTTTCGAGCGGAGAAATATCAGCCCAAGTTGAGTTCGAAAAAATCAGCAAAAACAACGGCTGTGCGATAGTCTTCTACTTCGATCCGATGCAGCATTGGCAAATATCTGCAGGTATTGGCGCACCACAAGCATACATCATTCAACACTATGACGGCCAATGGGTACGACACGCCTTTTCAGGCACAAAAGAAAACCTTACCTCTAGTCAGTCATATGAAATCAAAGTTTCAGTGCGGGGCTCAAAAGTTACTCTTACAATCGATGGCGTAGATACTCTGGCAACAGTTCTACCATTTCCTATTATTCCAAGCCAAGCAGGATTATGGTTTATGGATGACTCTGAAATCCGCGTATCGAACTATCGGGTTGCAAACCAACGGGGACATGTATTCGTTGTAATGAAGTTTTGCGCCCCGTACACGGAACTCTTTGAAGTGATTAAGAAGGTCTGTGGTGAGTTCTCTCTTGACGCATGTAAGGCCGACGATACCTATGGCCCCGGCATTGTCATTGCAGACATCGCGAGGGATATAGCAGAATCTGAATTTGTAATTGCGGAGATCACACCTGCCAACCCGAATGTATATTATGAACTTGGATACGCTCATGCAATTAATAAACCTGCGATTCTTCTAGCAGACAAAACAATCGGGAAAGCTCCGTTCGATGTGGCCCCATTTCGTATCATGTTTTACGAGAACTCGATTCCGGGAAGATTGCGATTTGAAGAAAATCTGCGGAAGCATATCGAGGCGATCCTTGAGAAAGGAACTCTAATCAAAAATTGAGTCTGATGAGCCTGGTGCTCAAGCTGGCTAGCATATACCCGCATATCTTCAACTAAATGTAATCACTTGCGCCGATCCAGCGACCTGTCGGGTCTGGCGCTTTGACTTCAGACTCTGATGTCTCCTTATTTCTTAAGCGCAAGGGTTGTGAATTCACGCGATCTTTTGCCCAGTCTATCTAAACACGATGAACAACCAAGAGAAGATTGAGCATAGCCGATGTGGGACTGTTCGCATTTTTTTATCATATCAGTATCGCAGTCCTCCGATAAAACGTTACAATACATACAGATAAGAATTCCCAATAAACAAGAGGAAAATAAAGGGTACCTCTATTAATTGTCATGAGTGGTTCAAGTGCAAGGCGAACGGAGCACAGAAACCGGAGTGTACACAGAGTACATGAGGATTTCGAGCACCGACCAACGAAGTATTCGGGTCGCGCAACAAATTAATCGAGGTGCTCTATATTTTCCCGACCATACCGGCACCGGATGAACAACGAACAGTTGGCCGAAGTAATTCTGCAAAAAGCCCAGGAAAGCGGTTTCTGTGTCGCAGGGTTTGCATCGGTTACACCCTGCAAAGAGGAAAGCAAAAGACTGCTCGACATGATACGGGAAAACCGTCATGGCGAAATGACCTACATGCAGAAAGAACTCTCCGTAAGGAACCACCCTGAAAAGCTGTTACCGGGAGCGAAGACTGTTTTTTCCGCGGCCCTTCCCTATACCTTCCCACTTGAAAGAGCCAAAGACAAGGCAAGAATTTCGCGCTACGCGCTTGTAAACGATTACCACAGGGTGGTTCGAAACAAGCTCGGCGAACTTCTCGATTTTATTTGCGAAACACATCCCGGCTCCGTTACAGGAAAAGTCTTCGTCGACAGTATGCCGGTCTTTGAAAAAACCTGGGCTGAAAAAGCCGGTCTTGGAGCTACCGGAAAAAACACCATGCTTATCGTCCCCGGGACAGGCTCTTACGTCTTTCTTGGAGAAATACTGCTCGATATCGAACTTCCCCCTTCCCCGTCACCGCAGTTCGATCCCTGTCAGGAATGTAACGCGTGCATCAAAAGCTGCCCGACGGGAGCGCTCATCGAACCGGGAAGGCTCGACGCGAGAAAATGCATCTCCTACCTCACGGTGGAACTTAAAAGGGAGTTCACCCCGGAAGAGTCGGCAATGACCGGTGAGTGGCTTTTCGGTTGTGACGTCTGCCAAGAGGTCTGCCCGCACAATATGCTGCAATCCCCGACCCCGACCCGCCCGGAGTTCATACCGAAAAAAAAGCTGCTCGAAATCACCCCTGAACAGATTCTGTCCCTCACAAGATCACAGTTTAAAGCCCTTTTTGCCTCCACTCCGATCTTCCGTACAGGCCTGAAACGCTTGAAGCGCAATGCAAACGCGGTCATTGAGAATCTGAAAAATAGCTGATCTGTTGAATCGTTGAGTTGATGGGAAAACATATACTGAGAGATGACAGGAGGGTGCCTCGAAAAACCGTAATGAGCGTTTAGAGAGCAAGGCGGACGGAGCACAGGAACCGGAGTGTACATAAGTACATGAGGATTCCGAGCACCGCCCAACGCAGCAATCTGAACGCGTAATAGGTTTTCGAGGCACCCTAATGTTTAAAATGCCGCATCGAGGTAAACACCATCGCCAGATTGTGCTCGTCCGCGGCAGCGATAACCTCTTCGTCACGGATGGAACCTCCCGGCTGAATCACGGCGCTTGCACCTGCTTCGGCAGCAGCCAGAAGACCGTCGGCAAACGGGAAGAATGCATCGGAAGCAACTGCTGAACCGCTGAGCTCAAGCCCGGCTTCGGCAGCTTTTGAACGGGCGATCTTGGCTGAATCGACACGTGACATCTGACCTGCACCGACTCCAACAGTCTGGCGGTTCTTTACATAGACAATAGTATTCGATTTCACATGTTTACAGATTTTCCACGCAAACATGAGGTCATCGAGTTCCCCGGAAGAAGGCTGTCGCTTTGTAACCACTTTCAGATCATCACGGGAAACAATCCTGCTGTCCCTGTCCTGCACCAGCATGCCGAACTGGGTTGATTTGTACTCCATAACATCTTTCGGCAAAGGCTGTTTCTGCAGAAGAAGACGCCTGTTCTTCTTTTTCATCAGGAGATCAAGCACTCCGTCTTCATAGGAGGGAGCGATGAGAATTTCGGTAAAGATCTCATCAACCGCCCTGGCTGTTTCCATATCGAGCGGCTTGTTGAAAGCGATGATGCCGCCGAAAGGAGACTGGGTGTCGGTTGAAAATGCCCTGCGGTATGCATCGACAAGCGTATCCGCCTGCGCAACACCGCAAGGGTTGGTATGTTTGATAATCACCACGGCCGGGTCTTCGCCACTGAATTCCTCGATCAAACCGGTTGCAGCCGCGGTATCCAGCATGTTGTTGTAGGACAAATCCTTGCCGTGCAGCTTGTCAAAGTAATCGCCGAACGACCGAGAGCCTTTTCCGTCATCCATACGGTAAAAACCGGCGCTCTGATGCGGGTTCTCTCCATAACGCATATCGAGCTCCCTTTCCAGCTTAACCGTAACTGTCGAAGATTTTTCGGTTGCAGCTCCAGCCAAGTAATCTGCTATTGCACGGTCATAGCGTGTGGTGAGTTCATAAACCTTTCCTGCAAGCTGCAGGCGGGTCGAATGTGTTGTTGCGCCGTTGTTCCCGCGCATTTCTCCAAGAACCAGAGCGTAATCGGCACTGTCTGTAATGACCGTTACTGATTCGTTGTTTTTCGCCGCACTCCGAAGCATCGAGGGACCGCCGATATCGATGTTCTCGATCGCATCTTCAAACGTAACATCATGCCTGGCAACCGTCTCCTCGAACGGATAGAGGTTGACAACAACCAGATCGATAAACCTGATACCATTCTCTTCAGCCTGTGCTGCATGATCGGCATTGTCACGAACCGCAAGCAGACCGCCGTGGATTTTGGGGTGCAATGTTTTCACGCGGCCATCCATAATTTCAGGAAAACCGGTGATGGTTGAAATAGATGCCGCACCGACACCGGCGTCCTGAAGCTTGCGCAAGGTTCCTCCGGTTGAAAAAATTTCAACGCCCATGGACGACAATTCACGGCAGAAATCCACAATACCGGCTTTATCGGAAACTGAAACTAATGCACGTTTGATAACAGGATCAGACATTTGTAGATTAGTTTGGAGTGGTTAAATCCTCAGCAAAGCGTAAATGTAATCAAATATATAGTAAATGGCCAACCAGAAAACCAGGCTTGCCGCCTTCTGTTCAGGCACCGGTTCAAACTTCCAGTCCCTCTACAACGCTATCAATGCACGGGCTCTGCCCGCCGAATTTGCACTCTGCCTTTCCAACCGTTCGGAATGCGGCGCAATCTCTTTTGCGAAACAGCACGGCATACCGACACTGCACCTTTCAGAAAAGCAATACGACACACATGAACAGTTTGCCGCGGCAATGCTCAAGGCCCTGAAAGAACACGATATCGAGTATATCCTGCTTGCGGGCTACCTGAAAATGGTACCTGAAAAAGTAGTGACCGCCTATACCTGTAAAATCCTCAACATTCACCCCGCACTCCTGCCAAAGTTTGGCGGCCCCGGGATGTACGGTATCAATGTTCACAAGGCCGTACTCGAATCGGGCGAAAAGAAATCGGGAGCTACGGTACACTACGTCGACCCCGAATACGACAAGGGCCCCGTTCTGCTGCAGCGCAATGTTCCTGTCGAGCCCGGCGACACACCTGAATCGCTTGCAGCGAGAGTCCTCAAGTGCGAGCACCAGCTCTATCCCGACGCTCTGGAAGTTCTCCTCACAGGAAAGGACACATGAACGAAACATTGCTGGTCAATGAAATATTCCTCTCGATTCAGGGAGAAGCAGCGTATGCCGGATGGCCGTGCACTTTCATCCGCCTTGGCGGATGCGACAGCAACTGTACCTGGTGCGACACACGCTACGCGTCGGACGAAAAAAGCGTAACCATGAAACTGCCCGCAATAATCCGCAGGGCGGAAACATACAAAACGCCGCTTGTTGAGATCACCGGCGGCGAACCACTGCAGCAGGAAAACGTCTACACTCTCATGGAGCGACTCTGCGACCGGTTCGACACGGTGCTGCTTGAAACAGGAGGCTTTCTGCCGGTTGATCGTGTCGATCCGAGGGTTCACAAGATAATCGACCTCAAAACACCATCTTCGGGAGAAAACAAGCACCTCTGCACGGGCAACATTGAACTCGCCGTTTCGGCACCGGAAGAGCTGAAAAAAACCTTTGAATTTAAACTTGTCCTCGCTTCACGAAAAGATTACGAATGGGCTGTCGATCTGCTGGAACACTACAACCTCACCAAACATTGCACGGTACTCATGGGAACGGTTTTTAACAACCTTGACCCGGCTGAACTCGCAGGATGGATTCTGCAGGATCATCTCAATGTCAAACTGCAGCTTCAGCTCCACAAATATATCTGGCCGCCGGACAAGAGAGGGGTGTAGCTACCTTTTACTTCTGACTTTTTCCTCTTCCACATTCACTGTCTCTCTGACGGTATACTGGGGAGTGCCGGAGGTATCACGGGTCAGCATTTCTCCAAGCAGTCCGATCGAGAAAAACTGGACCGCAACGATAATCAGGAGGATGCCAAGAAAAAGTATCGGCCGGTTTACCACGGCTTCATTGAAAAATATTTTTCCAACAGTTACATAGAGGCTGATACCGAAACCTGCCAGAAAACTCACAAGGCTCAACATGCCGAAAAAGTGCATCGGCTGACGCAGATAGCGGGTAATAAAGAGTACTGTAAAGAAGTCGAACAAACCGGGAAAGATCCGTGACGTACCGAACTTGGTTTTCCCGAACCGGCGGGAAGTATGCTTTACAGAAATCTCCGATACCCTGAAACCTTTCCACCGTGCAAGAACCGGAATATAGCGGTGCATTTCACCGTGCAGGTCAAGCGCTTTCACGACTGTTCTGCGGTAGGCTTTGAGGCCGCAGTTAAAATCGTGCAGTTCGATACCGGTGAACAATCTGGTTGTAGTATTGAATATTCGTGAAGGAATGGTTTTGGACAACGGATCCTTGCGTTGCTGCTTCCACCCGCTTACAAGATCGTAGCCGTCCTGCAGCTTTGCGACAAGTTCTTTCACAGCAAAAGGATCATCCTGAAGATCGGCATCGAGGGTCACGACATAGTTACCTGCGGCATATCTGAAGCCGGCGGAAAGCGCGGCGGTTTTCCCGAAATTCTTCTGCAGGGAAACCAGCTTCACCTCCGGTTTCTGAACGATCTGTTCCCTGATAAAACCTGCAGAACCATCCGTAGAGCCATCGTCAATCATCAAAAGCTCAAACGTAAACGGCTGCTCAAAAAGGTCATGCAGCTCCTTTTCCTCCATTGCCCGGTATATCTGGTCAATGAGCTTGGGCAAAGACTCCTCTTCATTATAAAAAGGCACGATAATGGACAGAGCGGGAGTTGGCAACATGGTATTTGTTTATTAGATATGGTGTGCTGTAAAAAATGTACACAATCGGGTGGAAAAGTAAAGTCAAAAAGGAGGGAAAAGAACTATCTTCGCCTATTTGCCGGTTACTTAACAACCAATACCGTTTATTCTCAGCAGGCCAACAATCCAACAGTTCAACATGTACATATGCGTTACACAGGGGCACATGTCAGCATAGCCGGAGGAGTAGAAAACGCTCCTCTCCGCGCAAAAGAGATCGGGGCGACAGCGTTTGCCATGTTCACCAAAAATCAGCGTCAATGGACAGCACCGGCACTGACGAAAAAAACCATAAAGGCTTTCAGGGAAAACTGCAAAAGCTGCAACTACCGGCCTGAACATATTCTGCCCCACGACAGCTACCTGATCAACCTGGGCAGCCCTGATCCGGAAAAACTCGACCGGTCCCGCAGGGCGTTTACAGACGAAATGCAGCGTGCCGAGTCCCTCGGACTGACACTTCTCAACTTCCATCCCGGCAGCCACCTTGGAATAATCCATGAGGAGCAGTGCCTGCAAACCATCGCCGACTCGATCAACCTTGCGCTCAAGACAACAGTAACTGTTACCGCGGTGCTGGAGAACACGGCGGGTCAAGGCTCCAACCTGGGGTATACCTTCGAGCAACTCGCCTATATCATTGAAAGGGTCGATAACAAAGCAAGGATAGGCGTCTGCCTCGACACCTGTCATCTTTTTGCCGCCGGATATGATCTGCGCACCGAAAAAGCTGTAGCAAAAACCTTTTCATTGTTCAACGCGTCAGTAGGGATCGGCTATCTCAAAGGGATGCACCTCAACGATGCAAAGCGTGAACTGAACAGCAAGCGTGACCGTCACGAAAGCATCGGCAAGGGGAAAATAGGCCTTGAAGGGTTCAGAGCCATCATGCAGCATCCTGCAAGTGCAGAAATTCCGCTGATCCTTGAAACCCCGCAGCCTGAAATCTGGGATGCAGAAATAGCCCTGCTCCAAAGCATGGAGAAACCGGAAGATTACTGATTTTTACCATACTGCTTGCTGAAAACTGCCGACTTATTACTACTGGCTCCTTACTCTTGCAGCAACGCTGCTACTCTTTACTCCTTTTTTGCCTTTTCACCTTTGCCTTTTGCCTTATACTTTTCTATGCTTTCCGCAGATATTTTCTCACCGACACGATACTCCCGAAAATCCCCAGGAAAAAGCCGAGCCCCACAAGCACCGGATAGACAAGAAAGGTAGAAGGATGGAGGACTGCGTAGATACCGGGCTCATAGCGCAGCAGCAATTGATCCGACAACAGATAGATTGCCAGCGCGGCAAAACTCCCCGCAAGCATCCCCTGTATCCCGCCTTCGATAACATAGGGTGCACTGATGAACCAGTTGGCTGCCCCGACCAGGCGCATTGTCTTGATTTTCTGTTGCCGTGAATAGATCGCGAGCCGGATTGTGTAACCAACCAGCACCACCGTCGCTATGGCTATCAGAACTCCGGTTCCTGCTGTAAGAACGGTAAAGAGACGCGCGTTATCCTCAAGCTGTTGCAGAAAAACCTTGTTATACCGGATATCAAAAGCAGGATCAAAAGCCCTGACCGAAGCAACAATTACCTGAAGACTGTCCGGTCCGGCATAACCTGGCTGAACGAGCACTTTCGCTGAGCGGGGCAAAGGGTTCAGTCCGAGGATCTCAACGATATCCCTGCCGAACTCCTGACGGAAAATGGCGGCTGCGCTGTCTTTTGAAATATAGGAGACTTCACGCACTCCTTTCAGTTCTTTTATGCGGTCATTCCATGTTGCAACCTCTTCATCGGATGAAGCTTCGGGAAAAAACACCTCAAGCTCGACTCTGCCACGCACCTCATCGATAATATCAAAAAAGCTCAGGGAAATCGTCGCAAACAACCCGAGCAACACCAGAGCAAAAAAACCGACAACAACCGTCACGGCGGCCGGCAACTTTGCCCGCCAGATACCGGAAAAACCCTCCTTGATCACAAAAAACAAATTCATAGCTTTTTAGAATTTCGTTCTACCACCCTGTCGGGCTTCCTGGAGTAACGGCTCCGTTCTTAAGCAAGAAAAACGAAACCAGTTGGAAATAAAGGTTTTTTTTCTCATAATTACAGCTACGAATCGGGGCTATAGCTCAGTTGGTAGAGCATTTGCATGGCATGCAAAGGGTCAGGAGTTCGAGTCTCCTTAGCTCCACAAACCTGAATCAATTCAAAAGTAAAAAAGCAAAAGTCAAAAAGGGCTTTGCACATAACCCTGCGCTTTCTCGCTTCTCCTCTCATTCCTCTTGTCTATCGGATCTATTCGCTGTTTTTCCCCATTAACCACTGCCTGTTCCTTTTCTATTTTTCAATAATCATTATTCTTTCTCTCCCGGCCTCCAGCCTCCGTTCTATGTGCTCTGTTTTGATTTGACTTTTACCTTTTGACTTTTGACATTCTTTCCCCATCCTTATATCTTCTTCAGCACAAACAGCACAAGCCCAACCAGAAGCGAAGCAGAAAGACCGGCACCTATATTCATCAATGCCGCAACGAGTACAACAGGAATCGTTAATTCCATTGTCATACCAACAAGCGTTTTTGAAAAGAGAAAAACAAGCGCTGTCAGTACAGTAAAGAAAAAGCTTGTAGCGATACTGCCTGCAAGCGATACAAAAACAACCTCCCGTCTGCCGCCGACAACCTCCTTCTGGCGCCTGGTCTGTTTTTCTCCTCTGGGGTCCAGTTTGTTTTTCACCAACATTGCAGAGAAAGCGAAAAACAACAGCACAAAAAAATAAACGGCGTATACCGAATAAATTTCAGACCATGCCGGATTAAAAAATCCCTGTTCAAGCCATGCACCTGCAATGTTCAGCATCAGAACGGAAGTAATAAAAAAAACCGTTCCCCATAAAAAGGTAATCGTGAGCCAAGTCCATATGGATGGAGGCGATACCGTTTTTTTTGCTTCTAAAACCATATTGATTGGATCTGTAAAATTTCAAAGTCCTCGTCCGATAACTATCAAAATAGTCCTTAACCTGATCATTTCATCGTGCGATTTTCTATTAACCCGCAACAAATGAGTGCCCTTTTGCCGTTGAGGCCAACGGTTGTCTCCTTTGCTTCTCACAGAAAAATATTTTTACAATTAGCGCTTGGTATTTTACCTTCTATTGGCAAATTTAAGGGCAAGGAGTTCACATAATCTTAACATAGGGAAGAACATTATGTGTGGAGTTTTCGGTGTTTATAATTCTAAAACTCCCGCAGAAGATGCATTCTATGGGTTATACTCCCTCCAGCACAGAGGACAGGAAGCTGCCGGTGTCGTTGTAGCCGGATACGACGAGAAGAAAAAGAAAACGGTTTACCGCCAGCACAAAGGGATGGGTCTGGTGTCCGAAGTCTACAAAGACCCGGAAATCTTCAAAAAAATGCCGGGCTATGCAGCCATAGGCCACAACCGCTACTCTACTACCGGCGCGTCAAAATCAGCAAGCAATATACAGCCGTTCTCCCTGACTTACCGTTCAGGAAACCTTGCCATAGCTCATAACGGAAACCTTACCAACTCACGCGCTTTGCGCAAGGAGCTCACCGAACGCGGTGTCATTTTCCAGGCCTCGTCCGACACCGAGATCATCCCTCATCTTGCAGCATTGAGCAAGGAAAAGGAACCGCTTCACCAGATCTACCATGCCTTGCGCCAGGTACAGGGGGCATTTTCTCTTGTCATCCTTGCCAATGACCAGCTTATCGCTGCGCGTGACCCATATGGTGTCAGGCCCCTTGCTCTTGGAAAAAAAACCAATCCCGAAACCAAGGAAGCCACCTATTACGTAGCAAGCGAAACCTGTGCGTTTGACATTTTGTCGGTTGATTACCTTCGCGACATCGAACCGGGTGAAATTCTTCTTATAGACAAGTTCTCGACCAAAAACCACAAGCCTTCATCACTGTTTCTCCCCCCTTCAAAACGCAAGGCTCGCTGCATTTTCGAGTATGTCTACTTTGCCAGACCGGACAGCCTTGTCTTCAACCATTCCGTCGACAAGGTGCGCCGCAACCTTGGCAAAAGTCTTGCCCGTGAGTCCATGGTTGAACATCCCAACGACGACCAACACCAGATCGTTGTCAGCGTACCCGACTCATCCAACACAGCAGCTCTCGGCTTTGTTCGCGAAAGCAACAAGATCAGCCGTCCCGCACGGTTCGAGCACGGCTTGATCCGCAACCATTATGTCGGCAGAACATTCATCCAGCCGGGCAAAGAGAGCAGGGAAATCAAGGTCCGTTCAAAATACAACATCATTCGCGGCGTTCTTCAGGACCGCCAGATCGTCGTCATCGACGACTCGATTGTACGCGGAACAACTGCGAAGATGCTTATCAAGCTTATCCGTGAAGCCGGCCCTAAAGAAATTCACCTCCATATCAGTTCCCCCCCGATAACCAACCCGTGCTTCTACGGTATGGACTTCCCTACAAAAGGCCAGTTGCTGACCTACATGTTCGCCGATGCAAAAGATAATGACGAGGAAATCGAAAACATACGGAAGTATATCGGCGTCGACTCGCTCAAATACCTTTCACTTCAGGGCATGCTGAACAGCGCACCGAGGTTTGAGCATGAAACTCACAGCTACTGCACTGCATGCTTTACCGGAGACTACCCCATACGCATGACCGACGCAACAACCGATAAGGAAGAGTATGATAGCGGGGAATAGGAAAGTCAAAAAAGTTGCGGCAGTCTTCATCCTTCCTTGATCCTTAATTCTTCGCAAAAAGTGCGTTATCCCTCTATAGAAGATTTTTGGCTATAAAAGACTGACTGATTTTGCCTTTTGACCTTTGACTTTTGCCTTGATTTTCTCTCAACCTTTCTTTTTGTTCTCTTTGAACTCAATCCGGACAGATGTATGAGGAACCGCCTCAAGGCGCTTTTTTGGAATAGGCTTGCCTGATTTCGCACAAACACCGTAGGTCTTGTTCCTGATTCTCTCGAGAGCCTGGTCTATATACCCCAGATACTTCTCGTCACGAGCAATAAACATGAAGCGCTGCTCACGGTCCATGGTTTCCGTACCGTGATCAGCCATGTGCATGGAGTAGTTTGAATTGATCGAATCCTCCACGCTCTCTTCGGAAAGGGACGAACGTAGAATATCAAGATCACGCAGTACCTCTTCACGACGTTTAAGAAGGATCTGCTTGAAATGCTCTAGCTCTTCATCAGACAAATAGGTGTGAATAACCTTTGTAGGGCCTTCGGGAGCTTCTTTCTCTCTCTTGCTGGCACTGGTGCTTTTTCTAGGCATGGTCTATCCAGTTTACTGGTTCAAACACTGCAACATATAACCTGAGCTAAACAATTGTTACTATCATGACAACTCAGCGAATTGTTGAACTGTTAAGGTAAAACAAAGTTGTGGAACGAGGGGCAACCAAGGTTCACGATATTTTCTGAAAAGCCTGAATTTACCGACCCGTACAACTCAGGTAAAAACACGGTAATTATAACATTAGGTTTTGGATTTATCAAGAACTAAACGGCATAATTCCCCGTTTACGCTCTCTTCACGTCCACCCGCAACACTGTCCATCGAAACAATATCGAGTCTCACGGCAAGCGTTTCCTGCCTGATATACTCGCTGTTCGTTTCAACCGCATGCACAACCTTTTCACTGCCTGCGATCTGTATTGTAATTCTGTCGGTGATTTCCAGACCGGTATCTTTCCTGAGGGCCTGGATCCGGCTTACCAGCTCTCTTGCAAGTCCGAGCATTTCCAGCTCTGGAGTCATCCCGGTATCAAGTGCAACCATCACGTTGTGTGCATCATCCGACGCAACCAGCCAGCCTTCTATATCTTCACGGCTTATAGTAACATCCTCGCCGGTAATGGTATAGCTTTTCCCCTCAACCTCCAGGGTCAGCACGCCTTCAGATTCAAGGGTGGAAATTTGCCTGCGTGTCAGCAGCCTGATGCTTTCGGCGAGCTTTTTCACCTCTTTACCGTACCGGGGCCCGAGCGATTTGAAATCAGGTTTCGCCTTTTTGCTTACCACAGAACCCTCATCCTCGATGTACTCAACCTTCTGAACATTAACCTCATCGATAATGATATCCCTGACCAGCTCATATTCCCTCCGGTCTGCTGCACTATCAACCGCGAGCATGATACGCTGCAACGGTTGACGAACCTTTATGGAGGCTCTTTCCCGCATCGTCCGTACCAGCGATGTTACAATCTGGGCTTTTTTCATACGGAGTTCCAGTGGCTTGTCGATCACCTCTTTATCGACCACAGGAAGCTCACAAAGATGTACTGATTCCCAAGGTTCTCTGCCGGTTATGCCGTTCAGGTTCATATAGATCCGGTCGGCAATGAACGGCGTATACGGCGCAAGAAGCTTCGCAATCGTCTCAAGGCACTGATAGAGAGTCTGGTAAGCCGCAAGCTTGTCCCTGCCCATTTCTCCCTTCCAGAACCGTTTCCTTGAGCGACGGATGTACCAGTTCGACAGGTCATCGACCGTAAAATCGTTGATCAGCCGTATCGCCCCTGTAAGATCATACTGCTGCATCCGCAGTTCAACACCCGAAATCAGCGAGTTGAGGCATGAAATAACCCAGCGGTCCAGTTCGGAACGTTCACTTGCCGGGACATCCTTTTCGGCATATGTAAACCCGTCCACATTCGCGTACATCACAAAAAAATTGTAGCTGTTGACGAATGCACGGAAAAATTTTCGCTGCTCATCTTCTATCTCATCGGTATTGAACGACTTGGGCCTCCATGGCGGGCTTGACAGCATAAGATACCAGCGTAGCGAATCGGCACCGTACTTTTCCATCGTTTCAAACGGATCGACAACGTTACCCTTCGACTTGGACATCTTCTGGCCATTCCTGTCAAGAATGTGGCCGTTGACCACAAGGTTGCTGTAAGCGGGTTTGTCGAAAATCAACGTCCCGATGGCATGCAGCGTGTAGAACCATCCCCTTGTCTGATCGACTCCCTCCGCGATGAAATCGGCAGGAAAGGTTTTTTCGAAAAGCTCCCTGTTTTCAAACGGATAATGCAACTGAGCAAACGGCATGGAACCACTGTCGAACCATACATCGATCAGCTCAGGAGTGCGGTTGAATCTCACCCCGTCCCTCATGAAATATATCCTGTCAACAAAAGGCTTGTGCAGATCGAGCTCCACCAGACCTTCAGCAAGTGCATCTCCGAGCTGGTGCTGTTTACCGTCGATATCGATAAAGCCTTTTTCCAGCTCCTCAACCGACCCGACAGCAAAAACCTTGCCCGAATCAGGACCATCCCCGATTTCGAAATCCTCCGTAACCCATATTGGCAGCGGTGTTCCCCAGAAACGCTCACGAGACAGCGCCCAGTCCTTGTTCTCTTCGAGCCAGTTGCCAAACCTGCCTGCCCCGACCTCCGGCGGACACCAGTTAATATGACGGTTAAGCTCCACCATCCGGTCGGCAATACTTGTCGTCCTGATATACCAGGACTCCCGCGCATAGTAAATCACCGGTACATCATAACGCCAGGAAAACGGATAGGTATGGGTAATGGTTTCCTTTCTGAGAAGCTTTCCTTCCTCTTTCAGCCGCCGGATAACCAGAGGATCGACATCCTTGAAAAACAGTCCCTCATATTCGGGAACATCAGCCGTAAAGCAACCGTTGCGCGCCACCGGCTGCAGCATCGGAAGATCATATGTTTTTGACAGTTCATAGTCGTCAGCGCCGAATGCCGGAGCGATATGCACGATACCCGTACCCTCCCCGGTCGAAACAAAGTCACCCTCGGCAACATACCAGCAGGGTTTCTCAGGCTGTGCCCAGATAAAAAGCGGCTCGTATTCGATGCCCGCCAGAAGGCTTCCGCTGAAAGAGTCGAGAAGAACCAGTTCCTCGCCCTCGCCCAACATCTGCTCGAGCACCTGCAAGCGGGACTTCGCCAGAATATAGATTTCTCCATCCGGTGTTCTTGCCTTCACATACTCCACTTCCGGCCCGACGCACAGCGCAACGTTTGAAATCAGCGTCCAGGGCGTGGTAGTCCATACCAAAAGGTATTCATCGGCGTCCCTCACCTTGAATTTAACATAGATGCTCGGGTCCTTTACCTCCTTGTAGCCAAGAGCAAGTTCATGAGAACTCAGCACTGTCTCTGATTTCGGGTCCTGCGGGACAATCTTGTAATCCTTATAAACAAGGCCTTTGTCAAAAATCGTCTTCAGTGCCCACCAGACAGATTCTATATAGTCATTGGTGCAGGTAATATAAGGATCGTCCATATCCACCCAGTATCCCATCAGCTCAGTCAGCCTGCCCCACCCTTCACGGTTATCCTCGATATGATGATAGACAAGGTCTTTCGCTTCAGCATTGAATTCACCGGCACCATACTCCTCTACCTGAGCCTTGCTTTTCAACCCGAGCTTTTTCTCGACTGAAATTTCAACCGGCAGACCGTGCGTATCCCACCCGGCCTTGCGCGGAACCTTGTAACCCTGCATCGATTTGAAACGGCAGACAATATCCTTGATCGTTCTGCTGAAAACATGATGCACTCCCGGCTTGCCGTTTACCGTCGGTGGACCTTCATAAAACGAGAATACTTCGTCACCCGGCTTGTCGAGACTTTTTCGAAAAATATCATGCTCTTTCCAGAACTGTAAAACCTCAGCCTCAACGCTGCTGTATGATACTCCGGCGGGATACTCAGGAAATTTATCAGACATTGTTCTCCGTAGTCAGTAAGAAGGATAATGGAACCGTGCACAATTCAGGCAGGAATATACAAGAACAGCATGCAATATACAATCGTACCGCCTTAGTCAGGAAATACGAAAGGCAAGCCTTTATCAGGTAAAAGGCTTGCCTTGAGAAACTACAATTATAAAGCCCAGCTGTAACAGGCTTATCAAACAGATCAGCCCAATTACTGGTTTCCCTGATTGTTGTTGAGGGACTTGCTGATACCTTCAAGTATCTGTTGCGCAACACTGTTCGCAGACTCCAGAGCCTGAACAAGCGCATTGCCGATCGGAGTAAGTGTCGTATCAAGAAGGTTGCCTACGCCTAAAAGGATTGTAGAAAAATCCCCTTTAACGTTCTGGCTTCCGCCACCTTGCTGCTGCGATTTCATTTCTTCTGCCATATGCCACAGTGTTTAGATTTTATATCAATACCCGTATTGTTACAATAAATTGAAATTAAAACATTTCTACAAGCATTCAAAACCGGAGCGGTTCTTAATATCAGCTCTCCGGCGCTCCTCTGCCGTATTTATCCTCAAAGCGCACAATGTCGTCTTCACCAAGATAGCTTCCGGTCTGGACCTCGATCAGTTCAAGCGGTATTTTCCCCGGATTTTCCAGGCGGTGCAAAGTGCCGATAGGGATATAGGTCGACTGATCTTCTCTCAGGACAACCTCTTTTTCCCCAACTGTAATCGATGCTGTTCCTTTGACTATAACCCAGTGTTCAGCCCGATGAAAATGCTTTTGTAAAGATAATGCTGCTCCCGGGTTAACAATGATACGCTTCACCTGAAAACGGTCCGACAAGTCAATTGTTTCATACGATCCCCAGGGACGGCATACCCGCAGGTGGCTGCGTGCCTCGCTACGTCCCTCACCTTTCAACCGCTCCACAATCTTTTTGACATCCTGTACCCTGTCTTTCGAAGCGACCAGTACAGCATCGGCTGTCTCCACAATAACATGTTCATCAAGCCCGACTGCAGCCACAAGACGGTTCGAAGCATGAATAAAACTGTTCCGTACATCATGCAGAAGAACATCCCCCTTCGTCACATTACCCGATACGTCACGCTCCTTTACTCCCCACAGCGCCGACCAGGCCCCAACGTCGCTCCATCCTGCATCGAGGGGCACCACTGCCGCCCGGGAAGTCTTCTCCATCACGGCATAGTCTATGGAGTCCGATGGACATGCGGTAAACGTTTCCCTGTCGAGCCTCAGAAAATCAAGATCGACCACCGCTTTTTCCAGAGCCGTCCTGCAGGCTTCGAGCATTTCAGGTGCATGTTCCCCCAGTTCTTCAAGGTACCGTGACGCACTGAACAAAAACATCCCGCTGTTCCAGAAATAGTGCCCTGAATTTACATACCGTTCCGCCGTCTCGCGGTCGGGCTTTTCGACAAATTCCTCGACAGAAAAAAACGCGTTGTTTTTCTCTTCCTCCCCCCCTTTCACAGAAGCCCTGATGTAGCCGTACCCGGTTTCCGGCACATCGGGAACGACACCGAACGTCACAAGCGCGCCGGTATCCGCAGCCTTCAGGCCAAGAGCCACTGCCTTTGCAAAGGCATCGTTATTCCGGATCACATGATCCGCCGGAAGAATCAGCAATGTCGCGTCGGGAAACTCCTGCTGCACCCGTAATGCTGCAACAGCTGCCGCCGGGGCTGTATTACGCCCTGCCGGCTCCAGAATAATTCCCCCTACGGCATCCGCTACCTGCTTCAGTTGCTCGGCAACCATGAACCGGTGTTCTTCATTGCAGATACAAAATACCGGACCTGTGCCGGCAACAGCATCAAGCCGTGCCACGGTTTCCTGAAGCATGGTCAGCTCTCCGGCAAGAGGAAGAAGCTGCTTGGGGTGCTGCGCTCTCGACAGTGGCCACAGACGGGTGCCCGACCCTCCGCTGAGTATTACTGGAATAATCATAAACGGATAATTAATTATTGTATTATTTTCTTGAAAATAATGAATCGGCTGTGATTACGGCAGCTGATTCTTTTTTCTTCTCATGAACACCTCAAACGGTCACTGAAAACATGCCTGAAAAAGCATCGCATCGCGTTAATTTTGCTCTGGTACGAATTATCACTGAAAACATCGATCTCATACCGGATTCTTTCGAGGAAGGCAAACCGGCAAAGATCAATACAGAACTGAACTTCGGTCTCGACAGGGACAAACATCTTGTAAAGGTACTCCACAAAAATATTTTCCAGCAGGATGAAGAGGCCTTCATTGAAATAGAGGTTGCCTGCATATTCACCGTAGACGAGGAATCGTGGCAGCTCTTCAGCAACAAAGAGGAAGGAAAGTTCATTCTGCCCAAAGGCCTTGCCGGACACCTTGCGATGCTTACCGCCAGCACTGCAAGAGGGATTCTGCATAATAAAACAGAAGGCAAACCGTTCAACAGATACTTTATTCCAGCCAACAACGTTAATGATATGCTTCCGTCTGATGTCGTCATGCCTCTGGAAAATCACTAATGGGCACCTCTATTTATCTATTCCGCGCTTCAATTGCATCGTTGAGCGCTGCTCGAAATCCTCATGTACTCTGTGTACACTCCGGTTTCTGCGCTCCGTTCGCC
>OFES01000016.1_pt1 | contig 99913 bp, 93 predicted proteins | sample 1521151 | NCBI WGS metagenome assembly OFES01 (sample SAMN04272335, study PRJEB24112) | coral metagenome | biome: Coral reef; feature: Shallow seawater; material: Coral tissue | host: Coral | place: China: South China Sea | collected 2014
TTGTCAGTGTCCTGGTTTCAGAGAAGGGGAAACCGATAAAGGCGAAGATTATGAAGCGGGTTCCTTCTGATCAGACGATCTTCGACGAAGCTGCGATTGAATGTGTTATGAAATCAACGTATTCGCCCGGTGTTCAGAACAGCTCTCCGATCGAGGTTTGGTTAGCTGTGCCGATACGCTTTACGTTGCGGTAATGGGAAAAAATCAGGTTCTTTTCCTGTAAAGCAGTGCGAAAAGTATCCAGGCATACGCTCCGACCAGTAGTACCGGGCTGACGTAGAGTGAAAAATAACCGTCTGCACTGTTTTCAAGATACATCATGATATAGCTGAATGCTATGACGGCAATTCCGATGCCGATGAAAAAGTAGTTGATCTTTTCCAGCGGCATCGGAATGTTTCTCTTATTGGGGCTCTTAGGCTTCTTCGCTGAAGATTTCATCGAGACAATCGATACACTGTTGTGCTTCTTCACGGCTTGTGGTCAGGGGGGGAAGGAGTCTGACTACATCGCCGCTTGTTGCGTTGACGAGGACCTTTCTTTTCAATGCTTCCTGAACGTAATACGAGGCTTCACGTGTAACGGTTATGCCGATCATCATGCCATATTGACGAATTTCCCGTATTTGAGAGTATTTTTCTGCGAGTGTTTCAAGCGCTTGTCCCATAAGCTTTCCGGTTGCGGAAGCATGTTCCATGAGATGATCATCATAAATAGCGTTGATTAGCGCCAACCCTGCTGCACATGCTACCGGATTACCGCCAAAAGTCGTGCCGTGGTTACCCGCTGCAAAAACGTCCTTGACTTTGCTGTTACCGATAACTGCAGACAGCGGCAAGCCACCGCCGAGAGGTTTTGCCAGACAGATCAGATCGGGTTCGATATCGAAGTGCATGTAACTGAAAAACTTACCGGTTCTGCCGCAACCGGCCTGGATTTCATCGGCGACAAGCAAAAAATTGTGTTGTTCCCGAAGCGTTTTCAGGGTGTCGATGAATTCAGGAGAAATTTTGTGAATGCCACCTTCACCTTGAATGAACTCGACAAACACGGCAGCTGTGCTATCGTTCACAGTGGCTTTCAGGTTATCGACATCATTGAATGAAACATTCGCCATTCCGGGGAGAAGAGGGTCGTAACCTTCAAGATATTTCGCCTTGGCCGTCAATGACATCGCTCCATAGGTTCTTCCGTGAAAACAGTTCGAAAGGGAGACGATTTCTTTTTTATCAGCGCTGCCCGACAAGTGAGCCCATTTTCTCGATAACTTTATAGCGGCTTCGATTGCCTCCGTACCACTGTTGGCAAAAAATACCTTTGAGAGCCCCGAGATTTCAAGAAGTTTTCCTGCAAGCTCGAATTGGGGCTCGAGCATAAAAAGGTTCGACGCGTGAATGACCTTTTGCGCCTGCTTTGTAATTGCGTCGATGACTCTTTTGTCGCCGTAACCAAGCGCATTGACCCCGATACCCGAGATCATGTCAAGGTAGCGTGATCCATCGGAGCCGTAAAGATACGTTCCCTCACCGTGAGTTATGGCAAGAGGCAGGCGTGAGTAGTTATGAAAAAACAGTTGTTTCTCCGTTTCTTTATTTATTTCGCAATCCATAACACCAGTTGATTTTTGACCTTTTCGACAAACTGTTCATTGTCCGAAAGGTTTCACGTTGTATTGTAAACTCAGTTTGAACGGCAGCCTGAAATGCCCTTCCACAGCTTCCATAGTCCGTAACTGCCTGCCAGGGAGGCGATCATGTACAGATCCTGGCTAGGTGTCCCTTTGGGGGCTTCGAGGAGGAACGCTATATAAGAAGCCAATCCAAGAAATATAACCGACGAAAGCAATTGTGTCACATCTTTTGGCGTGCACTTGTTGAACATTCCTGTTTTTTCCCGTTTCGGTAGCATCTGTCAGCTCTCTTCTTCGACATTGATCTCGTTTCGGTCCGGATAAAACCGCCATTCCTTGTTGACGATAAGGCGCGCGCCATGGCCGAACGTAAAATAAGACCAACCCCACTGCAGCAATACGAAAACGCGATGCTTGAACGTTGTGAGATAGTAAATGTGTACCAAGAGCCAGGTAAACCAGGCAAAACTTCCGAAAAACTTGAAGTTTCCGATTTCCACGATTGCCTTGTTTCGGCCAATGGTAGCCATCTGTCCTTTATCGCGGTATTTGAACGGTTTTCTCGGCTTGCCTTTGCTATCAGCGAGGATGTTTTTACCCATAGCGTGTCCCTGTTGTGACGCCACTGGAGCCATTCCGGGAAGAGGGTAGTCCGTATGGTGAGCATAATGAGCCTGGTCACCCCCCACGAAAACATCTGGGTAGCCGGGTATGCTCAGATCTTCTTCAACTACGATTCGCCCTGAACGGTCGGTTTCCACTCCCATTTTTCCGCCGATTTCTATCGCTCTGACACCAGCAGCCCATAGCACTGTCGCTGCTTCTATGCGTTCGTTGCCGATCTGAACGCCGTTTGTATCGACATCGGTCACCATACTGTTCGTCCATACCTGTACCCCCAGCTGTTCGAGAGCTCTGGTTGCTTTGCTGGCGAGCTTCGGAGAAAAAGAACCGAGAATTCTCGGTGCCGCTTCGACAATAAATATTCTCGTGAGCTTCGGGTCGATGTGCTTGTAGTACTTGGAGAGTGTAAAACGGCTCATTTCCCCGATAGATCCGGCAAGCTCGACGCCGGTTGGCCCACCGCCGACAATGACGAACGTTAGAAGTTTCTTGCGTTCAACAGGATCCGCGGTTCTTTCCGCAGCCTCGTAGGCTTCCATGATCCTTCGCCGTATTTCGGTTGCCTGGGCGATGATTTTCAGGCCAGGTGCATGTTCCTCCCACTCGTCATGGCCGAAGTAATGGTGTTTTACACCGCATGCGAGGATCAGGTAGTCGTATGTCATTTCACCGAAATCGGTAAAGAGGATTTTTCTTTCCATATCGACATTTTCGACCGAACCTTTGAACACCGTGATGTTTTTATACTTCGAAAGCATGTTTCTCAGCGGTTCAGCAACATCACCAGCTCCGAGAGCTGACATGGCGACCTGGTAAAGGAGCGGCTGGAACAGGTGGTAGTTCTTTCTGTCGATAAGGGTTATCCTGATATCACGTTTGTTCCCAAGTTCTTTTGCTGCGTTGATACCGGCGAAGCCGCCACCAACGATCACGACATGCTTCATCGTTACTTTTCCTGCTGTTTCGTCTGAATTGATCGGTTTCAATGTTCTGTCCCAAACCGGTAGAATCTCCCCGAATAGCGTTATCCAGCACCATGGTTACTATCAGCTCTATTACAGGAGAGAGGGTCTGGCAAACTTTCGCTACTAATTATAGAGTAATTTTCCTAAATAAAAAATTTTCTGTCCGTTGCCGCTATTTTCTTTTCTGGCAAAGACCTGCTCGTGTGGCGGCTGGTTGATGGAGGTTTCTTATGAACGGTTATATGGAGTCTTTTACTCTTTCGGTTGTACAGTCAGACTTTTCTTTTAAGGATATTCTTGACTATTTCGCCTGATTTTTATTTATTAAATCTATAAAATAAAGTCAAGATAGTAGATTATGTTTTCGTTGAGTGCAAAAGCTCACTATGGATTGGCGGCAATGCTTGATCTGGCTGATAATTTCGGGAAGGAAAGGTTGCAGATTCGGCAGATTGTCGAACAGAGAGGGATTCCGAAAAATTATCTGGAACAGATTTTTAACCGGTTGGTGAAAAACGGTTTGGTGAAAAGTGTTCGTGGCAATAAAGGTGGATATGAGCTTTTTGACAGCCCGCGAAATCTTACGGTTTTCTCGATTCTCGAAGCTCTCGAGGGGCCAATTGGTATTGTTTCGCAATATGATGCCAAAGCGGTGAGGCAGGTGTTCGGCAACCTGGAGGACCGTATCAGGGAGCATTTTTCAATTTCTCTGGAGGAGCTCCTCGAGGAGGAAAAAAAATATGCGGAGAAACGGATTTACTATATCTGAAAGTGTCTCTATTCGTTTTCGGAAAACCTTGCTCTCGTGGTTACGATTTTTTTGTTCTGTATATCTCGATGCTGTCCCTTTTACACCCGAATCCGTCCTAATCACCTGTGAAGGTGTATGGGGCGGCAAATAAATCAACTGATCGGTAAGGTTGTGCACTACGCAAATGACATGACGGAGCTTGTTGGAAAGACGCCTCTTGTGGCGTTGAACCGGCTTTTTGGAAGCAGAAATATGGTTCTCGCAAAACTTGAACAGTACAACCCCTGTGGGTCGGTAAAGGATAGGGCTGCACTGGCCATGATCGATGACGCTGTTGCAAGCGGCAAGCTCGGTCCTGAAGGAACGATAATCGAGGCTACGAGCGGGAATACGGGAATTGCCCTTGCGTTCATTGCCGCTATCAGAACGTACAGGTTGATTGTGGTCATGCCTGATTCGATGAGCATTGAAAGACGAAAGATGTTGGCATTTTTCGGGGCAGATGTCGAGCTTACTCCTGCGCACCTTGGAATGGAGGGTGCAATCGCCAGGGCGGAAGAATTACATGATTCCCTGCATGACTCTTTTCTTGTTCGCCAGTTCGACAATCCTTCGAACGTTGACGTTCATCAAAAAACAACTGCGGTTGAAATTCTGCGGGATACCGACGAAAGCGTCGATGTGATCGTTGCCGGGGTGGGGACAGGGGGAACCATAACCGGGATTGCCCGTAATGTCAAGCAAAAACGGCCAACGGTCAAGGTTGTCGCTGTCGAGCCGGCAAACTGCGCTGCCTTGAGTGGTGAACCTCCAGGGCCGCATGCAATACAGGGAATTGGTGCTGGATTCGTTCCCTCCATCATGGATGAAGCGTTGTTAGATGACGTGGTTACTGTAACCGATGGTGAAGCGATGGAGTGGATGCGCCGGATTGCCCGTGAAGAAGGAATTCTCGCCGGTATTTCATCTGGAGCATCGGCTTGCGGTACGGCGAAGTACATAAAAAACAAGGGATTGGAAGACGCGGTGATTGTCACTTTGTTTCCCGATACAGGAGAACGGTATCTGAGTGTAGCTATAAAATAAGTGAAACTATGAAACTGACGATAAACGGTGAAAGAAAAGAACTGTCTTCGGATACGATAACGGTAACCGAGTTGCTCGCTCTTCAGGGTGTTGAAATGCCGGACATGGTATCCGTCCAGATCAATGGTGATTTTCTCGAGCGGAATGTTTTTGATGCCACGGTTGTCAGAGAAGGGGATGAGGTTGATTTTTTGTATTTCATGGGAGGAGGCTGTTCTGAATGAAAGGTTTCACCACGAAGGTTTTACACACAAGGTATCCTAAGAAGGATGTTCATGGAGCTTTGCGGCCTCCCCTGTATGATTCCGTTGCATTCGAGTTCGATAATGCCGACGAGATTCAGCAAGCTTTCGAAGGGAAGCTGCCTGCACATACTTATAGCAGGATATCCAATCCGACTGTAGAGGATTTCGAAACGAAAATGCGGGTGTTGACCGATTCACGAGGTGTCATTGCCGTATCATCAGGTATGGCAGCCATAACGAATGTCATTTTGGCTCTCTGTTCTACCGGGAGCAATATCGTTTCAAGCCGACACCTGTTCGGAAACACCATCTCGTTGTTCGAGAAGACGTTGAGGGATTGGGGGCTTGAAGTACGGTATGCCGATATGAGTGATCCCGGTTCCATCGAGAGCAAGATCGATGAAGATACCCGGGCGTTGTATCTCGAGTCGATAACCAACCCTCAGCTCGAAGTGGCCGATATGTCCGCTGTCTCGGGCTGTGCAGAGAAGTTCGGGGTTCCTCTTGTCCTCGACGGTACGTTGACAACCCCTTTTCTGTTCCGTTCCAGGGATTACGGGGTCGCGGTGGAGGTCGTTTCGACAACCAAGTATATATCTGGTGGAGCAACGGGAGTCGGTGGGGTTATTATCGACAACGGTTTGTTCGACTGGAGTCGATCGCCCAAAGTTTCATCTTTAAGCGGTCAGTACGGGCAGTTTGCTTTTCTCGCAAAACTTCGCAGGGAGGTTTTCAGAAACTGTGGTTCCTGCATGGCTCCGCATCATGCATGGCTGAACACTCTCGGTCTGGAGACCTTGGCTTTGCGCGTCCGGCACAGTTCAGAAAACGCAATGGCGATTGCACGGTTTCTTGCCGAACAGCCTGAAGTCAAAGCCGTCAACTATCCGGGGTTACCGGAATCGAAGTATCATGCAACTGCTTCTGCGCAGTTCAGCGGATTGTTTGGCGGGCTGGTTTCCTTTGAGCTCGAGGACAGGAAGCAGTGCTTTCGCTTTATCGACAGTCTCGCGATTATTAGAAAAGCAACGAACCTCAACGATAATAAAAGCCTGATCATACACCCTGCCTCTACGATATTCGGTGAATATGCCGCGGAGGAGCGTTTGGGTATGGGCATTGACGAAAACATGCTGAGGCTTTCGGTCGGCATAGAGGATCGGGAAGATTTGATAGATGATATACAACAGGGTTTGGAGAACATATGATTGACTTTACAGAGTCACAGCTGGAGCGATACAGCCGTCATATCCTGCTCGACAACGTCGGGGTCGAAGGGCAGCAGAAACTGTTGAACTCGAAAGTGATGATCATCGGTGCAGGAGGGCTTGGAGCTCCGGCTGCCATGTATTGCGCTGCAGCGGGTATCGGAAAAATAGGTATTGTCGATGCTGATGTCGTCGAGGTATCGAATCTTCAGCGGCAGATCATTCATTTTACTGCAGATATCGGTTCTCCCAAGGTGTTCTCCGCTAAAGAGAAGATGCAAGCGATAAACCCCGATGTCGAGGTTGAATCGATAAAGACATTCGTCAATGCATCGAACATCGAAGAAATCATAGACGGTTATGATTTCGTCATCGACGGGACCGACAGTTTTGCGACAAAATTTCTCATAAACGATGCATGTGTCATGAAAGGAATTCCTTTTTCTCACGGGGGTATTCTGAGGTTCAACGGCCAAACAATGACGGTGCTGCCGAAAGAGAGCGCCTGTTATCGGTGCGTTTTTCATAAGCCGCCGCCGAAAAACATGATTCCAACCTGTTCCGAGGCGGGGGTGTTGGGGGCTGTGGCAGGAATGCTCGGTACGATTCAGGCTGCAGAGGCATTGAAGTTCATCACTGGAGCTGGGGATATTCTGGCTGATGCCTTGCTGACCTTCGATGCACTGCCCATGAATTTCAGAAAGGTGAATGTGCAGCGAAACCCGAAATGTGCGGTTTGTTCGGAACATCCGTCCATTACCGAACTGCGGGATGAAGAGCAGCGGGAGTGTGACTTGAAGTAACCTTGAAGCTGGTGGAACAAGGAGGAAGGGCATGGTGATTTATAACTGTGTGTATGAGAAAATAGTCGAGCATGCCTGCAGGGATATGCCTCTGGAGGCGTGCGGATATCTGGGGGGAAGAGACGGGGCTGCAGTTGAAGTCTATCACCTGACCAACATGGATAAGTCGGGCGAGCATTTTTCTTTCGATCCCAAAGAGCAGTTTGATGCTGTTCTGGCAATGCGGAAAAAACAGCAACAGGCCATCGCGGTTTATCACAGTCATCCCGAAACGCCGGCAAGGCCTTCACAAGAGGACATCCGGCTTGCGTTCGATCCCGGAATGATTTATGTGATTGTTTCTCTAGCAGCGCTTCGCCCTGATGTCAGGGCATTCAGAATTGTGAAAAAAGAGGTGAGCGAAGAGCCTCTGGTCGTAATAGACAGACCGGATAACGAATTGGAAAACCGGGAGATGCGATGGAACGGCAAAAACTCTCTATAGTTTGCTTCAGCGGTGATTTTGACAAGGCGCTGGCGGCATTTACTCTGGCAACCGGTGCTGCTGCCGTGAACTGGGAGGTAAAAATGTTTTTTACTTTCTGGGGCCTCAACATCCTGAAGAAAAAAACGGGCCGAACATGGATCGGAAATGGTTTGCTGGCAAAGGTTTTTAATTTTCTCATGGGAGGGAAAAAGAACCTGCCGTTAAGCAGGTTGAATTTCGGCGGTGTAAGTCCGGTGCTGATGACCGGTATGATGAAAAAAAGCAATGTAGCGACCCTCGATGAACTCGTGGAGGCGGCGAAAGCACTGGGTATTGGTTTTGTTGCCTGTGAGATGGCGATGCATATTCTCGGGATCGATAAAAACGATCTCGATGAACATGTGAAGGGGGTTGCCGGAGTGGCCACGTTTCTCGATGCGTCAAAGGATGGACATATCATTTTTATCTGAGCCGGCGTTTACAGGATATTCGATTATTGCCGGTCTGTGATGAACAAGAACGGTTTTCAAAAAAAGGTTTTAAAGGAGGCAGTTACTATCATGCAGCACACTCTCGATATCACGAAAGAGCGGTGTCCCATGACCATGGTTAAGGTCAAACTGAAACTCTCACAGATCGATGACGGTGAAGTCCTCGATGTCCTGCTTTCGGAGGGTGAGCCCCTGGAGAGTGTACCGAGAACGGCAGAAGAGCAGGGACATCGCGTCGAGGATATTCGCAAGGACGGAGAGCTCTACCACGTGGTGATCCGAAAATGATGGGGACCGACAAGAATACGTGTTGCCAGCTCAGGTAAGATCTTCAATCAACGCTGCATGCTGTGGAAACTTTCTTGTGAGCGAGTCCTTGTCGGCCAGGGTGAAATCACTGAAATCGAAGCCCGGAGAAACAACACAGCTTGTCAGCGTGTATGCTTCCGTGGATTCGGTTTCATGTCTTGCCCCGAACCATGTGTTTGCAGGAACAATGCCTTGAAAGGTTCCTGTTCCCGGGTCCAATGTTAATGTTGACATGAAGCCAACATCATGGAACAGATAGACTGTCAGTGGAGTTCCGGTGTGATAAAACCACAGTTCATCCGATTTGATCCTGTGCAGCTTCGAACGGTCTCTTTTTGTGAGCAGGTAAAAAATTGCCGTGGAATATGCCCGGTTTCCTGAAAAAACCGGGCTTTTGCGAAACTCGTAAGAGGTCTTGCTGCGATACGTTTCACGAAAGAAGCCCCCTTCCGGGTGATTGATAAGATCGAGTTTTTCAATCCAATAGTCAGCTGATTGCATTGAGTTTTTCCTGTACTTTCCTGTTCTTCATACGGGATGCTTCCGCAAGTTTGATCCGAAATCCTTCAAGAGAAGACATGATTGATGGGTCGGTAAGTGCAAGTATTTGCACTGCCATAAGAGCCCCGTTTCTTGCGTTGTCGATGCCTACTGTCGCAACCGGAATGCCTGCGGGCATCTGTACGATTGAATAAAGAGAATCCTGCCCGTTGAGCTTTTTGCTGAAAATCGGAACACCGATTACCGGGAGCACGGTAAGTGCAGCAGTAACGCCGGGAAGATGTGCTGCTCCGCCGGCACCGGCTATGATGACTTTGAGGCCGTTATCTTTCGCCTTCGTGGCATATCGTTCGAGCTCGCTTGGTGTGCGGTGCGCGGAAATAACGGAAACTTCATAGGGAATATTGAATTCGTCGAGGACGGATGCCGCCTCTTTCATGATGTCGAAGTCGGAATCGGAACCCATAAGGATGCCTACCAGGGGAGATGAACCGTTAGGTGAAGTTGTCATAACAAGTAATAGATTGCCACCGCTTTGTGGCGGTGTCCTTTTATTTATGATTTTGCTGAGTTTTGTGTATTTTCACGGGTACAAGAAAGGAAAAGTAACAATTGTAGAGGAAGATTACAATGGCAACAAATCTTGCAGATAAGTACCGCAATCCCGGCCCAAGGTATACAAGCTATCCTACCATTCCCTCATGGAGCACGGACGGAGTATCCCAGGAACAATGGAAGGAAGCCATGGTAAAAGGCTTCAATGACAGTAATGACACTACAGGTGTCAGTATGTATATCCATATTCCCTACTGTGAAAATTACTGTTATTTCTGCGGTTGCAACGCTTATCGTACGCAGGATCATTCTTTTGAGCAACCCTATCTCGAAGCATTGCTGAAAGAGTGGCAAATGTATCTCGATGTTTTCCCCGGAACATTGAACGTCAAGGAAATGCATATCGGTGGAGGCACACCGACATTTTTAAGTCCGGACAACCTCATCAGGCTGGTTAACGGGCTTTATGAACATGTTAACCGAATGGATGATTACATGTTCAGTTTTGAAACAAATCCGCGTTCGACAACGCGGGAGCACCTTGAAGCGCTTTACAGCGTTGGCTTTCGTCGGATGAGTTTCGGTATTCAGGATTTTGACCCAATAGTTCAGAAAGAAATTAACCGCCTACAGCCTTTCGAACTGGTTCGGGAAAAAGTGGATATCGCTCGCGAGATCGGATTTACCTCGGTAAACTTCGACCTTGTCTACGGCTTGCCGAAACAGACGTTGGCCACTGTGACCGATACGATTGCCAAGGTTATGGAGCTCAAACCCGATCGGCTTGCATTTTATGCGTATGGGCACAATCCACACATGTACGAAGGACAGCGAAAGTTCAAGGAAAAAGATCTGCCGGTCGGTGCAGTCAAGCAGGAGCTTTATGACAAAGGTTTGGAGATGCTCGAGTCTATTGGCTACCATGAAATAGGTATGGATCATTTTGCCATTGAAGGGGATGCTCTTTACGAGGCGGCAAAAAACGGTACTCTTCACAGGAACTTCATGGGGTATACGGAAAACACCACCCAGATGATGCTTGCCCTCGGTTCTTCTTCGATAAGTGATACCTGGTATGCTTTTGCCCAGAACGAGCGTTTTCATGAAGATTATATACGCGAAGTCAACGCCGGCCGTTTTCCTTTGCATCGCGGCCATTTGTTGACCGATGAGGATCTTGTCCTGCGTCGTCACATTCTTAATCTTATGTGCAAGCAGGAAACATCCTGGAAGGATCCGAAACTTTATTGCGATGAACTCGATGTCGCGAAGTTCCGTCTCGAAGATATGCAGAATGACGGTATGGTAGAACTGAATGACGATGGTGTTCGTGTAACGGAAGTCGGCATTCCGTTCCTCAGAAATATTTGCATGGCATTTGACGCCAGGCTTTGGCGGTCCGATAGCCTTTCAAAAGCTTACAATGTGTCCAGGGATATCCAGGCTGAATATATCGAGAAGGCGCGACAGGCCAAGGAAGCTCAGCAGGTGGATTGATCTTCTTGATTATTGTTTCATATTCCACGAAGAGGCTGCCTCAAAAGGGCAGCCTCTTTGTCTTTAACGCAGGTAATCGTGAAGTGCTTCCTTATGCTTGTCTATTCCCGTGAAACCCAAAACGAACCTGTCACCGATCTTACCCTGATGTTCATGGTTGTTCCTGTTTCACACGGGGCGGCATTACTTTGTGAAAGCGTTGATGCACAGAGGCGGCACAACCATTCTCTCGGTGTCATCCTCTGATTTGACTCGGGGAATCCATCATTGGCGAAAGCCTTTATAGATGCTGCAGATTACCCAGTGAAGTATGAACTTTTTGAGTGCGTGACATGACTTTTCTCAAGTGACTATGCTGGTTTCAACCATTGTCGATTGTCTTCTAAACTGTCTCTTTTTATTCGAGAAAAGGCGGCGTACACTGTCAAACTTTTTTTTCTTTGTTCATCGGGCTTAAAACATGTTTTTCTTCATTGAAATCATAGCTAAAAACTGTTACTTTTATCATAGAATCAATATTTCCAACAGTGCCTGCAAAACGAGGTGCACAGATGTTAAGGAAATATGTTAGGTGATGTTTTGCTGATCAACGATCAGCACAAATCCGCCGCCAAGATCATCATGGAGCGGGTGTTGGCTGATAGAAATGAGTTGGAACAAAGTAGTCCGGGTTACAAGTTTGTCGTTGCCATTTCAGGTGAGTCAGGAGCGGGGAAATCCGAACTTGCTCATTCACTTGCTCTCCTCCTGAAAGGTTGTGACATCCGAGTTAAAATTCTTCACACAGATAACTATTACCGTGTTCCTCCTCTCGAACGGAGGGAGCACCGGATAAGCAACGAATACAAATCCGTCGGTTTCGGTGAGTATGACTGGAAACTCCTGCATGACAATATCGACGATTTCAGGAATGACAAGCAGGTGTTCATACCCTGCATCGATATTATCACTGAAGAAGTTGACCAGCTTTTTACGGATTTCAGTAAAATACAGTTGCTGATCATAGACGGTTTATACGCGATCAGAACGGATGATATCGATCTCAGGGTTTTCATCGATCTAACCTATCACAAGACTAAAATCAACCAGATGTTACGTTGCAAGGAGCCTGCCGATGGTTACCGCTGGGAGGTCCTTGAGCGGGAGCATCATCATGTGCGTTCGTTGAAGTCCCTTGCTGATCTCCGTGTGGACAGTAACTTCGATGTTTTCGAGTCGTGTGTGGAAATTGAGGATGAATAACGATGTCTTCAAACAGGGAAAGAATGAATACGAATGAAACGATCGATACAATTCTCAAGCGCAGAAGTGTCAGGGTATTCAAACCGGATCAGGTGGATAAGGATTCGCTTGAGTTGATTCTCGAGGCCGGTAAATATGCACCTAGTGCAATGAACCAGCAGCCATGGCATTTTACCGTTATCCGTAATCGTGCTCTCCTGGATAAGCTCGATGTATGCTGTAAGACGGTTTTTCTGGAGTCGGATGTTGAAGCGTTGCGTGAGGTGGCCCGTCGTGACGATTTCAGTGTGTTTTATCATGCACCGATCCTTATCGTTGTAACAGGTGATCCCGGCGCGCTTGCGCCTCAGTATGACTGTACGCTTGCCATGCAAAATATGATGCTTGCCGCGGCCTCGATGGACATCGGGTCATGCTGGATGCACTCGATTATGATGTTCCATGCAACCGAAAAAGGAAGGGCTGTATTCAGGGAGCTTGGGATTGTTTTTCCTGAAGGGTACAGTCCATATGCGGCAGCAGTGTTCGGCTACAGTGCGGTTCCCTTACCTGAACCTGAGCCAAGAAAACCTGACAGCGTGACGATTATTGTTTAAGATATCGCCAGTTCCCATTCTTTGTAAAGCTGCTCGATCTCAGTACAAAGTTTCTGGTATCGATCAACGTTTGTTTGTATTTCTTTTTCCGGTTGTGAATAAAAATCCGTTGATCCCATCCTGGTTTCGTATTCCTGTTTTTCTTTTTCGAGCTTGTGGATCTTTTTTTCCAGCGTTTCGGCTTTTACGTTGTTCTGTTTGACTGCAGCTTGTTTTTGCCTGGATGTCGAGGCAGATTTTCTTGTCTCCGGATTGTTCTTCTGCGAGTTACGTCCATGGTTGCGTTCATCTTCCCAGGCTTTTTCCGCTTTTTCAAGGTATTCTCCATAACTTCCAAGATATACCTTGAGAGAGCCGTTTTTAATTTCTATAACCTTGTTGACAAGGCTGTCGAGAAAATAGCGGTCATGGCTGACCAGCATCAGGGTGCCGTCGTAGTTTTCAAGAGCATCGATCAACATTTCCTTGGAACGCATGTCAAGATGATTCGTGGGTTCATCCATGATCAAAAGATTCGATGCCTGAAGCAGAATTTTCGCAAGTGACAATCTTGATTTTTCTCCCCCTGAAAGAACGGCTGTTTTTTTTTCGACACTATCGTTGCTGAAGAGAAAACAACCCAGAATATCTCTGACTTTTCGCTGAGATTGTGCATCGGGAGCGGCATCCATCATTTCTTCGAGAACCGTTTTGTCCGGATTGAGGTTTTCAGTTTGATGTTGGGCGAAATAGTTAAGGGAAACATTGTGCCCGTGAGTCATGTTTCCTTCGTAGTCGAGGTCACCCGAAACGATTCTGCAAAAAGTTGTTTTTCCGGCTCCATTCGAACCGACGATCGCTATCCGATCACCGCGCAGGATTTCAAGATCGACTTCTTTCAAAACCTCCTTTGTGGAACCGTCCGGTTGTAGCCATGATTTCGTGACATGTTCGAGTTTCAGGACTTCTTTACCTGAATGTCGTGCTTTCGGGAAACTGAATGCGATTCTTGACAAATCTTCATCAGGAGCCTGAAGTTCTTCTTCTAGTTTCTGCATCTGGCGTAGTCTGCTTTGCGCCTGCTTGGCTTTTGTCGCCTTGTAGCGGAAGCGGTCCACAAAGGCTTTCAGGTGGGCCATTTTTTTGAGATCGTTTTCATATTTGGCCATCATGAGTTCGAAGCGCTCAGCTTTCTCTTTTTCGTAATAGCTGTAATTACCTTTGTATTCATGTATGGTCCTGAGATAAATTTCAAGCGTTCTGGTTGTGATTTTATCGAGAAAAAAGCGATCGTGAGAAACGATGATGCAACTGTGCTGATAACCGAGCATGTAATTTTCGAGCCATCTCAGGGAATCGATATCGAGGTGGTTGGTTGGTTCATCCAACAAAAGAAGCGTTGGTTTTTGTAACAGCAACTTGGCAATGAGGAGGCGCATCTGCCAGCCGCCGGAAAACTCCCTGACCTTTTTCCGGAATTCCGCTTGGCTGAAACCAAGCCCATCGAGAACTTTTTCAGCTTCGGCTTCCATGGTGTATCCGCCGAGACGTTCGAATTCATGGGAAGCGTCGCTGAACTTTTCAATTAGTCTGTGATAACGTTGGCTTTCGTGGTCCTGATTCGGTGCTGCAAGCTCTTCTTGCAGTTTTTCAATGGAGCTTGAAAGTTCGTTCAGTTTTTTGTTTGCTTGTAGCACATAGTGCAGTGCAGTTTTTTCAAGGTCATTTTCGAAAGAGATTTCCTGGGGAAGATAGCCGATGGTTGTCTCGGATGATCGTATGATCTGGCCGTTCGAAATGATCGAGTGGCCTGTGCCGGTTTCGCTTATGAGACGAAGCAAGGTTGATTTCCCGGTTCCGTTCAGCCCTACCAGGCCCACACGGTCTTTGTTTCCGATACGGAAAGACGCATTGAGCAGAAGATCCTTCGTGCCGGCGCTTAGATTGATATTTCGAGCTTCAAGCATTGTGATGTGTTACAATTGTCGATGTGCAGAAAAAAATAAAATAAACTATGGTCCTATCAACCTGTGTGGAAACATTTTTATTTTTTTTCGAAAAAAAGTGCAAGACTTACAAGAAAAGATCGTCAAATGTATTGAAAGTGCTTGAGTAGGAACAGGTGCTTTTACTATCCGGTTAGGTTAGTGTTGCTGCTTAATGTTCTGCAACAGATCGATGTTTTGATGATAAGGTTACGTATATATTGATATGCTTCGATACCGTGATCCATGTTTTCTGGTGTTTTCTGATCTGTTGTCGAACCCGGTGAAAGAGGCGTGAAAGCGCCTCTAGAGCTGGTCTCCCTCCCATTGTTTCGTTTTTTCTTCAAAAAGATTTTTTTCAAAGCTCGTCTCTTTTTATAAGAAAAAGAAGCTTCCTCAAAAACGTGTCGCCTGTAGTTGAAACCAACAGCGTCGCCACAAAAAAAGTCATTTCGACTCGAGAGAAAGATCATGTTCACCCATGATATGGTATCAAATGTTTCCAAGGTCATGCCGCTTCGTGTAAAACAGGAACAACCATGAACCTCAGGGTAAGACCGGTGAAACAGTCGTTTTGGCTTTCGCGGACCGGGCTGGCGAATGATATTCACGAGGGGTAGCTGAATCTATAACTGATTTCCCTCTCACAATACGGGAGGCTGCCTTTTTGGGGCAGCCTCTCCATTGTTTGAATGATGTGACGAACGTGGAAAGTTATCCGGCAAGCGCTTCGTTCACTTTCTGGGCAGCGTCACGCAGTCCGTTTGCCGCTATGAGGTTGAGGCCGGATTCATCGAGCATTTTCTGAGCGATTTCGGCATTGGTTCCTTCGAGCCGCACGATGACAGGAAGATTAAGGCCTACTTTTTTTGCGGCTTCTATAACACCGCCAGCAACGCGGTCACAACGTACGATTCCCCCGAAAATATTGACGAGAATGGCTTTGACGTTTTTGTCACTCATAATGATTTTAAACCCTTCTTTCACTGTTTCAGGGCTTGCTCCTCCACCAACGTCGAGGAAGTTGGCAGGCTTTCCGCCAGCAAGCTGAATCATATCCATCGTTGCCATTGCCAAACCGGCTCCATTGACCATGCAGCCGACATTACCGTCGAGACGAACATAATTGAGGTTTGATTTTGATGCTTCTACTTCAAAAGGATCTTCTTCACTGGTGTCCCTGAGTTCAAGAAATTCCTTGTGACGGAAAAGAGCGTTCGAATCGAAGTTGATTTTCGCGTCCAGAGCCAAAACACGGCCTTCCTTTGTAACCACGAGGGGGTTGATCTCTGCCAGAGAAGCGTCGATTGAGGTATACGCTTTGTACAGGGCGGTGATGAACCGTACGGCATTTTTAAAATTTTCACCTTCGAGTCCAAGGAAAAATGCAGCTTGACGAGCCTGGAAACCTTGAATGCCATGGAGCGGATGAATCTGGAGTTTCAACAGTTTTTCAGGAGTTTCTTCCGCAACCTTTTCTATTTCCATCCCACCTTCGGTCGAAACCATCAAAACATTGTTCGAAGTCGCACGGTCGAGAGTAATGCCGACATAAAATTCTCTTTCGATGTTCATTCCTTCTTCTATCAAGAGGCGCTTGACCTCTTTTCCTTCCGGTCCGGTCTGGTGGGTTACCAACGTGGCTCCAAGCATCTGGCGTGAAATGTCGTGAACTTCCTCCGGGGACTTTGCAAGCTTGACTCCACCCGCTTTGCCACGCCCTCCGGCATGAATCTGGGCTTTAACGACGACGACGTCGCTTTCCTGCTCTTCAAACAGCTGTTCTGCTGCCTGTCTTGCTTCATCGGCGGAAAAAGCAACGATATTTTTCGGTACAGAGACTCCGAATTTGCGCAGGATGTCCTTACCTTGATATTCGTGAATATTCATGTTCTTGGATATTTGTTGAAGTGGCACAACAGGAGGGATGCTCCTGAAAATTGGCGAACAAAAACTTTATAATAGTAAAAATAAGCGGTTAGATAAAATTCAATCAGGATAATGGAGCTTTCATATTTCATGGAACAAGCCTTTCGAGAGGCAATCAAGGCATATGAGAAAAAAGAGGTCCCGGTCGGTGCGGCTGTGTTCGACGCGAACGGTCACATTGTGGGAAGAGGTCATAATCAGGTAGAGGAACTTACCGATGCAACCGCCCATGCCGAAATGATCGCTTTGACGTCTGCGATGGCAACTCTTGGCAGTAAATATCTTAACGATTGTACGCTTGCCGTGACGCTCGAACCGTGTCCAATGTGTGCAGGAGCGATTGTCAATGCTAAAGTCGGAAGAGTGGTCTTCGGGGCCTACGATCCGAAAATGGGTGCATGTGGAACAGTCATGAATGTTGTTTCTTCATACGATCTCAATCATCGGCCGGAGGTTTACGGTGGTATTCTCGAGCACAAGGCGCAAAGTCTTCTGCAGGAGTTTTTCCGGGGACTGAGGGAGTAGAGGTTCAAGGGAAAAAGTGAGAAGGCAAAAAGTAGAGGGTGAAAAGGAGGGAATGCAGACTCGGGTTTCAGGGTTTCTCTTTTTCCGACTCGACGTTTTCCCGGATGATGTTTTTTAGCGATTGTGCTACATGAGAAACAATATCCTGTGCCAGATTTCCTCCGGAAGGTGAAGGGCGAACCGTGTCAAGGCTCTCTATCCCGGCATTTTTAACTGCGTTGCTGATGGTTTTTGACAGTATTGGATTGCATTCTTTGACAATCTCTTTGAGCATGAACGTCGCTTCGAAGTTGCTTCGACGTATGATTTCTGCTGTTTCTTCCTTCGAGAAAGACTGACAGTAATGCAGGCTGATGATGCCGGTGAGGCAGGTGAGATAAGTATTGGTGGATCCGGCAAGGAAAAAGTTGAGAAACAGCGGTGTCAGCAGATTGCCTCCTGGCAGAAGCGTAGCGAGGGTGTTGCTGAAAGATGATTGAATAATGGGTTTGATGTGTGACGGTAGTTCTTCCTGATTGAAGTCGGACAGAGGAAGCGATTCATAGGTGAAGCGAAAAAGTGCGATCAGGTCTCTGCCGGAAGGTTTTTTGTGATGAAGCTTGTAGATACGCCATACAAGCTTGAGGTTGTTCATCAGTGATGTTGACGTGCCGTAAGATGTGTTTTGAGCCAAAGCACCGACAAAAAAGTTTTTAATTGCCAGTTCCTTCGTGGTGTTCAGGGCATCGGTTTCAAGAAGTTTGTGATTGGCCTTGATCCATCGTTCGTCCCTTTCCTTTGTAAATGGGTTCGGATGTTTGGGGTGTGCTGGTTGAGACTTGGCGAGGTGGCGAATATAGGCCCCATAAGATGGTGCTGTTTCATCTTCAGGGAAAACCGGTTTGAGAGAAGGGCTCCAGAGCGCAATGAGAGAAAAAACGAAAATACAGAAGATGACCGCTCCTGCTCCGAAAACAGCATATCCTGCAACAGGATGTAGGCTGCCGACAAGTGCAGCGAAGAAATACAGCTGATTGAAAAGAAAAATCAGAAAAAGCGATAAAGTGAATATCAGCGCTGTCGTCAGCAGGAATCTCAGCTTTCTTTTCATGGCGACCTGATTGAAATGCCGTATGTTTGGTACACTTCAATGTAACAGTTCTTTTATAAATAACCCGCTCGGCTTTATGCAGTGGAGTGGAAGGTGGAGAGAAGACGGTGCTTCAGCAGTGAGCAGAAGGGCCTCTGATGATCGCCTGTTTTCAAGCCAACGGTCAGCTGTTGACTTTTTCTTCGATGGACGGTTTCTGTATGTGGTGGTTCTCGCTGAACAGGTAGTCCTGAAAGACGTCTTCAGCCGAGGGTAACTGCCAGCTTCCGTCCGGCATTTTGTTTGTGGTTTCTTTTAGCCTGTACGTTGTGTCACCACAAGTCCAGCAGTCATATTTCGCCATCCCGGTACACAGACAGGTTTGATCGGTGATTTTCATGCGCTGGCCTTTTTCCTTGAGCTCGAGAGCCTTGTAGTAGGACTCTATGTAACCGCATTTGCCTTTATTGTCAAGCAGGTAACCGAGGCCTTCACAGTTCGGTTTGATCGAATAGTTGAGTACCGGTGAACTTTTGAGCATTCTCATGGGGTAACCGGTAGGAGAAACGGTGTTGACAACAATATCGTCTCGTTCGGTGTTGATGTACTGCTGCTTGACCTCATGCGGGAGGCCTGATTCTTTTGTGATGGTGAACCGCGTTGCCACTTGAACCGCAGAGGCCCCGGCCAGAAAAAATTTGACGGCGTCACCGCCGGTAAAAATCCCTCCTGCGGGTATGACAGGAATGTTCAGATTTTCGTTTTTGAGAAAGTCGAGCACCTCTGTTACGATTGTATAAAGATCGTAGGTTTTCCAGTCTTCAGGCCCGAAACCAAGATGCCCACCGGCAAGAGGACCTTCAACAACGATATAGTCAGGCATGCGTTGCAGCCGGAATGCCCGCTTCAGGAAAATGTTCAAAGCGCGTAACGACGAGATGATAATGCCGATCTTTACATCGTGGAACCGCGGGTGGTCTTTTATAAGATCAAGTGTGCGCAGATTGAGGCCGGCTGCGAGTGTCAATCCGTCTATTCCTGCATCCATGGCAGTGGAAAGCCGTGTTCGAAGCGTTTCGGAAGAATCCCGCATGGTGAGTTTTTCCATGCAGTTCATGAAAATAGCGCCGTTACCGCTTTTTTGAGACACGGTGTGTTCTACATACATTTTCTGTGCTTCGGCAACCTCGCCGAGATCGAAATAGAGATCTGATTTATCGGGGTTGCTAGCGTTGTAACTGTATTTCTTGCGTTTACGAGTCGTATATGAAGTACTGAGTATCTGATCGCAGACATAACAAACTTCAGCATCGGAAATATGGCCAATTCCGCCCAGCTTTTCAGCTGCGAGAGCAAGCTCGGTCGTTGATATGTTTACTCCCATTCCGCCTATAACGATCGGGGTATATTCTTTTTTGCCAAGTTGCAGTCTGAAATTGTCTACTTTCATAATGCGTTGTCAGATCTTTGGCCGGCTTCTCTTTTGTCGGTCTTGTAATACTTGATAATAAACTGGGCCTTTAGGGCCAAAAGAACAAAAGATAGGATATTTCATCATATAAAACCATAAGCTCTTTTTATAATTTTTGTCTTTTATGCATACGGATTGGCCCGCTTGGATAGGGGAGTGAGGTAGGATGTTTGAGAAAAGTATTCAAGATTATTACATTGACATGACTTGGTAGAATAGGGTGGTAATACCCTTCCCTTCAATAAAATCAATGGTCTTACAAGGAGGAGAGTGCCATGATAAAGCTTGTATTGCTTCGCCATGGAGAAAGTGAGTGGAACAGGGAAAACCGTTTCACCGGCTGGTATGATGTTGACTTGAGTGACAAAGGTGAAAAGGAGTCAAGGAGCGCAGGGGAGCTTCTGAAAAAGGAGGGTTTCGTTTTCGATATCGCCTATACTTCGGTTCTCAAGAGGGCGATTCGTACGCTCTGGAACGTGCTTGACGGAATGGATCTGATGTGGATACCGGTTACCAAAGATTGGCGTTTGAATGAGCGCCATTATGGGGCGCTTCAGGGACTGAACAAGGCTGAAACAGCTCAGCAGCATGGAGAAGAGCAGGTGCTGGTCTGGCGTCGAAGTTACGATACACCGCCTCCGCCGCTTGAAAAGACGGATTCTCGTTATCCGGGAAACGATCCTCGATACGCAGCGCTTGCTGAGGATGATGTTCCCTTGACGGAATGTCTCAAAGATACCGTTTCCCGTGTTATGCCGTTTTGGCTTGAAGAAATCGCGCCCGAAATCAAGGCGGGGAAAAAAGTTATTATCGCAGCGCATGGTAACTCGTTGCGTGCCCTGGTTAAATATCTCGACTCAATCTCGGACGAAGATATTGTGGGGCTGAACATTCCTACCGGGGTTCCTCTCGTGTATGAACTCGATGACGATCTGAAACCTTTGAACAGCTACTATCTGGGTGATCAGGATGCACTCCAAAAAGCAATCGACGCGGTAGCGAATCAAGGCAAAGCGTAATCACGAAGGGGTGATGGCTCAGGAATATTCTTTTAAAAAGGTTATATTCCCCAGTTCAAATTTGAGAGCGCTTTTTTAGTAATAATTTAGATTAGAAGTAGCTGGAGATATGAAAGCAAAGCAAGCAGCAGGGCTCTATGACCCACGTTTCGAACATGATGCCTGTGGCGTGGGTTTTGTGGCCAATATAAAAGGTGTACGATCTCATGAGATCGTGCGGCAGGGTTTGGAAGTGCTTGAAAAAATGAAGCATCGCGGTGCTTGCGGATGTGAGAACAATACCGGAGACGGTTCCGGTATTCTTGTACAGATTCCCGATAAGTTTTTAAGAAAGGTCTGCGAGGAGAGAGGGATCGAGCTTCCTTCAGAAGGTGATTATGCCGTTGGAATGGCGTTTATGCCGCCAGATATTTCTCAGCGCAGGGCTATAGAGGATATCTGCCGCCAGATGGTCCAGGCAGAAGGACAAAAGTTTCTCGGCCTCAGAAAAGTGCCGACATGCAACGACTCTCTGGGGAAAACAGCGAAGTCCCAGGAGCCGGTGGTCAAGATGTTTTTTGTCGGTAAAGGAAAAGATATTACCTCGGATGAGGAGTTTGGCAGAAAGCTCTATGTAATACGGCGCAGGATTACCAAAAGGGTCAAGTATACCGCGGGGCTCCTGGGTAGCAATTATTTTTATATAAGCAGTCTTTCTCACCGAACGATAGTGTACAAGGGGATGCTGCTTCCCGAGCAGGTGTCACTTTTTTATCCTGAACTGAACGATTCCGACGTGGAAAGCGCCATAGCCATGGTGCACTCCAGGTTCAGTACCAATACGTTTCCGAGCTGGGACCGTTCACATCCATACCGCTTCCTCAGCCATAACGGAGAAATCAATACCCTTCGAGGGAACATCAACTGGATGAAGGCCAGGGAAAAGATGTTCGAATCCAAGCTGTTTGGCAGCAGTATAGAACATATCAAGCCTGTTATTATGGAGGACGGGAGTGATTCCGCCATCCTCGACAATGTTTTCGAACTCCTGGCGTTAAGTGGCCGTTCTCTGGCTCACGCTGCGATGATGCTCATTCCGGAGCCATGGAACGGCAACGGGGACATGGATGAAGAAAAGAAGGCATTTTACGAATATCACAGTTGTTTGATGGAGCCCTGGGACGGGCCGGCTTCCGTTACTTTTACCGATGGGGTTCAGATCGGAGCTATTCTCGATCGTAATGGATTACGGCCGTCACGCTACTACATCACCAAGGACGATCTGGTTGTCATGGCGTCAGAAGCGGGTGTGCTCGATATTGAGCCCGAAAGGATTCTCAGGAAAGACCGCTTACAGCCAGGCAAAATGTTTCTTGTCGATACGGCTCAGGGACGCATCATTTCCGATGAGGAAATCAAGGAGACAATCGCCAAGGAATTGCCTTATTCGAAATGGCTTGAAAAGCACTTGCTGGAACTCGAGTCTCTTTCCGGCAATGCTGTTGAAAAGCAAGATGAAAACGGGATCGGGCTTCTGGACCATCAGAAGCTATACGGATATACTCAGGAGGATATCGCTCTTCATCTCGTTCCGATGGCAACCAACGGTGTGGAAAGAGTCGGGTCGATGGGGCACGATGTCCCTCTTGCAGCGCTATCGAACAGGCCGAAGCTGCTTTATGATTACTTCAAGCAGCTCTTTGCCCAGGTTACCAATCCTCCGATCGACTCTATCAGGGAGGAGGTCATTACCTCGACGATAGTCATGCTTGGCGCCGAAGGGAACTTGCTCGAACCTACCGAAGAGAACTGTCACAGGCTTAAAATCGATCGTCCTGTGCTGACCGATGAAGAGCTGGACAAGATACGCAGTATAAATCAGCCGGGTTTCAAGGCGGTTACCATCCCTATTTTTTACAAGATCGAGGATGACGGGAAAGGGATTGACAACGCGATGCAGGATATCTGTCGCCAATGCGAACAGGAAATTACTCAGGGTGCCAATCTGATCATTCTTTCCGATAAAGGCGGGGTTGATGAAATACACGCTCCTATTCCAGCATTGCTTGCTGCTTCAGGGGTGCATCATTTTCTGATCAATGCCGGTCTTCGAACGAGAACAGGACTCATTCTCGAATCCGCAGAACCGAGAACGGTGCATCATTGCGCCTTGTTGATCGGGTACGGGGTTGGTGCAATCAATCCTTATTTGGCGATCGAGTCGATTCGAGAGCTTGTTGACAAAGGGCAGATTCCGAATCAGGATGCCGAGACATCCGTGAAAAACTATATCAAAGCCATTGTCAAAGGGGTTGTGAAGACTATGGCGAAAATGGGTATTTCAACGGTTCAGAGCTACAGCGGCGCTCAGATTTTTGAGGCCGTAGGGCTTAACTCACGACTTGTGGACTCATATTTTCCCAGAACTCCTTCCCGGATAGAGGGGATCGGTATCGACTTGATTGCTGAGGAAGTTCGCAAGCGCTATGAAGCGGCTTTTCCACTTTCCGGGAACGATGTCGATCCGGGGCTCGAAAGTGGCGGAGAAAGAAAGTGGCGGCACGACGGAGAGGGGCATCTGTTAAGCCCTGAGGCAATCCATATACTCCAGTATGCCTGTCGGACCGGAGATTACGAAATGTTCAAGAAATATGAGAGTCTGATCGACGAACAGAGCGAAGAGCTCTTTACGCTTCGTGGTCTCATGGATATCAGGTTCGGCAAAACTCCTGTTCCGATTGAAGAGGTGGAACCGGTGGAAGATATTGTCAAGCGGTTCAAAACCGGTGCTATGTCTTATGGCTCCATCAGCAAGGAGGCTCATGAAACATTGGCGATAGCCATGAATCGCCTCGGTGGGAAAAGTAATACTGGAGAAGGCGGTGAGGAAACCGATCGTTTTCTGCTGGAGTCGAATGGTGACTCGAGAATGTCTGCAATCAAGCAGGTTGCTTCCGGACGCTTCGGTGTGACCAGCGAATATCTGACAAATGCGAAGGAGATTCAGATAAAAATGGCTCAGGGGGCGAAACCTGGAGAAGGCGGACAGCTTCCGGGGACCAAGGTTTATCCGTGGATTGCCAAGACTCGTCATTCAACTCCGGGGGTTGGGCTGATTTCTCCTCCTCCGCACCACGACATTTATTCGATCGAGGATCTTGCGCAGCTGATACATGATCTGAAAAACGCCAATCGCAATGCACGCATCAACGTAAAACTTGTTTCGACAGTCGGGGTTGGTACCATCGCTGCAGGGGTGGCGAAAGCTCATGCTGATGTTGTTCTGATCAGCGGTCATGACGGTGGAACAGGGGCCTCTCCTCTTTCCAGCATCATGCATGCAGGAATGCCTTGGGAACTCGGGCTCGCCGAAACACATCAGACCCTTGTACTCAACAATCTCAGAAGCCGTATTATCGTTGAAGCCGATGGCCAGATGAAAACCGCTCGGGATATCGTCATCGCTGCACTGCTCGGGGCTGAAGAATTTGGTTTTGCTACTACGGCTCTTGTCGTTATGGGTTGCATCATGATGCGTGCTTGTCAGGAAGACTCCTGCCCTGTAGGTGTGGCAACCCAAAATCCGGAACTCAGGAAAAACTTTACCGGAAAACCGGAGCACGTCGAGAATTTCATGCGTTTTCTTGCCGAAGGGGTACGCGAATATATGGCGAAAATGGGTGCTCGGACACTCAATGAACTGGTAGGGCGAACTGAAAAGCTCGAGATGAAGAAAGCCATCAGGCATTGGAAAGCGGAAGGGGTCGATCTCTCGAAAATTTTATACAAGGCAGAACCCGGTGAAGAGGGTGAAAGTCTGTATAATACCTGTGAACAGGATCATGAGATAGATGATTCTCTCGACATCAAAACTCTTCTTAAAATTTGTGAACCGGCTATCAAGAGAAAGGAAAAAGTCAACACGACGCTCCCGATTCACAACACCGACCGTGTTGTCGGTACCATTGTCGGAAATGAGGTGACCAAAGCCCATGGGGGGGAAGGGTTGCCCGACGATACGATACACATCAAGTTTTACGGTTCAGCCGGGCAAAGCCTCGGTGCCTTCATTCCAAAAGGAATGACACTCGAGCTTGAAGGTGACGCGAACGATTATCTTGGAAAAGGTTTATCGGGAGGCAGGGTTATTGCCTATCCGCCAAAGCAGTCAACCTTTTCGCCGGAAGAAAACATCATCATCGGTAATGTCGCTTTTTACGGAGCGATATCCGGCGAGGCGTATATTCGCGGAATGGCCGGTGAACGTTTCTGTGTGCGCAACAGCGGTCTCGAAGCAGTTGTAGAAGCCGTCGGTGACCATTGCTGTGAGTATATGACCGGTGGTACCGTTGTTATTCTCGGCACGACAGGAAAGAATTTCGCGGCAGGTATGTCTGGCGGTGTGGCATTTGTGTACGATAACGACGGATCGTTCGAACAGCGATGCAATCATCAGATGGTCGGGCTCTATGAGATTGACGATGAACATGAGTTCGCAAAACTCCGTGCTATGATAGAGCGGCATTATGAATATACCGACAGCTCTCTTGCGGCAGGGATACTCGAGGAATGGCAAGAAGCCAGAAAACGTTTTGTAAAGGTGTATCCGCATGACTACAAGCGTGCGATGGAGGCCATGGAGAGCGTCATGAAAGAAGGAATGGCCGGAGATGATGCTATCATGGCCGCATTCGAAAAGAATGTTCACGATCCTGCACGTGTCTCTGGAAACTGAGGTAGGGAAATATAAGGACCCTGTTAAATGAATTAAGTGGTATATGGGTAAAGTAAAAGGATTTTTAGACTATGAGAGGGCGGTCCCCGAAGACAGGCAACCGCTCGAGCGTATAAAGGACTGGGAAGAATTCCACAAGGAAATGCCGGAAGAAGCTCTGCGCGAACAGGGGGCTCGTTGTATGGACTGTGGTACACCGTACTGTCACACCGGTATCATGCTAAACGGGATGACATCGGGATGTCCGATTCATAACCTGATTCCCGAGTGGAACGATCATGTCTACAGAGGATTCTGGCGCGAAGCTTTCGAGCGGCTCATGAAGACCAACAATTTCCCAGAGTTTACCGGGCGAGTTTGTCCTGCACCGTGTGAAGGTTCATGTGTTCTCGGGATCATAGAGCCGCCGGTGACCATCAAGAACATAGAGTGCACCATTATCGAACACGCTTTTGAGCAGGGTTGGGTAAAGCCTTATAAGGTTGCACAGCGGACTGAAAAGCGTGTGGCAATTGTCGGATCGGGTCCGGCCGGCCTTGCCTGTGCAGATCAGCTGAACAGAGCGGGGCACAACGTGACTGTTTTCGAGCGTGACGACAGAATCGGGGGATTGCTCATGTATGGTATTCCGAACATGAAACTCGATAAAGAGAGTGTTGTTCAGCGGCGTATCGACCTCATGGAGGAAGAGGGTGTTAAATTCGTTGTGGGCACTGAGGTTGGTAAAGATTATTCAGCCGAAAAGCTGCTCGAAGAGTTTGATGCAGTCGTCCTCTGTACCGGGGCGACAAAGCCGAGAGATCTCGATGTCGAAGGCCGGAGCAATAAAGGAGTGTATTTTGCAATGGATTATCTTCGTTCAAGCACGAAAGCCGTTCTCGACGGCGATGAGCCGAAGATAAACGCGAAGGATAAAGCTGTTGTTGTCATAGGTGGCGGTGATACCGGGACCGACTGCGTTGCCACGTCGATTCGTCAGGGATGCAAAAGTGTTGTACAGCTCGAAATTATGCCCGAGCCTCCACTGGAGCGTCAGCCGGATAACCCATGGCCCGAATGGCCTAAAACCCTCAAGGTGGACTACGGGCAGGAAGAAGCTGCTGCCATTCAAGGGAATGATCCCCGCCGTTACAGCGTCATGACTCAAAAACTTCTTGGTGATGCCAACGGGCATCTGACCGGGATTGAAGTCTGTCAAGTTGAGTGGGTGGAAAAAGAGGAGCGTTGGATACCCGAACCGGTTTTCGGTACCGAAGAAATTATCCCTGCTGACATGATTCTTCTTGCTATGGGATTTTTAGGGCCGGAAGAGGGGTTATTACAACAGTTGCATGTCGAACAGGGAGAGCGTTCCACTATAAAAGCTGAATATGGAGACTTCAGAACCAGTATGGTAAAGGTTTTTGCTGCCGGTGACGCACGCAGAGGCCAGAGTCTGATTGTATGGGCAATCAATGAAGGCCGGGCTGCGGCTCGTGAGTGTGATCGTTACCTGATGGGGTGTACAAATCTTCCTTGACCATAACTTATTTTTGCATGGAAAAGCAGAGATTACAAGAACTGCTCGCGCAGTTGCACGAAGAACTCGAACAAACAGAAACGGTCGACGAACGCACCGGTGCGGTGCTGACCGATCTTAAAAATGATATCGGTAGACTCGTTCATGAAGAGGTGGTTATAGAAGATGAGCAAGATGGATTGACAGAGCGTCTGGGCAATGCTCTTGAACATTTTGAAGAAGACCATCCCAAACTATCGATAGTAATACAGCACGTTCTTGACAGTTTGGCAAGGATGGGATTTTAAGGGGAGGATTTACCATGTCAAAGGAAAATGACGGGATGAAAGGAAAAAGAAAGACAGGCGGCGGAGGAAACGATGTCGTGGTGTGCTCATTCTGCGGAAGAGGAAGTGATGAAGTGAACAGTATGGTGGCAGGTCCCAATGCTTTTATCTGCGACCGATGCATCATGAGTTCCGTGGAAATTCTTCGTAAGGAGATCAGCGCGATAAAACCGTCAGCACCCGCTGGTGATCAGCCTTTTCAACCACGCTTGATTTCTCCAAAATTCATTATGGAGTCTCTCGGCCAGTACGTTATCGGCCAGGAAAGAGCTAGAAAATCACTGGCTGTAGCGGTGTATAATCACTATAAAAGGATAGAGTCGCAGGAATGGGTGCATGAGGACGATGATGTCGTGATTGAAAAAAGCAACATTCTGCTTATAGGTCCAACAGGAACGGGCAAAACGCTCCTTGCCCAAACCCTTGCGAATCTCCTCGAAGTTCCATTTACCATCGTCGATGCGACATCCCTGACAGAAGCAGGCTATGTTGGAGACGATGTCGAAACGATTCTCGCCCGTTTGCTGCAGGCGTCCGATTTCAATCTCGAAAGAGCTGAGAAAGGTATTATCTATGTCGATGAGATCGACAAGATTGCCCGAAAATCAGCCAATGTTTCCATCACCCGTGATGTATCCGGAGAAGGTGTACAGCAGGCACTGTTGAAAATTCTCGAAGGAGCGGTTGTCGGGGTGCCACCGAGAGGCGGCAGAAAACATCCCGAGCAACAGCTCATCAACGTGAATACGAAAAATATTCTTTTTATCTGCGGCGGTGCCTTTGAAGGCCTCGACAAGATCATTGGCCGCAGGGTTGCAAAAGCCTCTATCGGGTTCGGAACGAAAGTCAAGGCACAGCAGCTCGAATCCGATCCTGAAATTCTCAAAGAGGTGTCTCAGGACGATATGCATGAATACGGCCTGATACCTGAATTCATCGGTCGTCTGCCTGTTATTTCCACACTCGACCCACTTGACGAGAAAGCGCTTCGCAACATACTTGTCGAACCGAAAAATGCGCTTGTCAAGCAGTACAGAAAACTGTTTGAAATGGAGGAGTGTGAACTGGTTTTTGAGGACAATGCACTTGACAAGGTCGTGGAAATAGCGATAGAAAGAGGAACCGGTGCGAGAGCCTTGCGTTCCGTACTGGAAGGCATCATGATCGACATCATGTTCGAGCTGCCATCGATGAACGGTGTGCGGAAGTGCGTGATCACCGAGTCGGTGATTACCGGAGAGGGTGAACCTGAATTTTATTTCGAAGACGGCAAAAAGAAAAAAATCGCCTGATTTCGGCAATTGTAGCTTTGCATTTCACGGATGAAATGATATATTATTTGCCCTTCGGGTGATTAGCTCAGTTGGTTAGAGCGCTACCTTGACATGGTAGAGGTCAGAGGTTCGACTCCTCTATCACCCACCCGCAAATATATGCATGAAAGCACGGCCTTCACGTGCTTTTTTGTGTTTGTGATTGGCTTTTATAGCTTATATACCCCGCTTTGATCCTGCCGTTATTGACAAAGAACTCTTCGGAATATTCCATAACAAGACGGTTTATCGCTGACAGTGTGGAAGGCAACTGGGAGTTACGACTAATGCAGTAAGCTTCATGCTTAAGAAGAACTGAAAACATTATTTTTCGATACATTTCTGAGTTGTTGTGGTTACGGAACAACAACCTCTATTATTGATGTTTGGTATATATGAATCGGTTGACGAAAGTAACGAATAGCGTTGCTTTTCTTGATCGATTCATGTATTTATCAGTATGAATCTGTCTCAATACATAGATGGTCTGCAAACAAAAGGCTCGTACTGCTTCAGTGGGGAAGAAGTCGATGCGGTTCTTGAGTCAAGTATGGTGGCTACCAGAGCAGCCTTGCGGCGTTTGAAGCGCCATGGTGCGATTGCTGTGCCATTTCGGGGATTTTATGTGATCGTGCCGCCTGAATACCGGCAGATGGGATGCCTACCTGCAAAACAATTCATCCCCGAATTGATGGAGTATCTGAAAGAACCCTATTATGCAGGGATTCTTTCCGCAGGTGAGTTTTATGGCGCTGCCCATCAACGCCCTCAGGCATTTCAGGTTGTCACGGAGCATTCCAGGTCCGGGATTCTCTGTGGAACGGTCAAGGTGGATTTCATCAAGCGGAAAAATGCGGCTATGATGCCGACCCGAGAATTCAATACTCCGCGAGGTTATCTCAAGGTGTCTACTCCGGAGGTTACCGCTTTCGATGTCGTTGGATATCCGCATCATGCTGGAGGACTTGACAATACTGCAACGGTATTGGCTGAATTGGCTGAATTCCTCGATGCCGAAAAACTGATCGCCATAGCAGGATTGTCTCCGATTACCTGGTCTCAGCGTCTTGGTTATCTTCTCGAACTGATTGGTGAAACTGAGCTGGCTGAAGGATTGGCCTCCTATGTAGCAGAACGGAAACCGGTTTCAGCGCCGCTGTCACCGTCACGGTCATATCATGGTGTCCGGCAGAATCCGCGATGGCGACTCCTGCCAAACGAAAAGGTTAGTCCAGATCTATGATTCCTCTTGATTACATCACCGAATGGCGGCCCAATGCACCCTGGCAGCAGCTTTCCCAGGTTGAGCAGGACCTGATAATCTGTCGTGCGCTGGGTGAACTCTACAGCCATCCAGTTATAGCTGAAAATCTGGTATTTCGTGGAGGAACTGCCTTGTTCAAGCTCCATCTTTCGCCGGTGAGGTATTCAGAAGATATCGACCTGGTGCAAAAAGCGCCTGGCTCGATCGGCCTGGTTATGGATGCTACCCAGGAAAAACTCAATTCCTGGCTTGGAGAGCCGAAGCGGAAGCAATCGGAAGGACGGGTGACGCTGACCTGGCGGGTTGAATCAGAAGAGGGATTGCCATTGAAGCTGAAAGTGGAAATCAATTCAAGAGAGCATTTTACTGTCTTGGGATATCAGCAGATTCCATTCACGATGACCTCGCGATGGCATAAAGGAAGTGTGTCGATCACCAGCTATAACAGGGATGAACTGCTTGGCACGAAGCTGCGAGCACTCTATCAGCGCAAGAAGGGCAGAGATCTGTTTGATCTGTGGTATGCATCGCAGACGATTCCAGTCAACTCTGAATCTGTTGTGTCCTGCTTTCTTCGGTACATGGAACACGAAATGCATAGGGTTAGCCGTGCAGAATTCGAGATGAACCTGTTTGAAAAACTTGGCGATCCCCGTTTTCTTGGTGACATGAACCCACTTCTGACCAGTTCGACATCATGGGACCCGAAGGCGGCTGGCATGTATGTCCTTGGAGTCCTTGCTCCGCTGATGCCTGGGGAGGCATGGAAACAGACAGATGAAAAACTGAAGGATCTTAAAGAGTTGTAAGCAAGTTACAGGTGTTCGATCGTTACTCGAAAGTTGAATCGAAGCGTTCTATGTCACTACAACCAGGAATGATGTCTCAAGGTTCGTAAAAAGATGTCGATGTCTTGAAAATCTGGTCGCTTAATTATTTCCATGATTTGGCGAAACGCATGCCCATCACAGCCGGAAAAAAATCGCAGAAATAGGGGTAAAAAACAAGAGCAAGCCGCTTGAACATCCTGATCTTGTTACTGTTGCCATAAGAGTGCCAAAAGGAGTAATCTGTCTTGTTTCAGCCCTTTCTTTTCACGAGATGACCACCCAGGTTCCTCATGCTGTTTCCGTTGCACTCGAAAAAGGCGCCGAACAACCAAGAATTGATTTTCCGCCGGTGACAGTTTTTCGTTTTTCCTCGGAATGTTTTTATTCGGGTATTGAAATTTATATGCTTGATGGGATTCCGGTGAGGATCTACAGTCCCGAAAAGACCCTTGCCGATTGTTTCAAATTTCGCAATACCATCGGTATGGATGTAGTACTTGAATCGCTGAAACTCTATCAGCAAAGAAAGCAGAAAGACCTCAATGCCCTTATGGATCATGCAAAGACGTGTCGTGTAACATCAGTGATAAGGCCTTATCTTGAAGCAACGCTATGAGGATGTGAGCCCATAAACCAGACAAATAATGTGCAGAGGGATTTGTTCAATAGAGCGGTTTGGAACATTCTTGCATCATGATCGTCATTTTGGCCTGGTAAGATCGTTTCTGTATATTACACTGTAATACAATGCAGTACGACGGTAAAAAAATGAGGATCACTTACCATGCTGACTTCACAGCAAAAAGAGTCTCGGGATCAATTAAGTCTGAGAATAGCGTCAAGCACGAAGAAACGCATCGAGGCACTGGCGCAAGCCACGAGGCGGTCGAAATCATTTGTCATCGAAGAGGCCATCAATCAGTACCTTGAGCTCAATGAATGGCAGATTGAGAGCATTCAGAGGGGGATTGAAGATGTGAAGGCAGGACGGGTGATATCCCATGAGGATATGCTCAAGGAGTGGGAGGGCGACAGTGAAGGTGATCTGGACTGAGGAGGCCAGAGATCGGCTCAAAGACATTGAGGCTTATATCGTACAGGAAAACCCGACAGCGGCCAAAAAACTGGTTCGAGGGATTATTCTCAAAGTCGCAGAGCAGCTGACATTATATCCATCAAGCGGTAAGACAGGACGGTTGAGCGGTACTCGAGAGCTGGTTTTTTCCAGCCATCCTTATATTGTCGTGTATACTGTTATGAATGATAACGTTTATGTCTTGACTGTTTTTCACAGAGCTCAGAAAAAGCTTTTTGTATAGAAATGTATGCGCGTTACGGCAGTTGTTTTTGTTGATTGTTATTAATCGTTTTTGATAAAATTTTTGTTACGCGACTGTTACACGAAAAATCGGGGCGTCGATCTAAGTTATTATTATATAGTGGTTTAGATTGATGTGTTTCGATATACATGGTAGAGGTCAGAGGTTCGACTCCTCTATCACCCACCCGCATATATACGCATGAAAGCACGGTCTTCACGTGCTTTTTGTGTTTATAGTGGGGGTTTATACCCCTCATAAACAGCCTCCCTAATCCTGCCCTCACTGAAAAAAGAGCTCTCCAATAGAGATTGTTTGTCAATACATTTTGTCACGTAGAAACCGGCAAGCAACTGCTTGTAAATGTCAATGCAGTATGCTATTGGAGGCGTGATGCCGTCCTTACCGTCTAATGATCTGGTGCGCAATTGTGATTGAGGGACTTTGTTTCCTTTCGCTTTCGTGATTTCATCACTTTGATATATGGAAAGAGGAGTATTTAATTTATATGGTTGATTATTAACAATCCTATATCCCGATTAGTCTGTTCGCCTGTCGGGCTTGCTGCAAGCGATTTATCCATAAAGAAATAATCAGATCGGTGAGCATTAATTCAAGGCAAGATCTTATCCTCATCAAGGGCGATGATATAACGGATCAGGTATTGGGTATCGGTCTGCACGGTGAGCGTACACGGGTGACTTTCAGAAGTGGGAAAACCTATTTCTATGCACGAAAGAACGTAGAATGGCTTTCAGAACCTATCAGAATATCGAATGAGAATAGTCATGTAGTCGTCCGCGGCAATTTGATTTTCGATATCGAAGAGGTTTTACAGTTCGGTAATTGGGTGAAAATATTTCGAGCCGCCGAAACCCTTTGCTGCCGGATTTCTGAGTTTTCCCTCCATCCTCTACAATCATCAAATGGGCATAATCCCGATGTGCTTGCCTATTTCAGGGAACTTGCCGAGACCTCTGCTCTCAGGACGGATGACGACAAGTCCCTGATTGCGATGAAATACAGACATCTGGATAAAGTTTCGGGACACAGTATTCTAGCCAGCTTTCTGCTTGCCCGGTCACCAGAATCGGGTATGGTCTCGTCGGATCTTATTTTTCCGTTCGGTTGTAATATGAGCCAGAAAATGGCCGTTGAAAGGGCGATTCAGAATTCCGTCTCCCTGGTTCAGGGTCCGCCGGGTACCGGCAAGACCCAAACCATCCTGAATCTGATAGCAAACATGTTGCTGCTTAAGAAACGTGTTGCAGTTGTTTCCAATAACAACTCGGCTACAGAGAATGTGCTGGAAAAGCTTAGGAAGTATGGGCTCGATTTTGTGGCTGCAACTCTCGGCAGCACAAAAAACAAGAATACGTTCATCGAGGGTCAGACTGATGAAGCGGTTCTAATGCCCACACTTATTCCTGAAGAGGAAGCATCTTTGCACAAGGAGATTCTCCTTTTAAATCAAGAACTTGATGATGCGTATGTCGAGAAAAACGAGCAGGCTGAATTAATTCAGCAGATTGATGCTCTTCTGCTTGAAAAGGCGCACTTCGAAAACTTCTATGAGGAGACTCAGAGAAGTGATCTATCAGTGGGGGATCGAATATCCCGGTCAAAATTATCCGCTAGGAAACTGCTGGAAGCATGGCTGTATTCTGAGAGGCAAGCGAAGCGTCAAGTGAAAACCAGTTCGCAGCCCCCTTCAGTTACTACGTCTACTTCAAACTCTCCATTGTCTTCAACTGCTTCAGCCCTTTCGGGCAGGCGAGTTGGTTTTGCTGAGAAGGTCGCCCTTCTCTTGCGTTTCGGTTTGGCAGGAAGAGTCTTTTCCCTGGTTAGCGCCGAGGAACGCATCCCCTTGTTGCAGAAGGCTTATTACGACCGCAAGCTGGCCGATATGGAAAAGAGGCGGTATCTGCTCGAGAAGTCGCTCGAAGGATTCCGTTTCGATGAGCGACTTGAAAAACTGACCGCGCTTTCAATGCAGCTGTTCAAGCACCGTCTGGCGGAACGATACAACAACCGTAAACGGGAATTATTCGAATATGATGATCTGTGGAAACAACCGGAGGAGTTTCTCGATGAATATCCTGTCATCATGAGTACAACGTTTTCTGTCATGACGTCGCTCAAGAACGGCCATATGTTCGATTGCGTCATCGTTGATGAAGCGAGCCAGGTCGATTTGCTCAGCGGCGTTCTTGCAATGGCTTGTGCAAAACAGCTTGTTATCGTGGGCGATCCAATGCAGCTGCCAAATGTATTGACCGAACAGGATGAAAAGCGAGCCAAAAAGATTGCCTTGCAATACGATCTACCGGATCATGCCAGGTTCGAACGGCATAGCCTGCTTTCTGCAGTGCGCACTGCATTCCCTCAAGTTCCGGAGACGTTGTTGCGAGAGCATTACCGATGCCATCCAAAAATCATTCAGTTCTGCAATCAGAAGTTCTATGGCGGCGAACTACTTGTCATGACTCAAGATCAAGGCGAGGTCGATGTTCTTAAAGCCTATATGACTGTCGAGGGCAGACATGCGCGAGGCACGTATAATCAGCGCCAGATTGATGAGATTATACAGAATGTTCTGCCTGAAATGGTCTCGGCCAAGCCTGAAGATATAGGCATTGTGTCACCATTTAGAGCTCAGAAAGCTCGGATGCAGGCGTCTTTGAACTCGCAGCAGATTGATGTCGATACGGTGCATAAATATCAGGGAAGGGAAAAGCCGGTTATCATCATAACCACCGTATCGAACGAATCCAATGAATTTATCGATAATCCGAATCTGCTCAATGTCGCTGTATCCCGTGCACAGGATAAGCTTCGGCTGGTAGTGTCCAAAGAGATAGCTGAGGGGAGCGGCAATGTCGCTGACCTTGTTCGTTACATCAGGTATAACAATTGCGAGGTCATTCCAGGTCGGGTTCGGTCGATTTTCGATATTCTCTATGCAGATTACAACGAGCTGCGTTTAAAGGTACTGAAAAAGCAGAAACGGGTTTCAAAATATGATTCCGAGAACCTTGTCTTCAGCGAAATCGAGGCGCTCCTCAAAGAAAAAGCATACCGGGGTTTCGGTATCGTTTTTCAATTTCCCTTGTCGATGCTCTTAAGGGAAAATTATGATTTGACAGCAGAAGAATCCAGCTATGCCACTCACCCATGGACTCAAATCGATTTTCTGATTTTTCGTAAAGTCGACAAAAGTCCCGTGCTTGTTATCGAAGTTGATGGATTTGCTTTCCATCGTGAAGGAACACGTCAGGCTGAACGAGATGCTCTGAAGGATGCTGTTCTATCGAAGTGCAGGATACCGATACTTCGCTTGTCGACAGTCGGAAGCGACGAGAAGAATCGGATCAGGAAAAAGCTGGAGGAAGTTGCATAGTAGTGAGATGCTGTGCTATGATGAGAAATAGGGGACGTTGTTTATCAGGTTAAATAACGTCATCATAAAGATAACAAACACGGTTCCTCACAACCTTTGCATTTTCTTTCTCTGATTTTTCAGAAAGCAAAAGCGTTACTTTGTGAGCTTGGCGCAAGAAGGACAAACACCGAACAAATAAATTTCGTGGTCTTCAACAATGAACCCTTTTGGTGCAGTTTCATCTTCTTTCAGGGCACATCCAGGGAGTTCAAAGGCCCGGTTGCATTTACGGCAATGAAAATGATGGTGATGTCCTTTTCCGGTACGTTCATATAATGTTCCAAGAAAAGGATGGGATATTCGTTTTAAGCAGCCGTCATCGATGAGTATTTTCAGGTTTCGGTAAACAGTCGCCTTGTTGAGGGAATTCACCTGTTTGCGTCCGTAGGTAAGCACCTCATCCACTCCCAAAGGTCTTTCGTGTTCTCTGAAAACTTTCTCTATAGCGATTCTCTGTGAAGTATTGCGCCGCAAGTTTTGAACCTCCTTTTTCATGATTTTAGGGTTTTGCAACCCTTCTTGCAAGTTTTTTTCCAACACGAGCAATGCACTTGTGGTTTAATGTGTTATATGCAAATGCATTTGCAATTGCATGTATGGGCGTTGTGTCTTATTATCTTAGAACTCTTAGAAAAAAATGATGCTTATGGACAAAAGCAGAACAAGGTTTCTGTCTGCATTGATTCTTTCGACAGCTTTCGGTTTTTCAAACTTGCAAGAATCAAACGCTCAGGAACTTCATGCTGACGAACAGTCGCTATCAGGTAGTTTCTTCAATGATTTTCAACTGGAAACAATCGTTGTTACTGCTGATGCGATCGATGACGAAAAGCAGGAAATCGAGAGTGGTGAACTGAGATCGCACAAAGTGGTCGATCTTGCTGAAATTCTCTCCGACGAGCTGATCGAGGTTCAAATGATTCGTAAAGGCGGATACGGTAACGAGGTTTCCGTGCGAGGTTTCGGTCAAGAGAATATCAAGGTCTTGCTGGATGGTGGTATTCTCGAGGGAGCCTGCGGCAGCCGTAAAGATCCCTCGCTTTCGCATATCAATATTCTGACGGTGAAAAAATTGACGGTTCAGGAGGGACCTTTTGATGTAACAAAACCTGGTTGTTTAGGTGGTTACATTGATGTGGTTACCAAGAAACCCGAGCAAGGATTCCAGGGAGAGCTGCTCGGAAAAATCGGTAGTTACGGTTTTCATAGTGGCGGCTTTACAACTACTGGGGGCAGCGAAAACGTACAGTGGCTTTTTGGATACAATTTTTCCGAATCAGATCAGTACGAAGATGGCTCCGGCGAAAGGCTATGGCGTGTGAGAGAGGGTTTGGCTGCTTCGTATAATAAAGAGGGACGTGAGGCAAAGGCGTTTCAGAAACACGACATCTGGGGTAAACTTCAGTTCATGCCCAGTGAGAATCATACCGTTTTGTTGGAGCACGCCTATGGAAATGCTGATGACATTCTTACACCCCGAGTCGTATTCGATACCGAAGAAGAACTTACCAATCTGACAAAGGCGAGCTGGGAGATCCGCAATCTTGGCAACCTATCGGAGAAGCTCACTTTGTCTTTCTATCGCAACGAAGTGGATCATTATCCTTTTCAAGCTTATCGCAATGTAGCAGTACCTAAAAACAACAAGGTCGAGTCGGTGATTACAGGCGGAGCCATTCAAAATGTGACAGAGACGGATTTCGCAACGTTGATCTACGGGATCGATTGGTATCACAGGGATTGGTGGGGAGACGTCTATAACAGTCTGACAGGTGATAAGCTCAATGATTACCTGATTCCATCCGTTGCATCATTGAACATGGGCGGGTATATCAAGATTGACAGAAATTTCGATACATGGTCACTGGGGTTGGGCTTGAGATACGATCGTTTACGGCAGGAGGCCGATGAAGATCTGGTATTTACAAGTACAGTGACAGATGACAATCGCAAAGTGGACCATCTTTTCGGTGGACATATTTCGCTCAAATATTATCTGAGCGATGAGGCGATGCTTTTCACCGGTGTTGGACGAAGTAATCGAACGCCGACATCGAGTGAACGATATATTCAAGGCAACCCTGGTTTTTTCGGAAACCCCAATCTCAAGCCTACGTCAAACACCGAGTTCGACGCAGGCTTTACGTATGAGCGTCGAGGGGTGAAGTTCAAGGCAAAGGGATTCTATTCCGACCTTAAAGATTATATCTACCAGGAAAGCAGTTTTGCAGGGTATAAGAGCTATACGAACATCGATGCCCATATATGGGGCGGGGACATCAAGGCAAGTGTCGATGTCAATGATAAGTTTTCTCTGGAAGGAGGTCTCGCCTACCAAAAAGGCGTCAAGGATAGTTTTCCCGACAACAACAACGACGATGACCTGGGCCAGATGGCTCCTTTAAAGAGTAAACTGGCTTTGAATTACAATAGTGACAAAGCTACGAGGGAGCAAGAGCGCAGCTTTTACGGCACAATCGAATGGGTCCATTCCAATGCCTCAAGGGATATCGATACCGATGCCGGTGAAAAGCCACTCGAAGCATGGGATATCATGAATCTGCGCATGGGTTACCGCTTTCAATCATACAGGCTGAATGTCGGTATGGACAATGTATTCGACAAGAAGTATACGGTTGCGAACTCCTATGAATGGGATGTCATCGGTGGGACGGGTGCCAATCCGGCAATCGTCAACGAGCCGGGGAGGTTTATCTACGCAACTGTTGGGTATACTTGGTAGGTTTGTACTGATTGTAATTTAGTCGATATCAACTCGAAAGCAACTGTAAAATGAAGTTTATGGATATTTGGGCGGCACCTTATTTATGTGCCGGACTTTCCTGAGGCAAAGCTTTATTGAACAATATTCTATCAGAGCCCTTTATTCTCCTGGTTTTCAACAATTTTTGTCGTGTTCTCGGCTATACGAAATGTCGCAACCAGTGCTTCGAGAACAAGGCGGATAAGTATTGCCGTGAGAACAAATGCAAAAGGGGACAGTACTATCTTGACAAGCCCTGCTATAACATCATATCGGAGATTCGAGATTCCTGCACCGGCAAAACCCAAAGCTGATATGCCCGCAAAGACCAGACCGATGATATACAAGTACTTGACAATCTGTAGGGTAATAAACTCTTTGAAGGTGAAGTCAAACAGCTTTGAAAAAAATCCATGAGCATTCATGATAGGCCTTTTATAAGGGTTGATGCAGCTGATGATTATGGAGTTTGGAACCATAAAGCCTCTCATGCAGGCGGTCGGAATTCGGGAATTTTACCTTAACCTAAAAGATGGAGTGGCTTATTGTTCTGAAAAATTACATGTTAAATTCGTGATGGGCAAATTATACTGTGATATTTCACTGTTTTTTTTGTTGAGGTTAACGCTGTTAAATGTTTTGATGTTGCAGAGAACTATGAAGGGTATAAAGAGGGGGTGAAACAGGCTATATTCATGGCTTTTTTGACCGTCTATCCGTAAACCAAAAATCTGATCGTAAGAATCGCGATGATCGGTAGGGGAACCCTGAATGCATTATCTCACATGAATAAGGGTTTTGGTGATCTGGTCCCGTAAGCTGGACGGAACCGCTACCTCATCGGCATATTTTTTCCATTGTGCTACCGCTGCATTGATTTCGTCAATGATTTCTACAGCTGTTTTGACATTTATGGATTTTGCGATGGTTAACAGGTCTTTTTTCGCGATGTTCGTCCGTTTTCCGTTGATGCTCAAAGCATGCTGACTGACCCAACGGTGATTGGGCTGATAGGCATGGCAAACATCATAAGCTGGTGCCAGTTCCCATCTGGCGTTTTGCTTCAACCGGAACGAAAAGTTTTTGGTGTGGTCATCGCAGTTTCGGGCCGCCACATTGAACACCATTCTCCTGAACATCTGCTCTGCGTCGGGATATGGTAGTTTCAGTTCGCGCATGGTTTGAAAAAGTTGTTCATAGCTGAAACTCATGACCGAGTTGTAGTCGAAATGCTTTAGTGCACTGAATGTCTGAATGTGATGCTTCTTTGATCCGCCTTCCCGGTCGAAGCGCTTGGTCATAAAGTGTGCTCTTTCGTTTTCTTCCAGCAATCGGGATGGCATCATGATTATACCACAGGCCAGGGCCATATTATAGTATGCCATTTCAACCCTGCCGTATCCGTGAGAGGTTCCCAGTTGCACATCACTTACTCCGTCCAGCTTTAAAAGCCAATGTTCGAACCCTTTGGGGGCATTTGTCTGGCCGGATCGTACTTCTCCTGTTTTTTCGTTGTAAGCAATCACGGCCTTCGGCCTTGCGCCGCCAGCTGAAGTTCCGATCCGAAGAAGTTCCGATACTGCCTTATTAGCATCCGCATCCAGGTTGGTAGCAAAAGCTTCTTTTTTGGAAAGCATGTTTTTTGCAACATCCACCAGCGCTTCGATCTCAACGGAAAAGGTTCTTTTTCTCGCTTTCCAAACAGGTGGTTCGAACTCCAATGCACCCATTCCCCGTGTACCGATAAAGCAGAGCATCTCCACCGGATTCATGCTGTTCTGTGGGCGACCTTGCCGGGCCAACCACAGGTTGATCAACTCACTGCCATACCGGTCAGGCAGAACGTCTGCTAATAATCCTGGCAATCCTTTGAAGCTGTCCAGTTCAGGTTCGGCTTTTTTACGCAGCTTTGGAAAGACAAACGTTTTTGTCGTAGCGGATATGGGCATTTGCAGTGGGGCCAGATCCCACCCTTTTGCTGTAAATAGGGGATCATATTCAAATGTAGCCAGTCCTGCGGCATCGTCCCATGCCACAGCTCCGGCCATCTCTCCCCATATCCTGACTTCCGCTACATCCATTGCTTACCAATCATGTTTTGTTGTATCGCCGCCCTGTTTTCCTCTGGCCCGTTGCCTTTTTTCTTTCTGTATTTTGGCCATCATCAAAGGGCTGATGCTCTGTTCCACGACAAAGGCATCCATTACCTGCAGCTGGTCCAGTACCCTGAGTACCTGGATTAAAGTCGCGAGGGTGACAGTTTCGCCCCTTTCCAGCAAGCTCAACGTCGATCGGCTGATACCGGCCTCACGAGCAAGTGTATTCTGGGTTTTGTTCTGTTCCAGGCGGTGGTGTCGCACAAAAGCCCCTATTTGCCCAACAAGCATCTTGTCACTCAATGCTACCCAATTTGAGAGTGATTTATCGGTCATAATGCCGTTATTTGCAGATCAATGAATGAATTACCATTCAAATATACTTTTGGTTAGACAGGATGTCAAATTTTTTGCGTGATTTATCATTTGTTATCTTTGTTAAATGCGTTTAGTGAATTATATGTCATTCATTAAGTTGCAAAATATTTCATCAGTTATTTTGTTATTCCTCCTCCGGTTCAAAACCTTCATTGTAAAGTACGTTACAGTTGCTTCTGTTGCATGTAGCGTTTCTATTGACAGGGTTGATATATAAACCCGATATTTGCGAAAATGAATGAAATCAGGTGAAAACATGTCAGGTGTTATGGAAAGAGTAAAGAAGCAAGGTAGGTGGTGTGATCAAGCATAAAGCCGACAATAAACACAGATGTAAGTTTTGATGTCCTATAAATGACATATACCATCGACGATTATTTATATTTATAATTTATAATCTCCTGCGGAACGAAAAAGCTGTACAGTTGAGGTTAGGGCCAGACCATTTCAGGGTAAGTCGGTATGCCCATTGAGTTGGCATATCTGCGGGGAAGGACAGGCAGGAAATCAAATCTGTTTACAAAACAACGCCTACAAGCTTTGACGATGAGCAATTTTTCTTTCATAGCATGTGATTCTATAGACGTCATAGCTGGTTATATGCATGGGATGACTCAACCGTCACTCTCAGCAAGGCTTCTACTTTCAAATTCTCAAAAAACTACAGGAATAAACCGGCAACTTGCTCGGCTACTCGAGCCTTATATTCCACCTGAGCATCTGTCGGAGATCGAGGAAAAGCAGGAGAGTGACAGCAATACATTGGCTGAAACGATAGGGAATGCCGTCGGCGGGCTGCAGGAATCTGCCGGGATACCGGTATTGAATTCAGCAAAGGTTATCAGTTGCACTCAAGACGGTAGCAAGGCAGTCGGTTCACCTGAGGTAGTCGTTACCGTGCTTTTTCCATCGCTTGTGCCCCTCGCCGCTAAACTTGTTCTCGAGTGGCTCCTGTCGGTAGTTAATAATTTGCGGCCAGAACAGAGTGAACTGTCAGCAAAGCAGAGTAAAAAGCTTGATCAGCTTTTTCAAAGGCTCAATATTCTCGCTCCCGGTGGATCGAACAATATCCGTTTTATTCGTGCAGCGGATACTCTCGGCATACCTGTTATCGCTTTACCCGGAGGTGTTTTTCAATATGGTTGGGGTAAGAGAGGCCGATGGTTCAACAGCAGTATCACCGATGAGACACCATTCATTGCGGTGAAGTATGCGAAAAACAAGCTGTTGACCACTTCGACATTGAAAAGCGCGGGTATTCCTGTTCCGGAGGGAAACCGTGTGAAAAGCATGACTGAAGCTGCCTCGTTGGCCGACAGGATTGGCTTTCCTGTGGTGGTAAAACCGGCTGACCTTGACCAGGGTAAGGGGGTACATGCCGACTTGAGGACCGAAAACGAGGTTTACGCGGCATTCAAGCAGGCAAGCAAGTTATCGACGAGTATCATGCTGGAGCGTCATCATAAAGGTCATGCATTTCGTATAACACTATTTCGGGGAGAAAGTGTCGCTATCGTGAAGCGCCTGCCTGCAGGAGTTACTGGCGACGGTATTGCAACGGTGAATGAGCTTATTGAAAAGACAAATACCGATCCAAGACGCTCCTCAAGTCGTTTTTCGATCATGAAGCCGATTACAGTGGACGAGGAGGCGCGCTTGTTGTTGCAACAGGATGGGCTTCGTCTCGATTCAGTCCCACAGAAGGGGCAATTCGTGGCCCTGAAAAAGGCCGCCAATGTGAGTACCGGGGGGGATGCAATCCTTCTTGAAAAAGATGATATTCACCCTTCTTATCTCTCTTTGGTCAAGAGGGCGGCGGCACTGCTCCGTCTGGATATAGCGGCGGTCGATTTCATCACGGATGACATCGAAAAGTCCTGGCAGGAATCCGATGCCGTCATTATCGAGGTGAATGCCCAGCCACAGATGGGAACCATCCTTACTCACCTTCACGGGCAATTGCTCGGCAGCTACGTCAAGAGAAGAGGCAGAATTCCTTCAATGTTGGTTTTAGGAGCCGATCGTGGAGATGTTGTCAAGGAAGTGCGGGAATACAACGGGCGTGATCTGTCAGGTCTGGGGTGTGTTTCAAAAGACGGCATATTCATTGGTAGGGAGCGCATCGGTGACGGTGGTAAGAATTCTATTGCAGAAGCACGTACGCTCCTTATCAATCCATCAGTTGCCGGGTTGCTTCTTGCCGGCGAGCTCGAGGCGATTGCAGCCAATGGGCATGCGCTGCCATTTATAGAAAAGATAGTAATTAGCTCTTGGCCTGATGAATGGGAGAAGACGCCAAAGGAAATGGAACTGTTGAGTAGTCAGCTCGATGGTGAGATATGGCTTGTCAAAGACCATCCTCTCGAGTCAAGCGCCCTGCAGATGTTCAGCAGGGAAAACGTGCGCGTTTTCGAATCCCGTGATTCTATGATCGAAGCTTCCGTCGAGATTCTAAGTGAAGAATGCAATGATTGAGCGCGAAACTCTACAGGCGTCTGTCAACGGTCGGCCGGTATTGCGACGGGTTCAGATCGAGCCGACCAATCGTTGCAATTTCACGTGCGGCTATTGTCGACGGGCACACTGGTCCAGACCGGAGGGTGATATGGATCTGGAACGGTTTCAGGAAGTTCTGAGCCATCTGCCGGAAGTGCCTTACATCCATTTACAGGGTGTCGGTGAACCTCTACTGAACAAGGATCTGCCAGCGATGATCCGTCGAAGTCGTTTACGCGGGGCACGTGTCGGTACAACTACCAACGCCTCGATGTTAAGCAAAAAAAAGGCTAAGGCACTGCTCGATTCCGGAGTGAATCGTATCAACCTATCTGTCGATACACTTGAAGCAGCAGATTTCAGCCGTCTTCGTCCTGGAGTATCCATGGAAAAAGTTCTTGCTAACATTTCTGCCCTTGCCGAACTACGGCACAGCGGTGGCTACGAGGATGTCGGTCTTACATTTGCGCTGGTTGCGGTGCCGTCTGCTATCGAGAGTCTCTGCTCTATAATCACGCTTGCAGCTGAGCTTGGTCTTGATGAAGTTTACCTGCAGAACCTCAACGGAAGCTTTCTTCCAACCGACGATCCTGTCAAGGAAAGTTACGGTGATAGTGATTATACATACTACAATGAGGCGACGCAATCAGCACAAGTTCTTGCTTCAAGGCTTGGTATTCGCTTTCTGCCTCCGGCAATGGATGTTCCTGATTATTCATGGCGTTGCCGATGGCCATTGCATGGCTGCAACGTCACCTGGGACGGTTTTGTTTCGCCTTGCTGCTTGCAGCCTGATCCTGATGTACTACATTTCGGCAACTTGTTCGAAACGGACTTCGAGAAGATCTGGAGCAGTCCTGCTTACCATCATTTCCGTGCCCGTGTCGAAGCGGATTGCGAACCTCTTTGCGCAAAGTGTCCGGATCGTTACGGTCAGATGTGGCATCCCACTGCCAATCCGTTTGCGGAGCTTCAACCATGACCACCATGAATACAGATAGTGCCGAACAGACGCCGTTGGTCTCGATTATCACTCCAGTCTATAACCGGGCTGATTATCTCGCTGAGACAATCGAGAGTGTTCTTGCGCAAACATTTCACAACTGGGAACTCCTTATTATCGATGACGGCTCTGATACCGATGACAGCCGCCGGATTTCAGAGATGTACTGTAAACGTGATGCACGCATCCGTTATTATTATGAACCTCATGGGGGCATCAGCGCCGCACGCAATCATGGTATAACTCGTGCACGAGGAAAATATCTGGCGTTGCTGGACTCGGATGATCGCTATCTTCCCGAAGGGCTTGAATGTTTGGTTAATGCTCTGCAATCTGCGGCTGATCCGGTTAAACTCGTCTATGCCAATTTTATTAAATACTTTCAAGACGAAGATCGCTTCCAGCCTACACGGGTTCAACCTCCAAAGCCGAGGCCTGGCCTGTTTTTCCAGTTCATTCTACCGGGTGGCAATCCCGTCGCACCTTCTGCTTCACTCGCGGAACGTAGCGTTATTCAAGATATCGGCGGGTTTGACAGCAGTTTTGACGGTCTCGAAGATCGTGAGCTCTGGTCCAGGTTGGTACGAAAATATGAAATCGAACATGTTGCAAGACAGGTTGCGATTTATCGTAAACATAGCAATCAGATAACTAACCCGAAAAACCGTGCAGCGAAGCGACTGCTCAACGATAAACAGGCTTATACCTTCTTTTCCGCGCTCTCGCTAGAATCTTGGTTTCCTCAGGCAAAAGAGCCGGAAAGCCAGGCAAAAGCGCTTGAACAGATGGCCATGATTTTACTGAAACGTCAGAATCCGCCTGTTGACTCAGCACTGTATATGCTTCGTCTTGCTCAGTCAAAAAGCCCAACAGCAAAGCGCAGACTTTTTATTGCTGACCTCGAAGCTACAATACCGGTTATTCTCAAAGAGCATTTTGGCTGCAAAGAGCGCATAACTATACCAAACGTTTGACCTCTATGTCAGTTACAGATTACAGCATCACATCGGCACGACGATATATAGATTTCGTTCTGTCTCGTGGAAAAGAGCTAAAACTCCCTATTATGCCTCGGCATTGTGTTATCAGTTATGTTCCTGACGTTCTCGAACAAATGAAAAAGCTTCATGCTCATCGATCAATGAGATTGGGGCTGACCAATCCGATGCAGTTGTTTTTTTTTACTCCCGACGAGGGGCAGGCTTTTGCCATGGCTCGAGGGATGCACGGCGCTCCTATGGCTGCCGTTCAGTTGGAAGAACTTATTGCTCTTGGTTGTGAAGATTTCCTTGTCATCGGGCCGGCAGGGCACCCGACGGCGAAGGGGGAGCCGGATCTGCAACTCGGTGATTTATTGCTCGCGACATGTGCCTGGATTTTTGAAGGGACATCACCCCATTACGGGAAGGATGACCATTCCTCGCCTGCTTCACTGTCGGTGGAACGTTTACGGTCCGCTCTTGAAAATCTCGGTATTCATTTTCATCAGGGTGCAGTCGCAACGACTGATGCGCTCTACCGGGAAACCGGCGAATTTATCAAGGGATTGGTTGCCAAGGAAATTTTGGCTGTAGAAATGGAAATGTCGGCACTTTGTACGGTGTCCGGGTGCCGTGGAAAGAATTTGGCCGGACTGTTGTTCATCAGCGATCTGGTATGCTCTGACGGCAGATGGGATATCGCTCCTTCACTGAAAGTATATCGGAATGTTGTACGGCAGTTCATAGACGTCGTGCACGGGTATGTAAGACAACAATGATGCAAGATAAACAAGTAATCGTCACAGGGGCGGCATCGGGTATCGGTCTTGCAACAGCAACCCGTTTCGCCAAAGCCGGGGCTCATGTGCTGGGGTTGGACCGAAAACCCGGTGTTACGTCCATCGGGCTCGACCTGCCGAACATGAGAGGAGTGTGTTGTGACCTGACCGATGTCCGGCAGGTTACAACTGCGCTGGAGGAAGGACTTGTCAAAACGAGTGTCGATATATTGGTCAACAACGCCGGAATCAATCCGTCACCATCGAGTTTAACCGGTACTTCCGAAGCAGTTTGGCAAAAGCTGCTCGATACGAATTTGACAGCCATTTTCAGGGTGACAAAGATAGTGATGGGGTATTTGTATGAGGGTTCGATAATAAACATCAGCTCGATCCTCGCTTTTTCAGGCGCCAATAACAACGCTGCCTATGCGGCAACTAAAGGAGCGATCGTTTCGTTGACTCGTGCTATGGCCAGGGATCATGGGCCTTCGATTCGGGTTAACTGTGTCTCTCCGGGCGCTGTGGAAACGGAAATGTTCGAAGAGTATCTGAGCCGATGTGACGATCCGGTACGTGAGCGTGAAAGGATTAGGAAAGCACTTCCTTCAAAAAGGCTCGGCCAACCCGAAGATATTGCGGAAGCGGTGTTTTTTTTGGCTTCCGATGCAGCTTCATGGATTACAGGGCAGATGTTGGTGGTCGATGGTGGAGATTCGGCTTGACGGCAGGAGGAGTTATCATGCTTTCATAAGCATTTTACTGATAGTATTGTGTGATAATTGGCAGTCGTTTTTGCAGAGTTCTATATAGAATGTTCCCTGTTCCAGTGTTTTTTATTGCTTGCGTGTTGTATTTTAAAAGTACTGTGCGTTTGCTTCAAGCAAACCGCGTCTTTCCTGAGTCTGCAACTAACAAAGAAGAAACCATGCAAAACAGAAATTTCTGGATATCTGCAATCGTCGGGTTCTGTCTGCTGTTTGGTTTTCACGATCATGCCAATGCATGCACCGGCATTTCGCTGAAAAGCAAGGATGGATCCGTTGTGGTTGCCCGAACCGTGGAGTGGGCGCTAAGCGACGCCCAGCATAACAAGATTGCCATCTTTCCTCGTAATAAGACATTCACAGCATCCACGCCAGACGGATCGAATGGCAAGCGCTGGAAAGGTCGTTTCGGCTTTGTTTCCATGACGGCATATGATCAATCTTACGGGCCTGACGGGATGAATGAGAAGGGGTTGTACGTTGGTATGTACTACCTGCCGGGTTATGCGAGCTACATGAAATATGATCCGAAACAGGCTGCCAACGCAATGAGTGTCGGGGACTTCATGCAATGGATGCTGTCATCGTTTCAGACGGTCGACGAGGTGCGCAGAAACCTCGGCACGGTCGCTGTCGTGAACGTCGATGATCCACGATTCGGAGGCGCGGCGCTGCCGTTCCACTGGAAGGTCGCTGATCCTGGTGGGGAGAGCATCGTTGTTGAGTTCGTCGATGGCGGCAAGTTAAAGGTGTACGACTCTTTTCTTGGTGTTATAACGAATTCTCCGACGTATGACTGGCATCTCACCAACCTGCGAAACTACATCAAGTTAACGCCGAAGCCCAGTGAGCCTTTGAACATCGAGAATTTCCTGCTCGGGCCATTAGGGGCAGGATCGGGAATGGTCGGTATGCCGGGAGATTTCACACCACCCTCACGCTTCATTCGGGCGGCTGCACTCACGGCTTCTGTTCGTCCCCTGTCGAATGCGACCGATGCCGTATTCGAGTCTTTCCGGATTCTGGATAGCTTCAACATCCCGTTGGGAGCTGTTGTGCCTCGAAAGCAGATTCCAAAGGATATCGAGAGTGCCACACAGATAACCTCTGTATCGGATCTCGGTAATAGACGGTATTATTACCATACGATGAATAATCGCCAGGTACGAATGATAGATCTTCCAAAGATCGATTTCGAAAACGTCAAGCAGCAGATCATCGATGATGATACCGGCAGGGAGCATGTGGTTCGTGAGATTTCAGTGAAGTAAGTCAATAATAAGGGACATGATTGTAAAATTCGGTTCATAATGAGTCCGAAAAAAAACCAGCTCCTTTAAACATTATAGAGATGCCGGTTTTGTTGTCTGGCAAAAGCTCTTAATGGGCTTTCTTGCCATTAGCCAGGATCTATTAAAAGACAATTTTGGTTCTGAGTCCCCCGACAAGTGCATTTTGATTGTCTCCGCTGGCCGGATCGATATACTGAAGATCAAACGCGATGTGAAACCATGGCGTGGCAGCGAAATTGTAGAATACTTCGATGCCTTGTTCGTCATCGAAATTTACAAGCGGGCTAATGACGTTCTGAAGTTTATCGCTGAAGTTATAGTAGTAATAACCGATGCCGAATGAATCTTCAATACGGTCAGGGAAAAGACCGATTCCTCCAATGCCACCGATAATGCTGCATTGCACAGGATTGGGGTTGCCGTCGGCAATTGCTCCCTTGAGATACAGGCCGATACCTTTTCCTGGTTTTTGTGCGTTTTCTTTCAAAAGGTGTGACAATTCAACGGCGATATTATACGATCCTTTTTTTGTCGTGGTGCCGCTGCCCGAAGGAAGGCCGAGTTTGGAGTAATCGATTCCGTCTGCACTGCTGTATGTTGCTGTAAATCCAATACTTGATTGACGTCCGGCAACAGAGCCTGAACGGTTGATGCCAAAGGAAACATTGACCCCGTCTGACAATAGGTTGTCGAGTGAATAGTTAGTTGTTTGATCATTCGGATCAAAAATCATGATGGTGAAGGAGTATGGAGCGGCAGAGTGTGACAGAATGCCACCGATGATCACTGGTGGAACAACTCCACTCGGAGGGGCTGCAAAAGCTATATTCCAGAACCGGTCTGTGCCAGAGCCACCGAAGAATGGGTGACCGGAGAGGAGATCCAGTGCATTGATCTTGCCGATCATCACGTTAGATGCCTCACCTGTTCGCTGACTCAGATACATTGAACTTGCTACGAACTCGTGTGCGGCTCCTATCGGGAAGATGGCGCCAGTATTGACTGGCCAAAGGGCTCCGCCGCGAAAAGCCACGGGTGAATCACCGCGGTATTCGAGATGAGAATGTATTCCTCCGCCATCCCAGAGGCCGAGTTTACCCGTATCGACATCGAGGAGAAGATCCGCACGCGCACCGAAACGCCAGTCATCATCTCCGTCACCTTCGAACGATCCCTGATAGAAACCGGTTTGCGAGAGGTAAAAACGGACACCGTTCTCTTCGAGTGTGGTGCGTATTCCCCCCCAATCACCACCAAGATTTTTCCGTTTCCAAACCGATGTACTCTCCTCGGCAGACACCGTCAAATTGAAGAATGTTATCAGCAGGAAAACTCCTAAGGATAGCCATAGCCCTTTTCTTTCGATAGATGACATAACGTGTCTCCTTTTTTATTATCGAGTTATATCTCATATAACCCCGCTGAATGGTAGATGGTAATTGAATAAACAGGAGGTATTGTTTATTCGGTTAAAAAGAGTGGTTATTCGTTCATTTTTTTCCATATAAGGTTCGAAAAGCAAACATATGTATGGCAGGAACACCGTCCTCGATCTACGATACGCTCCTTTCTTCAAACGGTGGCTCGACTGTCAATCAGTATTTCGGCAGGGGATCACGAGTACCCGATTTGCTTAGCTTTTGTTGATTTTTCGCTCGAAAAATTGCAGCTGCTCGAGCAATTCTTGTTGTACATTCGGACCGATCTTTCTGTCGGAATCATTCCAGTTGATGAGGTCATTGTCGACGTGGATCAGCCGATCGAAATGATCGACGGGTAAGCCTGTTTTCAGAAATTCATCGGTTTGAACGACCAGAACCAAGGCTTCAACACCCTTGTTTTTCAATAGTGCCGAGGCTCTGTTGAAAAGGCTTTCGAACGGGAACGTCATGTGCTCTCCGGAAGGAGTTACCGTTAGGTTGTGACTTGTCAGGTAACAGTCAACGTTTTTCCGGACAAACGACTCTTGCCGCAACCGCCCCTCGTCGGCAGCCTTATCCGAGCCGACAACGATTTCAACCGGAATTCGTCCAGTGCCGTTCATCAGTTTTTCGAGGTAAACCGGGATCAAGGACCTTGCAATATCATTGCCGCCAAAATAAGGGGCGTAATTGACTTCATTGATTATCGCTCCATTGTCGTGCCACGGCCGGGATATGTCGCTGGAGATGATATCGACGCCGGCATTGCATAATCCGAAAAGCCGCGCAGCTCTTTCGGCAATTTCCCGATTATCGGGATGCACAATTTCACCGACATCTTCGATGTGCCCACCCCAGGCCGTCGACTCGATCTTGCGAAGGGGTACCCGTATCCCTTTACCGGGTACTGAATCCGGAGAAAATCCTGCCTGTGACATGGCTTCCTGGGCCTGCTTGTCCAACGGACAGTGTTTTTTTTGAAGCCAGGAGGGTTTTGCTTTATTCATGCGGTTTGCAGAATCAACCAACTCGGAAACGGTATGCGTTCCGTCTCCTTCGACCGATCGGGGCCCTCTGCGTATCGCATAAAGCATCTTGCTGTTTGCAATGAGCAGTCTGTAGCATATGCCGGGCACTTCACGTTCTACGAGGATCTGCTTGGAAAAAGATGCTGCGTTCTTATATGCGGCACTCAGTTTTTCCTTGTCCGTGATGGAGACGGTGACACCTTCTCCACGTTCTTTATCTGCAGGCTTGACAACAAGCGGCCAACCAAGCGTATCTGCCGCCAAAGCTGCCTGTTCTCTGCTGTTTACCGGTAGGTGTTCTGGGGCGGGTAACCCTGCCGTTCGTATAAGTCCTGCGGCAAGGATTTTGTTGGTTGTCAATTTTACACCGATAACGGAATCCGAGTCAACCGAACTTCTGTCAATCAAACGGCTTTTCCTGCCCCAGCCAAGCTGGTATATCCCAGACCCGACATGGCGAAAGGGAACGCGACATCGATATGCTGCCTGAAGAATAGGGATGGTTGAAATCCCCGCGGTTATCATTGAGCGCAACGGGGGAAGGATTTTTTTTTGAATGACGCTATAGATGGTTATTGGTGTTTCCGATAGGTTGCCCTGATTTTGTAACAGCATCATCAGCTTCAAGGCGGAACTGTAGGTATGGTCGATGCCCTTGAAAGGAATGCCATCCAGCATGGGAACAACCATTTTTGACTGCCATTGTGAAGGGTCTTTATCATGTTTCCTGACGTCGAGAACAAGCCCCGGGTCAAAAACAGGAATACCGGCAATCTGCTGCAAATACCGGCCGAGGAGGAGAACTCTCCACACGAGGGCTCCGATCTTTTCAGCGTCTGCATCATTGATTTTGTAAACATAATCTGGTTGTGGCTCTATCGTTACTTCCAGCTTTCGTGCCAACCAGTCGTCTATTGTCTCCAAATCGACATTGCTTGAAATAGAGCGTGTGAAAATTGTCAGAATATTGCCAGGCTGACGCAGTCCATACCTGTAGCCTTGCTCGTGAGTGGTAATTGTACTTTGCATTATCAGGAACTCAAGTCGAATTCTAAAACTGTCCAATGATCTCTGTTGGGGTCCCCGAAAGAGTGCTTCTTCGGATTTGTTCCGGTAATTGTATAACCGAATTTATGGATATACCAATGAATGACATCTGGTCGATCCGATTCTGTACGCACATGACGGATGCCTTGTTTCCGCAGCTCGGCCAGTCGCGTTTCCTGTAGCTGAGATCCTATTCCGCAACCCAGAAAATCAGGCTCTACCGCGAGGCTGGCTGTTTCTGCATGTACTTTGTCAAGCAGTATGTAGCTGGAGACCCCGACAAGCTGGCCCTGAAGCTCAGCAACGAAAGTGTTGTCGATATCGATTCGGTCACGTTCGGGTGCCGGAATATCAGGGCTTGCCTGAACAGGTGCCATATTCCATTTCGAGAGTATTGCCATAACTCCATCCATATCTTCAGGTTTCATTTTACGGATTTTGGTCTGCGTGGCTTCCCAGTTATTACGGTTGCCCAGTTGTAACTGTTCGCGCGTTTCCTGAGCTGTTGCGATTGTGCGCCCGAGTTCCCGGGAAATCCGCACGATACGTTTGACCAACGCTTCGTTTCTTGCCGTTTCGCGTTCGGAGAAGTTATAGAAGGGATTGTCTTCGAGGCCGATTCGAACATTTCCTCCCATGGTGATTGCCGCAGTGTTAATCGGCAGCTGATAACGGCCTATTCCTGCCGCAGCCCAGGTCCAATCCTCCGGAATCTCTCGAACAAGGTTGGCCAGGTCCAATACGCGACCAGGCACGGTTCCTAAAGAGCCAAGAAGCAGATTGATGTAGCAGCGTTGGGGAAGCAATCCCTTGCGTTGCAGATAAAAGGCATAATTCAGCATCCCGAGATCAAAAGCCTCGAGTTCAGGCAGGATGTTGCGGTCTCTCATACAGAGACATAGCTTCTGAACAGCTTCAGGATCATTGACAGATGCCTGTTTCGGAAAGTTCATCGAAGTCAGAGTCAGTGACGCCATGTCAGGTTTGGCTTTTCCATCCAGTTCCAGGACAGCGGAACGCTTCTCGATTTCTCTATGTATACGGCCGCTCGTCGTTGCTACCAGTACAACATCCGGATAATCTGCTCGAATGTTTTCAAAAATACGTCCGAAGATTTCCGGTCGCCATGTCGGTACGTCTGCAGCATCGTAGGCATGTACATGAAGAATGCCTGCTCCCGCTTCAATGACAGCCGCTGCACTGTCGGTGATTTCCTGAATACTCGCGGGGACATGCGGATTGATCTTTCTGTTCGCAAGGTTGCCGGAGAGGCAGACATTGATAATCAACGGTTGCTGATTAATCCCATGGGGAGGATTACCGCCATAAAGGGCATCATATGCAGGCTGTTTGATCACGGCAGTTCTTCTTTATGTGAAAAAAATGTGCTCGCAACAGATTATTGTCTGGCTTCACTTGTCTTAGGGTCTTTTGGCTCTGGGAGCATGGTTTCAAGAAACAAAAAGATGGCGTTCCTTTAATACGCATTACCATGTATATACGATATATACCTCTTTTTAGAGAAGTTGCTATAGTTGTTTCATTAACAAGAGAATGTAACTAGGCGATCGAAACTGACCCATTGAATCAGGAATACTTTTGGACACTGACAAATTTCTGCCTCGATACAGGTGAAATCGAAAAAGCGAAAGATTTTGCCCGTTACCAGCTCCAGCGGGTTCCTGCTCACAGGGATGCCGAGGAGCTTTTAAGGAAACTGCAGTGAGACGCAGAGTGAAAGAACGGTTACTGATTCTCGGTGTTTCCTGATACCCGAAACTTATACATTTCATTTTCAGTTAGTAACAAATGCGATACTTTTTCATACTGACGACGTTTTTAAACTCGCGTTTTACTTTTAGTAAGAGCGGGAGACAGTGTATCGAAGCAGTTGTTCTGTCGTATTTCCCCTCCTTTGTATCAAGGCAATATCGGCTAGAATTTTTATCGGTTCGGGTGAATCGTTGGGCATGAGCATGTCGGTGCCGTATTGGTCACTGCCCCATAAACCCGTATCAACGCTGTTGGTGAATCCGTAACGATGTCACTAAGAATTGTGGTGTGGTCAGAACCGTTTTCAACAAATCATCAGGAGGACTATACTATGGAGCTGAAAAAAATCGTGCATCTCGTTGCCGCTTTTATTCTTTCGATCTCGATCATCAATCCGTCGCGAGTTGTCGCCAAGGAGGGGAAAGGTACTGAAAAGGCAGCTGTCGCCGCGGTAGCAGCGGCCGCTATTCTTGGTGTAGCTGCTTTGTCGCATCATGATGGACATTATCCCGATGGTGTACGGTATGAAAATTCAGGTGACAAGGCTGAGTTTGAACGTGGCTATCGCGACGGTCTGCATAATTCCGCACGCAACAACTATAACAATACCAAGGCTTACAAGCAGGGCTATAAGTCCGGTCTCGATGAACGTGATATCCGTATAAGCCATAATCAGCGCAACAAATGGGATAAGAACCGTCACGCTGCAACCGGTAAGGTCAAAAGAGTTGCATTGAAGGAAGCGGAAAGGTTCTGGAATATTCCCCGTGGAAGCGCCACTCCTCTCAGTTCGACCTATAACGAGAAAAATGGTCATTACAGGGTCAATGTCGCCGCAGGTTATCATCGCGGTGTTTGTGTCCTGACCGAGGACGGTACGATAGTGCGTTTCAAAGATTCGAAGCAGTAAGGTTGTAGAAGCCAACTTCATGTTTGAGAAAGTTGGCTTTTTTTCACTTTAAACATCGGTCACTTATGAAAAATTTTTCTCCATCCGTATATGTCGCCTCGATCGGGCTTCTTCTTGTTTTCGCTGCCGCATGTAATGGAGATATGGAAAAGGATGCTCAAGCCCTTGGTTATGAAATGAAAACGGTTGAAAAGGTCTACCTGGCTGACGGGACGGCGGGAGAGAACAAAACTTCCTTTAGGGTCAGCTATCCGGTTTTTTCAGATGGTGAACACGCCGAAACCTTCAACCGCTATCTTCTGGATTGGATTGCCGATAGTACGGCAGTGAATGCGGCCCCGAATGATTCCGGCAACGTAACCCTCGAGCAGCTTGCCGATGAATTTTTTGCTGAATACGAATCGGTTCAAAAAGAGTTTTCGGTCAGTTGGCCCTATCAGTTCAATCTCGATGGTTCTGTACTGCTGAACCGGTCGGGCCTCTTGACGGTGGATCTTTCTTATTACGCGTTCACTGGCGGAGCGCATGGAAACAGTTATACGCAATACTTTGTTTTCGATACGGTTGGAGGAACACGTCTCAGGCTCGAAGATGTTTTTGTTCAGGGTTTTGAAGATCGTTTGAATACATTTATCGATGGCAAGTACCGGGAGATGAAAGGGCTAACGGTTGCTGACAGGCTTGACGGGGAGAAAGGTATGCTCTTCGATAACGTTATTGAATTCAATGGTAACTTTGCGTTGACCGGCCAAGGGGTTTCCTTTTTCTACAATAACTATGAGATAGCTCCGTATGCGGTTGGCTCGACAACGATAGAACTGCCTTATGGCGATCTGGAGAATATTTTGAAGCCGCAGTTCAGAAAATTATGGATGAAGGGCCATTGACAACCGGATCGCTTGTCGTTATTGTCGTGTCGAAAGGGAAAGAGAATCCTGCACTGGTTTTGAATGCTTTGATAATTGTGTTATTTTTATCCCATTCTTTTAATTGTTACTATCACGGTAAATACATAATTATAAAATCAACGGTACATGGCTGAAGAAATCAAATCCCAGGAGCAGCAGCAGGAAGGTGGCCCTCAAAATATTCAGGGGGATGTATCGACTATCCTTACAGGTGTTGGTACCCTTCTTGACAATACTCTCACTCCAATCGGCAATATACTTGTTCAGGCTCTTGAGTCGGTCAACACGGTTGCTCAGCAGATACTCGAAGGTATCAGCAATTCACTCAACAACAATCAGGGCGGCAAGTAGTTGAACCGATAGGCTTGAAAGCCTCTCAACGCCAGATATTCTATCGAAATTTGTCAAGGCAAGCCTTTTATCCGAGAAGGGCTTGCCTTTCCTGTTTTCCGGCGCTATATTCCATGCCTGATTGATAGCGAGTTTTTTTCTTCTTATTGACTGCAAACAGACAATGCCTGATAAATTTCCCGAGTATCCTTCCAGTGTGCCCTACAGCAGCGTCGAGGCTGAAGTGTTATCGTTCTGGAAAGAGCATGATATTTTCCATAAAAGCCTTGAAAAGCAGGGAGACAAGATCTTTTCGTTCTATGAGGGACCGCCGACGGTCAATGGAAAACCGGGTGTCCACCATGTTTTCAGCAGAACGATCAAGGACATTGTTTGCCGTTTCAAATCGATGCAGGATTACAAGGTCCCCCGTAAAGCCGGTTGGGATACTCATGGACTGCCGGTTGAAATTTCGGTTGAAAAGAAGCTTGGATTGAAAAACAAGGCCCAGGTCGAAGAGTACGGTGCTGGTGAGTTCAATGCAGAAGCGAAGACACTGGTTTACCATCATATCGATGATAACCGTGAAGGATGGGGCAGGCTGACGGAGCTGATGGGATATTGGGTCGATATGGACGATCCTTATATAACATGTACCAACGACTATATCGAGTCAGTCTGGTGGGCGTTGAAGACAATTTTCGACAAGGATCTCATTTACAAGGATTACAAGATCGTTCCTCAGGATCCAAAATCTGAAACGGTGTTGAGTTCACATGAACTTGCGCTTGGATATAAAGAGGTAAAGGATCCGAGTGTCTATGTGAAGTTCAAAGTGAACGATGCCGATGAGTTTTTTCTGGTGTGGACGACAACTCCCTGGACCCTGATTTCCAATGTTGCGCTTTGTGTCGGGCCGGATATCGATTATGTCAAGGTAAGAACGCCGAAAGATGAGGTATATATACTCGCCAAATCGTGTCTTCGGGTGCTCGAACAACAAATGGGAGAGGATGAGGAGCTCGTTTTTCTGGATTCTTTCAAGGGTAGCCTTCTGGCCGGTCTGGAATACGAACCGCTTTTTGTCTGGGCGCATCCTGAAAAGCCATGCTGGTACGTGACTGAAGGTGATTTTGTTTCTACCGGAGATGGAACGGGTATCGTTCATATCGCTCCTGCATTCGGTGCAGACGATTATGAACTTTCGAAAAAGTATGATCTTCCAATGCTGCAACCGGTTGCGCGAAACGGTTGTTTTACAGCGGAGATTCCCGAATATGAAGGGATGTTTTTCAAGGATGCCGATCCGTTGATTATCCGGCGGTTGAAGGAAGAAGGAAAGCTCTTTACAAAGGAAACCATTACGCATACCTATCCGTTTTCTTGGCGTTATGATGTGCCTGTTATTTACTATGCGCGTGAGTCATGGTATATCAGGACCACAAGTATTGCCGACCGAATGGTTGAGCATAATCGCCATATCAACTGGTGTCCTCCGGAAATCGGGGCAGGAAGGTTCGGGAACTGGCTTGAAGAAAACAAGGATTGGGCTCTTTCACGTGAGCGGTTCTGGGGGACCCCGCTGCCTATTTGGGTGGCGGAGGATTTTGTGATCGGAGACGGGCCTGCTTCCGGGAAGGTGTTTGCCGTTGGTTCCATCGAGGAGCTGAAGGATGGATTCATCGATATCGGCGCAAAGCGGCATCGTCTGGACGATGCCCTTGCCGAAGGGTTGGTCGAGCTTGATCTGCATAAGCCGTTTGTCGACAGGATATATTTCATCAAGGAAGGGAAACGGTTCAATCGTACACCTGAATTGATCGATGTATGGTTTGACAGCGGTTCCATGCCGTTTGCTCAGTTACACTATCCGTTCGAGAACAAAGAGCTTTTCGAGAAAACCTTTCCTGCGGATTTTATTGCGGAGGGTGTCGATCAGACGAGAGGGTGGTTTTATACTCTTCATGCAATCGGAACATTGATTTTTGATAAACCGGCATACCGGAATCTTGTCGTCAACGGCCATATTCTCGATCGCAATGGCCAGAAAATGTCCAAGTCGAAAGGAAATGTGGTCGATCCGTTCGAAACAATGGAGAAATATGGTGCCGATGCATTGCGTTGGTACCTTATGTTGTCCAGCCCTCCTTGGCGGCCGAAGTCTTTCAACCCGGATGAGATCGAAGAAGAGCAGCGAAAATTTTTCCGGGCATTCGTCAACAGCTACAATTTTTTTGTCATGTATGCGAATGTTGACGGTTTTACTTTTGTCGAAGAGGTCATTCCGGTAACAGAGCGTTCAGGCTTGGACCGATGGGTCATCTCCTGCCTTCATTCCCTGATTTCCGGTGTGGAGTTACGTATGCAACAGTACGATCTAACCGGCGCCATACGTTTGATCAATGACTTTACAGTTGACGATCTTTCCAATTGGTATATCCGCCGTTCAAGAAAACGTTTCTGGAAAGGAGAGATGGGGAAGGACAAACTTGCGGCATACCAGACGCTTTACGAGTGCCTCGAGGCGGTTGCCAAGCTTCTTGCGCCTTTTACGCCGTTTATCGCCGACCGGATCTACATGAATTTGAACGGTATTACCGGAAGGGATTCTCGGGAGTCGGTACACCTCTGTGAACTGCCGCTTGTTGATAAAGGTGCAATAGACAAGCCTCTTGAGCATCGCATGAAAAAAGCGCAAATCGTTACATCTCTGGTTCGTACCATGCGAGAGAGAGCTTCCCTCAAAGTCCGTCAGCCGTTGAAGCGTATCATGCTCGCTGTTGACGACGCAGCTGATATGATGGAATATGAGAAAGTCAGGGAGATCATTATCGATGAGGTCAATGTACAGAATGTCGAGTACATCGAGGATGAAAGCTCCGTGGTAAGCAAAAAGGCCAAGCCTGATTTCAAGTCTCTTGGGCCCAGATACGGCAAGGCGGTAAAACAAATTGCCGACAACATCAGGGTGTTGACACACAAACAAATTTCTTTACTCGAGGATAACGGGGTTCTGGAGCTCGATGTCGATGGTCAAAACTATACCATTACCCGAGAAGATGTCATTATCAACCGTGAAGATATCGAAGGTTGGCTTGTCGCTTCCGATGATGCTCATGGCGTCATGGTAGCGCTCGATACAGAAATCACTCCTGAACTGGAAATGCTCGGCCTAGCACGAGAGCTGGTAAGCAGGATTCAGGCTTTTAGAAAAGAGAGCGGTCTGGAGATTACCGATAGGATCACGTTGCAGGTTGCCGGAAGTGAAAAGGTGGTGTGTGCAGTTGAAGCGAATCGGGATTATATCAAGAAGGAAACACTTGCTGTGACACTTGATATTGTTTCCTTCGATACCATTTCGGGGAGCCGGGAAGAAAGCATAAACGGTGAATTATGCTGTTTAGTGCTTGATAAATCCAAATGCTAATGTTATAATTATCGTGTTTTTCCGAAGATAAATGCGTCGCCTTGGTTACGGCTACCATGTAACAATCGTTTATAGCGGTTTTGTTCACCGTAAAGTTTGAACAAGTAAACTGGATAGAGATACCATGCCCAGAAAAAGCAGCACAGCCAGTACCAGTAAAAAAGAGAAAGAAGCACCTGAAGGTCCAACTAAAGTCATTCATACCTATTTGTCGGATGAAGAGCTGGAGCATTTCAAGCAGATTCTTCTGAAGCGTCGAGAAGAAGTATTACGTGATCTCGATATTCTGCGTTCCTCACTTTCAGAGGAAAGCGTGGAAGATTCGATCAACTCGAACTACTCCATGCATATGGCGGATCATGGCACGGAAACTATGGATCGTGAGCAGCGATTCATGTTTATCGCCCGCGATGAGAAATATTTAGGGTATATAGATCAGGCTCTTGAAAGGATCAGAAACAAAACCTACGGTGTTTGTGCCAAATCAGGCAAACCCATCCCGAAAAAACGCCTCGAAGCCGTTCCCCATACCTCTGTAAGAATTGAGTTCAAAGAAAACAAGAAGAAAGGGTGATTTTTATTCCCCGCTATCGTACTCTTCCTTGTCAGTTGTTGCATCGTCCATGCTAATCGGGTAGTCACCGGTGAAGCAGGCGGTGCAGTAGCTTTGAGTCTCATTTTCAAATCTCGGCGCACTGTTCAGCATGCCTTGAAGTGACAGGTATTTGAGTGAATCGACGCCGATGTACTCCCGTATTTTTTCGATTTCTTCGTCATGGTCTTTCGTGTCGGCAAACATATAGGTCAGCAACTGACCTTTGGTTGGAAAGTCCATGCCGTAAAAACAGGGATTGGTTATCGGGGCGGAGCTGATGTGCAGGTGAATCTCTTTTGGGTTTGCTTCACGGATGAGTTTTATCAGCATTTTCGCTGTTGTCCCGCGAACGATCGAATCGTCAATTACAATAATCTGCCGGTCTTGAAGCACGCCTCGTATAATGTTGTATTTCGAGCGCACCTTGATTTCCCTGCTTTGCTTGCCTGGTTGGATGAACGTTCTTCCAACGTAATGGTTTCGAATCAAGCCGTGTTCGAATCGAGCAGGGCGGCATATCTTGTTGCTTTCGCGCACAAAACCAAGAGCAGCTGTGTTGGAGGAGTCCGGGACGCTCACGACGATTTGGTGCTTATCATCGTTCGTTGGTTCGACCATGGACTCCCGAGCAAGGTTTTTACCGAGGTTCCGCCGAATCTTATCGACAGAATGAGTGAAAACAAGACTGTCAGGTCTTGCGAAGTAGACATATTCGAAAATACAGCGGGCTTTTCTTTTTGATGGGGGGAGATAGAGTGATACAGGCTTGTGCGTTTTGGTCGAGGTTTTATCGATCAACAGAATTTCTCCGGGCTCGATGTCCCGTACGTAATCTACCGATAAGATATCGAATGCGCAGGTTTCACTGGCCACATAAAAAATTGCATCGCCGGTGTCCGGGTCGATGGTTTTACCGAGGGCCAGTGGTCTGACACCATAGGGGTCCCTGGCTGCAATCAACTGATCGTTGGCAAGGATGACGAGAGAAAACGCACCCTTGACTTGACGCAGGGCATGGTAGATCTGATGAACAGGTTCCTTTTCTTTGCTGAGGGCAGCAAGATGAGGAATGATTTCGGTATCGGATGAAGCCTGGAAAATAATACCGCGTTCGGTGAGTTCCTTGCGCAATGTACGTGAATTGGTGAGGTTGCCGTTGTGCGCGATCGCAAGGTTACCTGACCGGTATGTCAGAGAAAACGGCTGTATATTGCTTGTGGACTTTGATGCTCCGGTCGTTGAGTACCGGTTATGGCCGATTGCAGCATGGCCCGGTAGTTTCTTGAATATCGCCGGGTCTTTGTATACCTCGGCAACCAAACCCATGCCTTTGTGCTGGCGGTATATGGTTTTGTGTTTTTTTTCGTCGTATCCTGCTACAACTATTCCTGCAGCTTCTTGTCCTCTATGTTGTAGTGAATACAATCCATAGAACGTATCTTCTGCAGGAGTTTTTGAATTATATACGCCGAAAACGCCGCACATAGGACTCCTTTAAATGTTAAGATTTCGTGAATTTCCTGCTATTAAAGTTGCCAATTGAAGGTAAAATAACAAGCGCTAATTGTAAAAAATTTTTTCTGTTTTGACAGAGTGGGTAGACGCTTTGTTTTTTCAGTCCGTAGTGCGTTCTTTTTGCTGAAGATACGGCGATGGGAATGATCTTGCCGAGGTTATTTTGGTGATAGGGAGGGAGGTGATTGTGCCCGGACATTCCTGATCACGGTCGTGATTATGGGACAGGGGAGAAATGAAAAAAGCCACTGAAAAAAGTCAGGATAGAGTAGCTTGACAACCATGTGAGACCGTTCGGTGATCCGTGGAGCTAAGGAGATTCGAACTCCTGACCCTTTGCATGCCATGCAAATGCTCTACCAACTGAGCTATAGCCCCATCTTGTAGATGTTAATTATGAGAAAAAAAACTTTTATTTCCAACTTGTTTTGTTTTTTCCTTACATGATTCGAGTTTCCTGATGAGTCTGGATTTCAAATTGTGCATATTGTTTTTTGCTTCTACTTTACCGGTAGGAATGACTGCTTTATAAAGAAATACGAAAGGTTTTTCATGCCGGGTTCTTTTTTTTGACAGGGTGAAAAAAACTATTCGCGTTTTTCGAGAATATTGGCAGGATCTTGAATCAAGAATTTCTACGAGGCTATGAATCTTTTTTTTGTGATCAAAGAGGGTTTTTCCGGTATTTGGCGTGCAAAGTTGCCAGCTGCAGTGACGATTGTCGTTGGCTTTTTCGCGCTTGTACTGCTTGGTTTGTTTGCAACGATTTCTTTGAGTTTTTTTGATATCCTCGATGAGGTGCGGGGTAGAGTCGAGATAGAGGTGTTTTTCCCCGATGTATCTTCGGATGAAGAGGTTCTGAACTACAAGGGCAGCATCGAGTCTCTGAACGGAGTAAAAGGAGTGGCATATGTTTCGAAAGACAGTGCTGCAGTTATCTTCAGTCAGGAGTTCGGTCGTGATATTGTTGAGATTCTCGGTATAAATCCTCTTCCTCGTTCGGCGAAAGTTCTTCTTCAGCCTCGCTATGCAGGGCCTGACAGCCTTCAAGTTATTGTCGCTTCCATAAACGCTCTCGATCCTGCACTTGATATTCGCTACAACAAGGTTTTTCTGCAACAGCTCGAGGATAATGCTCGTCTTTTTACCGTTCTTACTGCCGCGACAGGCATTCTCATCGCCATAGCGACGGTAGTTCTTGTTGGTTACACTATTCGCCTCGCAATCTATTCCCGACAACAGAAAATCAAAACCATGCGTCTGGTTGGAGCAGCTAACTGGTTTATCAGTGCCCCCTACGTTATCGAGGGGGGGATTCAAGGCTTGCTGGCAGGGGGATTTGCTTCGCTTGCAATATATCTTTTATCGGAGCAACTGCTTCTGCGTTACGAGCCGGGAATTTACGAGGTTCTCCATCCTTCTACTTTTCTGGTTTTCCCGTTTCTTGTCGGTCTGGGCTTTTTTTTGGGGATTTTCGGAAGCACCTTGTCGGTGAGGAAATATTTACGAAAGGCATGAGTTACTTGCAGGATCACGAGTAAGGAAAAACCGGTAACCTGCTCATGGAGCCTTTTCTGCACGAAAGATCATGTCGTCCTGTGAAATGGATGTTCGGATTTTGTAAGAGCGCAGCATCCAATTCGATATATCTGTCGCTGGAAAGTCGGTGGATCCACAGATAATATTGGCTTCAGTTGGAAAACGTTTCATCGGTCATTGTTCATTTCTGCTCAAATCCGGGAAATTTTTCAAGGTACATCATGTTTCTCCAGGCTCGAAAGGAGGGCGATTTCTTCATGCCAGATTTCAGGTTGCGGGGTTTCGAGAATCAGCGGGATGTGCCTTGTCGCAGGATGCTGCATGATGGCTTCGAAACCGGCAATCCCGATTTTTCCCTTGCCGATACTTTCGTGACGGTCACGCCTGCTGTTCAGCTCTAACTTTGCATCGTTGAGGTGCATGCCTTTCAGATAATCAATGCCAATTGACGCATCGAACAAGGAAAATGTCTCCGTGACAGCTTTTTTATCTCGTAAATCATAACCCGCTGCGAAAAGATGGCAGGTGTCGAGGCAGACACCAATTCTTTCCTTATTGTCAACCTTGTCAATGATGAAGGCGAGCTGTTCAAAAGAATGACCGAGATTTGAGCCTTGACCGGCGGTGTTTTCAAGCACTGCTTTTGTTTTTGCTGTGGCTTTCAGGGCCTGGTTGATGGATTCGGCAATTGTTTCAAGGCACTGTTCCTCCGGGATTTCCCGCAGGTGGCTGCCAGGGTGAAAGTTGAGGTTAATCAGTCCAAGTGTTTCGATACGCTTCATTTCGTCGATGAACGCTAGGCGTGAACGGTTGAGCTTTTCAATGTTTGGACTGCCGAGATTGATCAGGTAGCTATCGTGCGGCAGAATGTAGAGTGGGTCGAAACCGCAAGCATTACAGTTGTTTGCAAACGCACGAACTGTTTCTTCTGTCAAAGCGGGGGCTTTCCACTGTCGCTGATTTTTAGTGAACATGGCAAATGCGGTTGCTCCTATTTCCTCTGTGCGAAGTGGTGCGTTTTCTATTCCGCCTGCAATACTGACATGTGCCCCGATGTGTCGCATTATGGTGATGAAATTATAATTCGTGACTAATGGAAAAAGGGGGTTCCGACTCTTTATTCCTTGCTGTTTTACTTTCCTATTGTGTACATTTTTTTCAGCACACCATATCTAACAAAAAAATGCCATGCAGCCAACTCCTCTTCTTTCCGTGATCGTTCCTTTTTATAATGAAGAGGAGTCCCTCCCCCTGCTCATCGACCAGGTTTATGAAGCTATGTCGGATAAGGGGTTGCATGAGCTTTTTAAACATCCGTTTTCATTTGAACTTTTGATGATCGACGATGGTTCTACGGATGACTCTTCGGATTTTATCCGTGAACAGATTGTACACAAACCCGAGCTCAAGCTGGTATCTCTACAACGAAATTTCGGTAAGACCGCTGCACTTTCAGCGGGTTTCAGATATGCGGCCGGTGAATATATCGTCACACTCGATGCTGATTTACAAGATGACCCTTTTGCCATCAGATACCTTATCGAAAGGATGATGGCAGGCTATGATCTTGTGAGCGGGTGGAAAAGAGAGCGCAACGATCCGCTGTCCAAAACAATTCCTTCGAAGATCTTCAATATGACCACAAGATTGTTCACCGGTATTGCGTTGCATGATTTCAATTGCGGTTTGAAAGCCTATCGAAAAAAGGTTATACAGTCTCTCGAGTTGTACGGGGAAATGCATCGCTATATTCCGGTTCTTGCACGGTGGAATGGCTTCAGGGTAACGGAGATTCCCGTAAAGCATAATCCTCGCAGGTTCGGCAAAACCAAGTTCGGCACTTCACGCATTTTCCCGGGTTTGTTCGATTTCTTTACGGTGCTGTTCATTACCCGTTATTTGAGACAACCGATGCACTTTTTCGGTATGTTGAGTCTTTTCAGTTTTCTTGCCGGTTTCGGTATAAGCCTTTACGTGACAATTGGAAAGATTTTTTTCAATGAAGCGGTTGTGAATCGTCCGATTCTTTTTCTGGGTATTCTTCTCATCATTCTGGCCGTACAATTTTTCTCGATCGGACTTTTGGGCGAAATGTTGACCCGCGATACTTCCAACACCCTTCATTACACTGTCAGGGAAACGATAAATGTTCAAGAGGAGGAGAGTCGCGGCCACACCTGAAAAAGTGCCGTGTTCGTATTTTCGATTATATCTCGAGTGCTATACCCCCCGTGTGTCCGGTGGCCAGATGTATTTGTGCAGCTGAAGCTGTAGCTTTACATGGAGATGGTCTTCAAGGATCCATTTTGCAAGTTCTGCAGGGTCCAGCCTGCCGAAAACCGTTCCCATCAGTACTGTACAATGGTCGGTCAGATTCCAGGTGCTCAACAGGTTTTTGGACCATTCGTAATCATTGCGGGATGCGACAACCAGTTTGAATTCGAGCGCTTTTTTCTGAAGAACGGAAGATGCAACGGCGAGTTCGATGTTTTTCAGGCAGTTTTTTCCACTTTCCCCCGATGATGGTGTTTTCAGGTCTATTATTTTGTGAACCCGGGGATCAACCCCATCGACGGGAATAAAACCACCGGTTTCGAGCAGCAGTGTATAGCCCCGGTCGCAAAGCATGCGCATGAGCGTATAGACGTTTTCCTGCTGCAATGGCTCTCCTCCTGTTATTTCTACGAGTGGAATGCCGAATGTTTCAATGTGGGTCATTATTTCGGGAACGGTCATGTTCTTGCCTTCTTTACTCGAGGCGTAGCGGGTGTCGCACCAGTTACAAGATCTGTCGCATCCAGCAAGGCGGATAAATATACAGGGCCAACCGGCATAGGTCGATTCACCCTGAATGGAGAGGAATATTTCGTTGACAAGCAGGGTTTCACTCATATTTCCTGTGTGACAAGGAGTTTTTCAAGAGCATCGGGGTAGAGGAGGTGTTCACATTTCAGGACTCGTGCCGCAAGTGATTCCGGGGTGTCATCAGGTTCGACAGGGACTTTTCGCTGGAGCACAATAGGGCCCTTGTCATATTCCGAGTCAACGTAGTGCACGGTAGCACCTGATTCTTTAGTGCCGGCTTCCAGTACGGCCTTATGAACATTGATGCCGTACATGCCCGGTCCACCGAAACCAGGCAGCAACGCAGGATGGATGTTGAGGATTCTGTATGAATAAGCATTGACAACGGCTTCAGGTACTTTTCTCAAATAGCCGGCGAGCAGGATGTATTCGACTGCATGCTCTTCGAGCGAGGAGAGCATTGCTGCCGCAAATTCTTCATGTGTGTCGTACTGCTTTTCGGAAAGATGAACTGTCGGTATGCCATGCTGGCTGGCAAAAACGGTTGCACCACATTCTGAGCGATTGGAAAGGCAGAGGGAAAATTCAGCCGGGAGACGACGTTCATCGATGGCGTAGTACAATGCCTGAAAGTTCGAACCGGTACCTGAACAGAATGCTGCCAGACGGGTTTTGCGGTTGGCCATTTATTGGATATTTGATTACATTGACGATTTATTGAGATTTAACCATTCCAACCTAATCTACAAATGTCTGATCCTGTTATCAAACGTGCATTGGTGTCTGTTTCCGATAAAACCGGTATCGTGGAATTTTGCCGGGAATTATCAACCATGGGGGTTGAAATATTTTCAACCGGAGGAACGTTGCGAACTATCCAGGATGCAGGGGTTCCTGCTGCATCAATTTCGACCATTACGGGATTTCCGGAAATCATGGATGGCCGTGTGAAAACGCTGCATCCGAAAATTCATGGCGGATTGCTTGCTGTGCGCGATAATGCCGACCATATCGCACAGGCTGAAAAGAACGGCATCGGGTTTATCGATATGGTTGTCGTCAATCTCTACCCATTCGAGGAAACGGTTGCAAAGCCTGATGTCACATTTGAAGATGCAATTGAAAACATCGATATCGGCGGACCCTCGATGCTTCGGAGCGCGGCTAAAAATAACGAGTCGGTAACTGTAGTCACCGACAATGCCGATTATGCTCTTGTTTTGGCGGAAATGCGTATGAACAGTGGTGCGACGACCCGTTCGACAAGGCTCAAGCTGGCAAGAAAGGTTTTCGAGCTGACCTCTCGCTACGATAGCGCAATCGCCGGGTATATGACCGGAATCGAGAGTGGAGGTAAAGATTGCGGAGTAGATAAGCTATCCATAAAACTCGAGCGTGAACTGGATATGCGTTATGGGGAAAATCCACACCAGCAAGCCGGTTTTTATCGTATGAATGATGGGGAATGCTCCCGATCGTTTGGAGAGTATTTTGAGAAGCTACACGGTAAAGCACTTTCGTATAACAATATGCTCGATACGGCTGCGGCAGCCGGACTGATCGAGGAGTTCAGCGGTGAAGATCCGGCCGTCGTGATAATAAAGCATACCAATCCATGCGGTGTCGCTCAGGCTCCTACGCTCGTCGAAGCCTACCGCAAGGCGTTTTCCACCGATACCCAGTCTCCATTCGGTGGTATCATCGCTTTCAACAAGCCGCTTGATATGGAAACAGCAAAAACAGTCGATGAAATTTTTACAGAAATTCTCATTGCACCTTCCTATGAAGATGGAGTTCTCGACTTCCTGCAGAAAAAGAAAAACAGGCGCCTTCTTTTACAGAAACAGTCCATGCCGAAGGATGTTATGGAGTTCAAATCGACCCAGTTCGGCATGCTGGTGCAGGAGAGAGACAGTCAGATCGTGTCGCGTGAAGATCTGAAAGTGGTCACTAAGCGCCAGCCCTCATCTGAGGAGTTCGATGATCTCATGTTTGCCTGGAAGATCTGCAAGCATGTCAAATCAAACACGATCGTTTATGTAAAGAACCGTCAAACTCTCGGCGTCGGTGCAGGTCAAATGTCTCGTGTCGATTCTGCGAAAATTGCCCGTTCAAAAGCTGCCGAAGCAGGTCTCGATTTGAAAGGCTCTGCAGTTGCATCGGATGCATTCTTTCCGTTTGCCGATGGTTTGCTTGCCGCAGCCGAGGCGGGTGCCAGTGCTGTCATTCAGCCTGGTGGTTCTATCCGTGATGATGAGGTTGTTTCCGCTGCCGACGACCATGATCTGGCGATGGTTTTTACCTCGATGCGGCACTTCAAGCATTAAGCGATGTGAGTTAGCTATTGATATCCCCTCCGACAGGCCGGAGGACAATTTCTTCCACTGATGTCCGTGATGGCTGGAGGTATGCGTCGACAACAGGACCGGCGATATCTTCAGGCATCATCATGAGTGGTTTGAGTTCTTCTGCGACTTCCCCCCACATTGGCGTATATACGGCTCCCGGCATCACATTGGTGATTTTTACGTTGCAGTCCCTTCCATAAAGACGAAGTGCTTCTACGAGCCCTTTCTGGCCGAATTTGGACATCGAGTAGACCGATGAACTTTTGAATGCCATTTCCGCAGCTATGGAGGTGATGAAAAAAATATGGCCTGAACGCTTTTCTTCCATAACGGAAAAAATTTTCTGTGTCAGAAAAAACGTGCCTTTCATGTTTACAGACATGGTATAATCGAAATCATCTTCGGTCATTTCCTTCAGATCCTTGAACCGTCCGACACCGGCATTGTTGATCAGGCAGTCGATACTGTCGAACTCCTGAAGTGTTTGTTCAACCAGGTGGTCGATGTTGTCGAGGTTGGCAATGTCAGCTTCAATCGGAACAGCTTGTGCGCCAAGTTCCCTGCATTTTTCTGCGAGTTTCGCTACATCGCTATACGTGCGTGAGCAGAGTATTAACGTGGGGTTGAAAGAGGGGTTGTGTTGTGATTTAAGAGAGAAATCAAGGGCAATTGCCTTTCCTATGCCTTTGCCGGCTCCGGTGAGCAGGATAATATCTTGCATGGTAGAAAATGTTTTGGGTTATGGTTGACGATATCTTATTAACGTGTTGTATTTGTATTTAATTCGTGTTTATACAAGCAGTTGGATTGTGTTGCGGTGTATTAACATCGAAAAAAAGGCCGAAAATCTTGTTACATCTTGATAATTAACCTATATTCATAGTGTAAGCTACCCCCAAGGTGCTGTTTACAACGGCATCTTCCTTTAAGGATAAATCCCCAAATTTCATCATGCAAAGGAAAAGTAAAGTAAAGTGGTTCGATGGTAAGAAGGGTTATGGTTTCATTGTTAACCCTGATGGCGGAGAAGATATTTTTGTCCATTTTTCCGCAATTGTTTCCGATCAGAGTTTCAAGGTATTGAATCAGGATGCTGATGTGGAGTTTGAAGTTGATCAGACGCAGAAAGGGCTGCAGGCAAAGAACGTCTGTGAGATTTGCGCTGGAAACGTCACTGTTCAGCCTCAGCCTCAAGCTTTCGTGCGTCCCGGTGAGGGTATTCCCGGTCAGTAAATGATTCAAGGTTACATCTTTTTTCATTTCCAGCACGACTGGAAATGCTCTGAAAATTCAAATAATTTTTTTCAGTGTGTTTCTCTGTCGCTCTGAACGGTTTTCTCTCGGCTGTGGTATTACAGTCGAGAGATACGATTATTGAAAGCGGCCTGTACGGCTTTGCCTAACGGTGTTCACTGGCACTATGCTGCTCTGCTTTCCGTAATGCTTATACGAATACAGGGTATAAGATGAATTGTTCCTGCCAACAATGTTTCTTCCTGCCTTCTTCTTTAACAACTCCAATCCTGTTATAATAACTGTAAAGGCATAAGCAGGTAATGATGTTTGAATAGATTTGTTTTCCTGATTGCTTTCACACAAGCAGTGAATGCTCTCTGAAACTGAACCAGGTATCCTTGCCTGTTATGACGTGATCGAGAAGTTCAATCTGAATTATCGATCCGGCCTGTTTGAGTAAAGAGGTTACCTGCTTGTCCGCGTTGCTGGGTTCGACATCCCCTGACGGATGGTTGTGTACCAGGATAATCGCATTGGCACTTTCCCGTATGGCCGATTTGTAGATTTCTCTCGGATGAATCAATGAGGCATTCAGCGTTCCGACAGAAATCAGGTCATGTCGCATGACCTGATTTTTCGTGTTCAGGTGAAGGAGGAAGAGGTGCTCTTTACTTTCATCGGGTACTCTTCCGTTCATATACTCATAAACATCTCTTGCCGAGCGAACTTTTTTGTTGGTATTACGTCTGAAATGGAGGCGTTTGTGCAGTTCAAAAACTGCTTTTATCTGCATGGCTTTTGCAGGCCCTATTCCTTCGTTTTTCTGTAATTCACCCATTGACAGGTCGGCAAGCTTTTCAAGGCCGTAGTTGCTCATGAGTTCGTTGCAGGTATCCAATATATTTTTCCCTTTGGTTCCGGTTTTGAGTATGAGTGCCAGAAGTTCAGCTGAGCTTAGAGCCGATGCGCCCGAGTGCAGGAAACGCTCACTCGGTCGTTCATGAGGGTCGAGGTCATGAATTCTCATTCTGTGCAGTATTTGCTTTGCGGAACATTGTGTATAGTGAATATAGGGTTTCGGATGATATGTTTGGCGGGATAATGGTGTATTGTTTGTGAGGTGGTTATTTCAGAATGAGAGCTTGTCTTATTATGAGACGATTTTTCGCGAAAAGCTTAGATTGTTTTGATTGATGGAATGCTGTTATATGTAATTAATATTATGAGTTAGTGCTTTTTTGTTTTTTCTGGCACGTTGTTTGATGTACTATAAGTAATGCTCCACGCCCGTGGAGTAGGACAGGTGTAATGGGGGACACCTGTTCACAATAAAAGCGTCCCGGTTTCCCGGGACGCTTTTTTATTTTTATCACCAGCTATTGTACTGCTTCGAATCAAGCAAGTAATGGAGCGAGATTGTTGCAATTTTCTTCGACTATTGCTGCTGATTTTCGGAGAGCTTCGATTTCAGGCTTATCGAGATTGATTTCAAGAATTTGTTCGATACCGTTTTTGCCCAGCTTTACAGGGGCGCCTATGAAAATATTGTTGATTCCGTACTGGCCTTCAAGAAGTGCCGAGCAAGGTAGTATTCGTTTGCGGTCGTTTACGATGGCGTCGATCATTTCAACGCAGGACGCTGCAGGTGCGTAATAAGCTGAACCATCTTTGAGATAGTTGACGATTTCAGCACCGCCTTTGCGTGTTCTTTCAACCAATTGATCGATTGTTTGCTGCGGCAAGAGTTCCGTTAGCGGGATTCCTGCAACACTTGTGTATTTAACGACAGGTACCATGGAGTCTCCATGTCCTCCCAGCACAAAGGCATTGATATCCTGCATGGATACATTCAGTTCTTTGGCGATGAACGATCTGAAGCGTGCAGAATCGAGAACTCCGGCCATTCCCAATATCCGTTCTTTCGGTAACTTACTTCTGACATATCCGACATGAGTCATTATGTCAAGAGGGTTCGATACCATAATGATGATAGGATTTTTGGAGTATTGCATAACCTGATCGGTTACCTCCCTGACAATGGCTGCGTTTTTCATAAGCAGGTCCTCACGAGACATACCCGGTTTGCGGGCCAAACCAGCAGTGATGAGGACAATGTCGGAATCGGCTGTATCGCTGTAATCGTTAGTACCAAAAACCATTGTGTCAAAAAGTCCAACCGGCCCGGATTCATACATGTCGAGAGCTTTCCCTTGAGGGATGCCTTCAACGATATCGAGAAGTACTACTGTATTCGCGAGTTGTTTTTCTGCAATGCGGTGGGCCGCAGTTGCTCCTACATGGCCTGCGCCAATAACGGTAATTTTCATATTATGTTGCGTTTAATTCTACAGTATGAATATCAGCCAATTGAAGGGAGGTAATGGCGATAATTCCAAGCTTTATTATGAAGCAAAAAAAAAGCCGGCCTTTTACGGTCGGCTTTAGAAATATACGTTTATTTTGTTTTCGAGGCAAACAATCAGGCTGGCAGTACGTCGATGTGTTTTTTGTCGTTACGGCCGTTCCTGAAGTGAACCTTGCCGTCTACAAGGGCGTAAATCGTATGATCTTTGCCTATTCCGGCATTGTTGCCGGGTTTGAAAACAGTTCCTCTCTGACGAACAATAATTGAGCCTGCGGAAACAAGCGAACCACCCGATGCTTTAACTCCCAAATATTTCGGGTTACTGTCACGGCCATTCTTCGTTGAGCCGCCACCTTTTTTATGAGCCATGAGTCAAAATGATTGTTGTTGAAAATGTTATGAGTACTATCGATGTCAAAGAACCTCAACCTGAGTCATCAACTGACGATGGCCGTTCCTTTTTTGATAGCGTTTTCTGCGTTTCTTCTTGAAGACGACGATTTTTTCGTCTTTAAGATGCTCGAGCACTTTCAGCTGGATGTTACCTGAAGGTTCTGTCGATGTCTTCTCCTGGTCAATATGCGCTAAAGGCTCGATGTCTATGATGTTACCGACTTCAGCTTTTTGATGTGGAACGAACAGCCTGTCACCGGTTTTAACCAAGAACTGCTTGTCTGAAATCTTTATCAGTGCCTGCATTGTGCTTTTGTGTTAAATTAAGAATTATAGACCTGCAATATATGGTAATCGATGTATTATTTCAAATGGATAATATCGGGTCGACTGCATTCGTTTCATCTATGAAAACTCAGGAAATTGCCGGTTTATGCCACCCTGATTTACAGCAGAAAAAATGTTACCACCAGGACCAGTGCGAACATGGACAAGGAAATGGTAAAGAGATTGTACCATTTTTTATAGTCGGATCGGCTGCAGGGATAGTGTAGCGGTTGAATTGCTTTAATGATGTAGCCCATAGTCAAAGCAACTTGAAGAACGATTATTACCACCTTTACCGCTATAGCGATGCTCCAGCCATGGAAAAAGAGGGCGAGTAAAAGGCCGGAAGCAATCGCGGTTTTAAATCCTGCGTCGGCTACCTTCGTTTCCAGTTTGATGTAGGTTTGCAGGAGCATGGGGTAATCGCCCGGATCACTGTCCGGACCAGTCAGTTTCGGCTCGAGAGTCTTTAAAAAAAAGAGGGAAGCAAACACGGTGCCGAACCAGGTTGCAAATGATGTTACGTGTATGAAGCGAAGAATGGCGTACCAGTCCATGGTGAATGCTGTTGAGAATGATGAAATCCCGTTAGTCTACAAAACCTTGCCTGCAAGGCTCTTGGTACAACCTCAAATATAGAAAAAAAACAATGGAGCCTGTTCGTTATGAATGTTGTTTGAGCTGTCTGTTCCGTGACGTAAGGTTCTTGTTTTTTTTAGTGTACTGAATTAGCTTGATCAATCATGAAAAGGGGATAAACGGTAAAGAAGCAATGAAATCCATGAAAGTGACCCGGCGGAAAAAAAGCGGTAACGAAACACCGATGATGCGTCAATATCTCGAAGTAAAGGAGCGTTACCCCGAATATGTATTGTTGTTCAGAGTCGGTGATTTTTATGAATCGTTTTACGATGACGCACGCAAGGTGTCAGAAGCTCTCAACATTGTCCTGACCCGCCGGTCGAACGGAGCTGCTGCTGAAATTCCCATGGCTGGCTTTCCACATCATGCATGTGACGGTTATATAGCCCGCTTGGTTAAAAAAGGCTACAAGGTTACCGTCTGTGATCAGGTTGAAGATCCTGCACAAGCGAAAGGGCTTGTGAAACGTGAAATAACCGACATTGTCACTCCCGGCGTGACTTACAGCGACGAAATACTCGAAGACAAACACAATAACTATCTCTGTTCGCTGGCTTTTTTGAAGAAGGGGCGTGAGAAACGTGCTGGCATAGCCTTCATCGATGTGACAACTGCAGAGTTCAAGATTGCAGAAGTGCCGCTCAGCCAGGTTGCGGATATGCTGCAGTCCATCCAACCTTCAGAGGTTCTTCTTTCTTCAAAAGAGAAGACCTTTGGAGAGACTATCGAAAAGATTTTGCCTTCAGAAGTGGTTGTTACCACGCTGGACGACTGGATGTTCAGTGAAGAAAATGCATCGCAGGTAATCGAAAAACATTTTAAAACCCATTCGCTTAAAGGATTCGGTATTGACGCGGTTTATGCTGCTCAGGTTGCTGCCGGAGTCGTGTTGCAATATCTCGAAGAAACCCGGCAAAACCGTTTGCAATATATTACCAGAATTGCGCTTGTTGACAGTGCGCATCATATGATGCTCGATCTTCAGACCAAGAAAAATCTGGAAATCATCTCCTCGATGCAGGATGGTTCGATCAACGGTAGTTTACTTCAGGTGATAGATCATACCCGAAATCCAATGGGGGCGAGGCTGCTGAGGCGTTGGCTGTTAAGGCCTCTCAAAAGAATCGAGGAGATACAGCTCCGGCTCGATGCAGTCGAGGTGCTTCATGAAGAGGTGGCTGTTTGCAACTCCTTGGGTGAGATACTCCGGGGAATCAACGATCTTGAAAGAGCGTTGGCAAGAGTCGCGACCTTGAGGAGCATGCCGCGTGAGGTACGTACCCTCGGGGCAGCGCTTGAAAAAATACCCGATCTTCAGGCTCTGTTAAGTGATTCAAAAAGTTCCAAACTTCGAAAACTTTCACAAGATCTGGTTCAACTATCCGATATAACGGCAACCATCGAACAGGCGATCGATCCGGATGCTGGGGCCACACTTCGTGACGGCGGTTATATCAAGGCAGAGTACAACAATGAACTCGATGGGCTACGCTCGGTTTCTTCCAATGCCAAGGGCAGTTTGATGGAAATACAGCAGGCGGAACGCGGAAAAACCGGAATCTCCACCCTGAAGATACAATACAACAAGGTTTTCGGTTACTATATTGAGGTCAGCAAAGCGAACAGTGACAAGGTTCCCGGTTACTATGAAAAGAAACAAACTCTCGTTAATGCTGAACGTTATACTATTCCGGAGTTGAAAGAGTATGAGGAGAAAATTCTGACTGCAGAAGAAAAGAGTCAGATGCTCGAGCAGCAGCTCTTCCGTGAGCTATGCGTGAAGGTAGCTTCCGAGGCCTTGCATATTCAGCAAAATGCAGAAATTGTCGCGGAACTTGATTGCCTGTACTCCTTTGCGTGTTGCGCAAAAGCATATCGATATGTCAAACCGAAAGTTAAAAAACATGGTGATTTGTCCATTACCAATGGTCGTCATCCCGTGCTTGAACGTATTCTCGGGGTTGATGAACCCTACATAGCCAATGACTGCTTTTTCGACAAAAAACAACGCATGTTGATTGTCACCGGCCCGAACATGGCTGGAAAAAGCTCGTTCCTCCGTCAAAACGGCCTTATTGTTCTGCTCGCCCAGGTTGGCAGTTTCGTTCCTGCCGATGCGGTGGAAATAGGGCTTGTCGACAGGATTTTTACAAGGGTTGGAGCATCGGATAATCTTGCTTCAGGAGAAAGTACCTTTCTTGTGGAGATGAATGAAGGAGCTAATATCCTCAACAACGCGACTGAAAAAAGCCTTATTTTACTCGATGAAATCGGCCGGGGTACCAGTACGTATGATGGTATGTCCATTGCATGGGCTATGAGTGAGTACATTCACGGTATCATCAAAGCAAGGACTTTGTTCGCTACGCATTATCATGAACTTGCCGAGTTGGAAGAGCGTTTTGAGGGCATACGTAATTACAATGCCACGGTTGTCGAGACTGCCGATAAGGTGGTTTTCCTGAGAAAGATCGTAAGGGGGGCATCCGATAACAGCTATGGTATAGAAGTCGCGAAAATGGCGGGTATGCCATCCGAGGTTATCAAAAGAGCCAAAGAAATACTTTCAGGTATGGAACGAAGGGATGTCGCGTTTCCTGCAGGGGTTCAGGGGGGCGGAGTTCGGGAAATGCCCCTCCGCCAAATCTATCTTTTTGAAGAGGAGGAACGAAAGTTGAAGTATGCGATCGATGCGCTCGATATCGAGCGCATCACGCCGATCGAAGCTATTGTTGAGCTCAAAAGGCTCCAGGATCTTGCAGGAAAATAAGATGAACAAGGTTGGCAAGAGATGAAATGCAATAATCGAAATGTGTGTAGCTCAGGATGAGTAAACTATCAGTACTGCTTGTATTTGTGCCTGCTGACAGTGGTGTTGACGGCCCGTCACTTCTCGGTGAATCAGAGCGTTCCGGTTTTTTTCAGGGTATTAAGGATAGCGTTCTCAAAAACGTCATAAAGCGAGCGCAATTCGCTATCCCTCCTCTTTCCCTGATGATTCTCAGCTCGGTCGACGAGCCCGGTATCGAGCAGCATATTTGTGATCTCCGTTTCGAGACATTTCCACTTGACAGAAAGTGGGATCTTATAGGGATCAGTGTTCAGACCGGGGCGGTCAAACCAGCCTTCGAACTGTCGGCTCTATTACGGGAAAAAGGATTCAACGTGGTTTTAGGCGGCCCGTACGTTACACTTTTTCCTGAACGCTGCTACGCTCATGGAGACGTACTCGTTATCGGGGAGGCTGATGAAATATGGCGGACCGTACTCGAGGATCTTCGAAATGGAACGCTGCGGAGAGAGTATCGTGTTGGTGAACAGCCCGATCTTTCCTCCGGTCGCAGTGTAAATAAAGACGCACTTGACCTTCACCACTATTTTACTACGAATGTCGTACAGACTACCCGTGGTTGTCCTTACAGTTGTGATTTTTGCAATGTTCATGTCATGAACGGTCATAAAATCAGGCATCGGGATGTCGGTGAGGTTGTTCGGGAAGTTGAAAGTTTTCTCGAAAAGGATAAAAGAATATTCTTTTTTCTCGATGATACGGTGAACGCTGATGAAGAATATGCGGAAAAACTTTTTCGTGAGCTGATTCCTTTCAACATCAATTGGGTTGGACAGGCTACAACCAAGCTTGGTGAGAACAGCCGTTTACTGGATGTTTTTTCACAGTCAGGCTGCGGTGCACTGCTTGTCGGCATTGAAAGTCTCGCTGAAGAGAGTAACAAGGCGCATCATAAGTTTCACAACCCTGTCGACCGTCAGGCCGCATGTATTCGCAATATCCGTGATGCGGGAATATGTGTATACGGCAGTTTTATTTACGGTCTCGACGAGGATACCCTCGAGCAGCCGGATGCCATTGTTGCGTTTCTGGACAAGACAGGGATAGATGTGCCGGGTATCAACCTGCTGCGTCCGATTCCCGGGACGGAAGTGTTCGAACGCTTGGCTGATGAACAACGGCTGTTGCATGACCGCAACGATCATGATGCTTTTCGTTTTTCCTGGGGCCAGGAGATGCTTTACCGTCCGAAAAGAATACCGATTGAAACGTTCATTCCAAGCTATACCGCTTTAACCAAGCGGGTCTTTACGATACAACGGGCTTTGCAGCGAGCGGCCAGCGCGCCTAGGCTTAAAAGTGCCGTTCTCATGTTCAATCTCTTTTATGTGCACATGTACAACCTTTCCCGAAAAGATCTTAATCGTCAGTTGGAGGAACTGGAGGAAACAGGGGATAGGTAATCGGTAATAAGTAATAGGGAAAAAACCAATCCAGTCATCCTCGGGCTTGACCCGGGGATCCATCTTCCAAAAAAAGTCAGTATTGGTGCCGCATCGAATGCGGCATGACTCTCTGCCTGAAACGTATGCATGGCGACCGATAGTCGTGAAGCAATGCTTTTGAGATTTCGATCATGAAACGTTGGGGTGGGGATAACGAAGTAGTCGAGGTGCGCAACAAAGGTATAGAGGTTACTCAGTTGAGTGATTGGATCTCATCCTCGAGCAACTGCTGTGAGTAAAGCTCGGCATAGATGTTTTCTTTGGCCAACAGTTCTTCATGCGATCCTGATTCCGCTATACCGCCGTTTTGAATGACAAAAATTCGGTCACAGTTTTTGACGGTCGAGATTCTGTGACTGATAAGCAACAGTGTTGTGCGAGGCAGTTTTTCAAGCAGAGCTTCGAATATGCCGGCTTCGGTACTTGTGTCAACGGCTGAAAGGGCATCGTCGAGTATGAGTAGTTCCGGTTTCCAGGCAAGTGCACGTGCAATACAGGTTCGCTGTTTTTGACCGCCTGAAAGGTTGATGCCTTTTTCGCCCAGCATGGTTTCGAAACCATCAGGAAAATCCATGATATCATCGTAAAGGTTGGCTATCCGGCTCGCTTCGATGATATGATCCAGATGATCGGAGTCCGTGGCGACACCATAGTCGATGTTGTTGGCTATGGTATCGGAAAAAACAAAATTCGTTTGGGGTACGAAGCCGATATGTTGACGCAGGTTGGCAAGCGGTATGGTTTTAATATCCCTGCCATCAAATAAAACAGTACCACTCTGCGGGTCATAAAGGCGTGGGATAAGGTTCACCAATGAGGTTTTTCCAGAACCTGTCGCTCCGACAATGGCAACCTTGCTGCCTGGCTCGATTGTGAACGAGACATTGGAAAGAACATCTTGATTTTCATTTCCCGGGTAGTGGAATGAGACGTTTCTGAACTCGATTCGGCCACGAACATTCTCCGGTAAGTCTTCTGTTGAAAGACTGTCGGTAATATCCGGTTTCGCATCGAAAATTTCATTGAGGCGGATTTGGGCTGAAGATGCTTTCTGGATAATGTTCGTGACCCATCCTATAGAAATAATCGGCCAGCTGAGCATGCTGACGTAAATGACAAACTGGGCGATATCACCGATCGTCATGGTTCCATTCACGACATTTATTCCACCTACCCAGATAACCGGAATGAGAGAGAGTGCGAGCAGAGCGGTTAAAATGGCAAAAAACAATGCCTGAAGTTTTGCCAGCGATATGTTTTTGTGAAAATAAGTTTGGTTGATTGTTTCAAATCGCTCGGTTTCATAGGTTTCACGCGTGTAGTTTCTGATCACTCGGATACCAGAAATATTTTCCTGTAACAGTGCCGTTATATCGGCATAGCTTTCCTGAATGCTTTTCGTTCGTTTCTGGATCGATTTTCCTATTCTATAGACAGCGTAGCTGAAAAAAGGAGCTGGAAGAAGTGCAAGCAACGTCAAGCCGGGTGATATGGTCAGCATTGCGATTATGGCGAAAAAAAGACGGAAAAAAGTGTTTATGGAATACATGATTCCGGGGCCAAGGAAATCCCGGACAGCATTGAGATCATTGGTGCCTCGTGCGATCAACTCCCCAGTGCTTGTTTTATTGTAAAAATTTCTGGAAAGAGTTTGTAAATGAGCGTAATAGTCGTTTTTCAAGTCAAACTCGATAATGCGTGAAGCTACGATGATGTTCTGGCGAACCAGGAAGAGGAATATGCTGCCAAGAGCGGCAAAAAGTATATAGAGCCCGACGTTCTTCAGAACATCCGACAGGACAAAAGGACTTTCCAGTACATCGATTGCATTGCCGATAAAACGGGGGGCTGATACAGCAAAAATGTTTGTCAGGACGATACAAGCAAAACCGTACAGCATTTTACGCTTGTATCTGAGGAGATATTTTTTCAGTCGTAACAGATTTTTCATCGCTCGTGTTTTTGATCTCACGGATGTAATGTATAATAAGAGGAGGTAAAACCCTAAAGGACAGAGGGACGTCTTTCAAGGTGTACAATTTCTTAAATGAAAGTCATGCCATTCGAATCGAATAAAAGCTATTACTCTATTGGGGAGGTAAGCAAGATCACCGGGGTTCCCGCTTACCTTCTGAGATACTGGGAACGGTTTTTCACTGAACTGAATCCTGCTAGAGATACGAGGGACAACAGGCGTTATACCAACAAGGATATCGCCATGGTTCTGACGATCAAGGGCCTTGTTTATGAAAAAGGATATAAGCTTGAAAAAGCCTCTCTGATTGTTAAAGGAAAAACTTCCGAAACCGATACCGACGAGAAGACTGAAGAAATCTTGAAGTTACGCAAACAGATGGGTCATGAAAAGAAAAATCATGCCATAGCTCATCAACGCAGAAAAGAGCTATTACAGGAAATCAAGGGGGAAATCGAAGAGATTCTGCAACTTTTGGGTTAGGTCCAATTCAGCTAACGTGTCAACGAATCGTTGGTTCTGATCCAAATCCAAAGATGATACATAAGAAAAGCCGACGATATTCGCCGGCTTTCGAGGTCGTATTTCCAAACAGTTTCATTTACTGTGCATACAGTACTTCAAACTGCCCTGTTCCACCTTTACAGACATGTTCAACCCAGCGTGCGTAAGCTCCTCCGCTCCAGCGGTACTCTTCGAGATTCTGTGAACGGAACTGTGGCGCTGCATAACGGATTTTGTAGCCTTTTGGCAGTACTACCTTCAACTGGGCGTCGACGGTAAAGTCGTTGAACTTACCAACCATGCCGTGGTGAACAAGAGGAATAAGCGGATGGTTCAGAACTCTGCGGAGACCACCGCCTGCATCTCGTGAAACTCCAGGAAGGGTTCCGTCTACTTTGACTTCGATTCCTTGGGAATCTGAACGGAAGCCGCCTTCTATGGAGGCCGGTTTGTTGAGCTGTTCGACAGGGAAAAGCTCGGACCAGCGGGAAATGGAGTCGACAATACCTGATCCGGCATGTGAGAATTTCCATCTTGATACGCCGACCGGGCCTTTTTCGCCGCTTTCTACGCCGAAGTTGTTTACCTGTATCGGAGAGATGCGTTGACCACCTTCGTTGATGGCTGTGAAGGCTGGACCGATGAACCAGAACTCACGAATCCAGTCGTTGAAGTTTGCACCACCGCCTGAGATCGACTGCTGAAAGCCTTCCCAAGTGTCTATAAGATCGTTGTTTTCCAGAGGAACCTTCATCATGATATCGTGGAACTGGCGTCCCTGCTGGTAGATTGGATTCGGCACGTTTCTGCGAACGGCATCTGAACGGTAGTAGTACATATTGACTACCGAACCTTCGAAAGAAAATGAATGGGAAAAATCACCTACTGAAAGTTTACCTTCACCGACAGCGATTCTTCGGTCTTTGGTTTCGTTGGCAATATCGACTTCGACATTAAGCGTATTCTTCGTACTATCGACAATTGATTCGATGGCAGTGGTGAACCGTACCGTGCCTTTCTGTCCGTCAAGAGGTTTTGCGTCGATCTTGATGTTACAATCTGCCGGCAGCAGAGGAAGTGCAGCTGGTGCATTAACTTTAGCACGGCCTTTCACTTGTCCCCAGGAGCTTGAACCACCCTCGAGAATAATCTCGTAATCAGCATGGGCGGTTGTAGTGTCTTTAGTGCCGAATAGAGCCATAATGAATCTCCTTTTTGGTGGCGTTGAGAAATTTTTCAGCAGGAAATTTCTTGCTGGTAATTCCTGTTATATAACAACTTGAAACAAATTTAAAGAATAAAAATTAATAAATAAAGGAAAATATACCTCTTTCATCCCTTTCGATCCAGCAGTTTTCCCCTCATGCCTACCTGGCAGGAAGCTTTTGTTTTTGAGCAATCTGGAAACATTTCGTTACATTTTTCCTCTTTCGTGGTTTGTCAGCGGTTTTTACTATTTTTGAGCCATCTTGTCTTGAATATTAAATGAAAAGGCATGCTACGATCTGCTGAAGCTGGTAGTGACTCTTCAGGTTACTTTTTGCCCGTGCTAAGTGGTATTTTGCTGGGGGTTTCGTTTCCGTCGTACCCTGTTATACGCTTTGAACCGCTTGCATGGATTGCTTTGGTTCCGTTGCTTGTATTCCTGCGCGGTGATTTGTCCTTCAAACGGTATTTCAGCCGTGTTTATTATTCGATGTTGATTTTTTGTGCCATCGCCTTATGGTGGGTTTCTCTTGCAACCCTGGCCGGCGGGTTACTCACTATCGTTGCACAGGCATTCTTTTCATCGGTACCCCTTTTACTTTTTTTCATCCTCAAGAAATATCGGGGATACGGTTTTGCTCTGTTCAGCTTGCCGTTCTTATGGGTCGCATGGGAGTGGCTCTATATTCGGCAGGATCTCTCGTTTGGTTGGCTTGTTCTAGGGAATTCGCAAGCACAACTGACTCCCATGATTCAATATGCCGATATTACCGGAGTATGGGGGGTGAGTTTCTGGCTCATGTGCTTCAACGTCATTGTCGTTGACCTATGGTTCAGGCTAAAGTATCGTAAAAAGATGTTTGTTCATGCTGTAGGGCTGGTATCGATGACAGTTCTGCCCCTAGGGTACTCTTTTCTGGTGTTTTCAGATCATGAGTTGCAGCAGCCTCGTCCCTCGGTAACGGTGTCTCTTATCCAGCCCAATATCGATCCCGTGGAAAAGTGGCGGATATATACCAGTCAGGATATCATGCTTATCTATCTTGGTTTGACGGACCGGGCGATACTGCAAAACAGAGTGGACCTTGTGCTATGGCCAGAAACAGCGATACCTTTCCGTATTCTCGACGAAAAGAACCGCTCCTATTACGAATTTCTGAAATCAAGAATAAGACAGTGGGGTGGGAGCCTTCTCAGTGGCTATTCGGACATTGTCTATTATACGGTTGCCGAGGTGTCGGAGGAGGAGTTTCTTTACAAGTATGATCCTGAAGAAAAGCGTTATTACCAGACTTTCAATGCGTCGATGCTGGTGACCGGAAGCGAATTCGACCCGCCTCAGATATACCGTAAGATGAAGCTTGTTCCATTTGCCGAAAGAGTACCGTATATGGAATATGCACCTTGGATGGATAACTTTACGCTTTCACTTGCAGGCATAAGCAGCTGGGGGAAAGGCAGCGACAAGACGATTATGGAGTTCGTTACGGATTCGGGGGTGACTGTAAAGACATCGAACGTTATCTGTTATGAATCCATCTTTCCCGGTCTTGTTGCCGAATTCGTCAACAGGGGTGCCGAATTTCTCACAGTCGTTACGAATGACGGTTGGTATGCAAAGTCATACGGGCCTTACCAGCATGCCGCTATTGCCAGGTTTCGATGTATCGAGAATCGTCGATCAATGGCTCGATGTGCAAATACCGGCGTTTCGCAGTTCATCGACAAGTACGGGCGAGTGTATGCCGATATTCCATGGTGGGAAAGACGGTTTCTCACTGCCGAAGTCGAGCGAAACGATATACTGACTTTTTATACTCGTTACCCCAACCTCATACCGCGAACAGCTGCAGGTTTTTCGGGAGTACTGTTGTTGATTACGTTTTTCGGCAGACGTAATTCAGATGGTATTTATCGATAAATCATCCTGACAAAACCCGCTACTTCTCGACTCACTCGAGAAATCAATCTTCTTGGTCGAGTCTGTATTTTCTGATTTTTCTGTACAGTGTCCTCTCGTTGATCCCGAGTGTTTTTGCGGTTTGACGTTTGTTGCCGCCGTAAGTCTTGAGGGCTTCGACGATCGCTTGTTTTTCAATGGTTTCGAGAGGGAGTATTCCGGTTTCTTCATTACTGGTTTCATGGGTATCAGGAGAGGAAACAACGTTCTCCTGTTTTTCCGGCAGGGGAGGAGGAAGCAGCAGGGGTGTTTTGGATGGCTCTTCTTGCGAGCTCTCTTTTTGCTGGAGCAACTGTTTGACCTCGTTTATTTCCTGATGGAGTCTTATCAGGCTGTTATAGATGAGGTTCAGTTCGTTTTTTTCCGATTTTTCGGGGTCATAAACAAGTCCTTTGTCTCTACTTCTCTGCACGAGGTGTTTGTCAAGGGTTTCCGATGTTATCTGTTTCCCTTTTTCGAGAATCAGCAATGATTCAAGGAGATTTTTCAGTTCACGCACATTGCCGGGCCAGTTATACCTGAGAAGCATTTCCACGGCATCGTTCGTGAATCCTTCAAAAGTGATGGTATGCTTACGTTCGAAGTGACGGATAAAATGCTCCGCAAGGATCAGGATATCTTTTCCTCTTTCCCGAAGAGGAGGAATATGCAGTGCTACACTGTGAAGCCGGAAATAAAGATCTTCTCTGAAGCTTTTCGCTGTAACGGCTTGTTGCAGGTTTTTGTTCGTAGCGGCAATGAGCCGTGCATCGCTGTGGCTGGTTTCCGACGATCCGACTCTTTGGAATTCGCCCGTTTCTATGACTCTGAGCAGTTTGACCTGGGTTTCGAGAGGCATTTCGCCGATTTCATCAAGAAAAATGGTTCCCTGATTTGCGCTCTCAAAATAACCTTTTCTGCTTTGGATGGCACCTGTAAACGCTCCTTTCTCGTGGCCGAAAAGTTCGGACTCCAGAATTCCTGTAGGAATAGCTCCACAGTTGACAGGAATGAAATTTTTGTGTGATCTCCGGCTATGACCGTGGATGAAGCGGGAAAGGACTTCCTTCCCCGATCCTGTCTCTCCTGTGATCAGAACGGTGACATCGGTCTGTGCAACCTGAAGGGCAAGATGTTTGAGTTGTTGGATTGGAGCGGATTCACCAAGAAAATCGATTGTTTTGCTCATCGTCTGATTTAGGAGTGGTATGCTATCCTCTTAGTTTATCCGTACGATAAACGAGTTGAATGGAAGTTTTTTCGCTCCGGTTTCGGCTTCCTGTCTTGTTCCGAACGCTTTTTGTGTTCGAACTTTGTGCAAGCCTTTTTCCTGGAAAATGGTGACCGGTGTATATGGCGCGATGCGGTTTGCGAGTTCGCGGGCATTTTCCAGTGAGCCGAAGCTGCCGAACTGGAGTATGAACGAGGTTTGTATTGCTCTTGTACGAGTGCCACTGGTTGAGGAAAGAGCTGATTGATAAGCAGCGAGGCGTGCTTTACTCAGCGAATCCAAGGAGGGATCGGGATAATCCTGAAGCTGTTTACGGAAAAGACGAGCAGCCTGTGGACCGTCTTCGGTGAGCAGTGCATCGATGATTGTCTGCTCTGCTTTATTCGTGACTTTTGAACGCAGATTTTCTAACAAATAAATTTTATCTTGCTCCACATACCGAATGATCTGAACTCTATAATCCGTTGTTTGTCTCTCGGCAAGGGATGTTGCCGGTAGCACCTGGTAGCCGATGGACAGTAGAAGAACGAACAGTGACGTTTTCAACAAGATCTTGAACATATTTGTTTTCGATGCCTCCCTTTTTCAGGCAATATGGTAAATATTCACGTAAAAAAAATAACCACCAGCCAATATAGCAATCAGTTCCCATGCAGCATATTTCCGTAAAAGCATTTGCAAAAATAAATCTCGGTTTGCTTATCACCGGTAAACGTCCCGACGGTTACCATACGCTTGAAACCGTTTTTGCACCAGTCAACTGGTATGATGAACTGACGTTTTCATCTGCCGATGAACTGTCTATGACGTGCAGCAATCTCGATCTTCCATCAGACGATAACAACCTGTGTCTCAAGGCTGCAAACGCTTTGCGTGATTATGCTGAAATGTCAAAGGGTGCAACTATCCGTCTCACCAAAAACATTCCTTTCGGTGCGGGCCTTGGGGGAGGGAGCAGTGATGCGGCAACAACTCTGAAAGTGCTGAACGTTCTGTGGGAGATTCATGCACCGTCGGATGATCTTCATGCTCTTGCGGTGAAACTCGGAGCGGATGTTCCCTATTTTCTCGAATCTTCTGGACTTGCATTTGCCTCGGGGATCGGTGAAGAGTTGCTGGATCTCGAACGTTTTCTTCCATTCTACATCGTGACGGTTTTTCCAGGAGAGCACATTTCCACGGTATGGGCCTACAAGAATTTTTATCCGAAGTTTGAAAGAAAGGTGCCTGATCTGAAGGAAATGCTTATTGAACTGTGTGAAGATAAGGATCTTACCGTTCTGCCGGCTTTTGAAAATGATTTCGAAGGGGTGGTTTTCGATTATTATCCTTCAGTTCGACAGGTTAAGGAAAGACTTCTTGAAGAGGGTGCTCTTTTTGCAAGCCTTTCCGGCAGTGGCTCGGCAGTGTTTGGTTTGTTTGACCGGCAGGATGCAGCCGAGAAAGCGATGCTGGCTTTCGGTGAGAAAGGCAGGGCCTGCCTGACACCACCCTCGTTCGAGATGATGCAGTGAGCTGAACGTAGAAAAAAGACTCTGAAAAAGTTTTTTGTGGAGAGGAACTGGCTAATCCGGTCGGCAGGTCATGATGTCACGGAGTTCAGCAGCAAAGAGCCGTAAATCCTCGTCCAGAAAATGTGAAGAATGGAGACGAGCCTGCTTTACACTGTCGAGATCGATGATTGTGTCGATGCAGTGTTGCTTGAACAAAGGTGCGGTTACAAGGTGGATCCCGTCGGGTCCCGCTACGGATGAATTTCCCCAGTAAGTGAAACTGTCTTCGTTGCCAACGCGGTTCACACAGGCAACGTACGAGCTGAACAGAAATGAGTACGTGCTGATTATCTGTTGCCACTGCTGGACGATAGCTGGTTTTTTTTCTCCCGGAGTAAGACGGAGAGGGCTCGACATGAGCACAAAAAGCAGTTTCGCTCCTTGGTGTGCAAGGAGATAGGGGACCGAAACATGCCACATGTCCTCACAGATGGCAATGCCTATTTTTCCAAGCCTCCTCGATGTCACGGCTTCGATTTTTTGTCCGGCGGAAAAGTAGCGCAGTTCTTCAAACATACCGTATGTAGGCAGATAAATTTTTCTATGGGCACTTTGAGCATGACCGTCCTCGAAAAGAAACGCGGAATTGTAGACTCCATAATCATCACTGAGTTCGATCCCTCCGCAAATGATCGTTATTTCCCGGCTGAGTTCCTTCAGGGGGTCGAACGCCTTGTCATCGACATGCAGCGCGATATCCTGGGCGGCATCCTGTACATTGTACCCGGTCAGAGACAGTTCAGGAAAAGCGATCGCATGGATATCGTCTTCTATGGCTTGTTCAATCATCGTTCTGTGCTGCGCGAGGTTTTCCTCGAAATTAGCGAGAACGCAGTCGGTTTGCGCTATTCTCAACCTTGATCTCTGCATGGTGTTAGCTTCATGAATGATAAGGATAAAACAGATAGAATGTCAGGGAAAGTGCTGCCAGGATCCACATGCCGGGATGAATTGATGAGACTTTTCCAGTTAAAAGTTTTAATATAACATAAGCAATAAATCCGGCAGTTATACCGACACCGATATTGAAGGTGAACATCATCAGTGTGATAGTCAGGAACGCCGGCATCAGTTCCGTGTAATCGTTGAAATCGAATTTTGCAACAGACTGGAGCATAAACATGCCTACAACCACAAGTGCCGGACCGTAAGCATTTGCAGGTACGATCGTCAGTACGGGGGAAAAAAAGAGGGCGAAGGCGAACAATGCTGCTATGACAATTGCAGTAAATCCTGTTTTTCCTCCCTGTTCGATACCGGCAGCCGATTCGATATAGACGCCTGCCGTAGTCGTACCGAAGAGTGAGGCTGCAACGGTTGAAAGGGCATCGACAAGCATCGGTTTTTCAATTTCGGGTAGATTGTCGTTTTCATCAAGGAGGTTCGCTCGTGATGAAAGCCCGATGAGTGTTCCCATTGTATCGACAAAGTCCATTACGAGAACACTTGTTATGACACCGATAAAGCCCCATGTCATCGCTCCCTGGAAATCAATATTGAGAAAGGTCGGGGCAAGAGATGGTGGGGGGCTTACCAGCGCCTCGGGAAACGGTACGATGCCAAGAAAAATCAGTCCACCGGTCGTCAGCACTATACCGATCAGGATCGCGCCCGGTACTCTGAATGCAAGCATAACCGAAATCAGCAGGAGCCCCGCCAGACTGGTAAGAACAGGGAGCGATGAAATATCTGCCATTTTTACCGGGGCTCCTGGGACGCCTAATGCAACGACCCCCATATGGCTGAAACCGATAAATGCGAGAAAAAGGCCTATGCCCACGGCAAAACTGTGTTTCAACGTGTTTGGTATCGCTGTTGAAAGCCAGCTTCTCAGGCCGGAAAGTGTGAGGGCGGTAAAGAGAACTCCACTGATACATATCGATGCAAGTGCCGTTTGCCATGAATACCCTAAAGTATTGACAACTGTATAGGCAATAAATGCGTTTTCACCCATGTAGGGTGCTACAGCAAAAGGTCTTTTTGCGTAGACGCCCATCAAGAGCGTTCCGAAAATCGCTGTCAGAATCGTTGCTGTCATCGAGGCTTCCCTCGGGATTCCCGCTGCCGATAAGATAGCCGGGTTGACGATGATGATGTAGGAGACTGTAACAAATGTCGTCAGCCCTGCAAGTATTTCCTGTGAAAAGTTTGCCTGATGACGGTCAAATTCGAAAAAAGTACGCATAAACTTCCGGTATAAGTGTTTTTGCCGATACAGTAAGTAACAAGTTATCTGAAAACAAGATATGAATATTCGTCAAGAGATCGAAAGGATGAGAGGCCTTGAAAAATCGAAGAAGAGGTATTGCTTTTACTTTGTTTGAATAATATATTTGGACAAAATTTATCTTGTTTTTTTGCTGGTCTATTATCGGGTTTTCAGTTTCATTGATTCATTCATCATAAAAAAAGGAGATACCAATGGGCGTTTTAGTTGGCAGGGAAGCACCGGATTTCGATCTTGAGGCTGTTGTTGAGGGCGCGAAGTTTGTCGATTCATGCAAGCTTTCGGATTATAAGGGAAAATATGTCGTTCTGTTTTTTTATCCCCTCGACTTTACTTTTGTCTGTCCAACGGAGCTGCATGCTTTCCAGGATAGGCTCGAGGAGTTCCAGCATAAAAACGTAGAGGTGCTGGCATGTTCGGTGGATTCGAAGTTTTCGCATCATGCATGGCTCAAGACATCACGCAAACAAGGTGGAATAGAAGGAGTTACCTATCCTTTGCTTTCGGATATCAATAAGGAAGCGTCGATAGCATACGATGTGCTGGCGGAAAAAGAGGGCGTTTCTTACAGGGGGTTGTTTCTTATCGATAAAGATGGGTTCGTTCGTTATCAGGTTGTCAATGATCTCGGGCTTGGTCGCAATGTAGATGAAGTCCTTAGAATGGTGGAGGCTCTACAGTTTACAGAGCAGTTTGGAGAGGTGTGCCCCGCAAACTGGAACAAGGGTGATAAAACGATGAAACCGACCAACGAAGGACTCGAAGAGTATTTCGGTTCGGAATAACGCGGCAATTCAGAGTAGGCTGAAAGACAGGCAGTTTGATCACTGCACGATGTCTGACGGTAAAAGGTTGTCTCATTAGTCCTACAATGAATCTTTCTGTAGTCATCCCCGGGCTTGACCCGGGGATCCGTCTTCCAAAGAAAGTCAGTATGGATGCCGTACTTTATGCGGCGTGACTTTTATTGGAAGATTGATGTATGTTGACCGATAGCCGTGAAACAGTGCTTTTGAGCCAGCCTCTTTATCACGATTCAATACGATTTTGCAAAAACAACCTTTCTTTTGGAAGGCTTACCGCTGTAAATACATACTCCAGGCTCGTTGATCGAGTAGTGAGCGATGAAATCGGGCGTTTCCGGTAAAACGCGTATCGTCGCTTTGGTTTCTTCCTTTATTTTTGCTTCTGTCTCCTCCGTTCCATCCCAGTGTGCAACGATAAATCCGTTGTCGATCAGCGACTTGAACTCATCGTACGATGCAACTTCGAATGTGTTGGATTCTCTGAAGTCGAGTGCCCGCTTGAACATCGACTGCTGCATCGTCTCAAGCATGGAGAGGATCGATGTTGCGAGTGTTCCGTCGAGTGTCAGTTTTTGTTTTTCACCCGTATCACGGCGCGCTGCGATGCAGATATTGTTCGAGATATCGCGTGGTCCGATCTCGAGGCGAACCGGTATTCCCTGCAGTTCGTACTCGGCAAATTTCCAGCCCGGTGAATTCTGCTCGCTGTCATCGACGAAAGCATGAATTCCGCTTTTTTTCAACTCTTCGCAGATGGTGTGTGCTTTCTCGACAACAGCTTGCTTGTCTCCTCTGAGAATTGGAACGATGACTACCTGCCGGGATGCGAGTTTAGGGGGCAGGACAAGTCCTTTATCATCAGAGTGTGCCATGATAAGCGCTCCTATCAGACGAGTTGACACTCCCCAGCTCGTTGCCCATACATATTCGAGTGTTCCTTCTTTTGTTTGAAACTGGCAGTCGAAAGCTTTGGCGAAGTTTTGCCCAAGGTTATGTGAGGTGCCCGCCTGAAGCGCTTTTTTGTCCTGCATCATTGCTTCGATGCACCAAGTTTCATCTGCCCCGGCAAACTTTTCACTTTCGGTTTTTCTCCCCATGATCACCGGTAAGGCCATGTATTCTTCAGCAAATGTTTTGTAGACATTGATCATACGGAGAACCTCTTCCTGGGCTTCTTCTGGTGAAGCGTGCGCCGTGTGACCTTCCTGCCAGAGAAATTCGGCTGTGCGCAGAAAAAGTCTGGTGCGCATTTCCCATCGGACAACATTCGCCCACTGGTTTATCAGGAGCGGCAGGTCACGGTATGACTGGATCCATTTTTTATACGAGGCCCAGATGACCGTTTCAGACGTTGGGCGAACATAGAGCTTTTCAGCAAGTTCTTCTCCGCCACCATGCGTTACAACGGCGCACTCAGGTGCGAAGCCTTCGATGTGGTCCGCTTCTTTTTGGATGTAGCTTTCAGGGATGAACAACGGGAAATATGCATTGACATGACCGGTTTCCTTGAACATGCGATCGAGCGCAGCCTGCATTTTTTCCCATATTGCGTATCCATTGGGACGGATGACCATGCAGCCTCTTATGTCGGAATAATCAGCCAGTTTTGCTGAACGAACAAGGTCTATGTACCACTGTGAGTAGTCGGTTTCTCTCGAAGTGATTTTTTCTGCCACGTAACGGAATGTTTTGTTGGTTCGGAAAAGCTTTTGTGGGAATATACAACCTACTCTTTGAAATTCTTGATTTTCTCCATGAGCTCTTTCAAGTGCTCTTTCTGCTTATGGTTGAGGGGCTGCTGTGTGTCGACTATCTCGGTATATCCTTCGGGGATCCCGAATTCGTTCGGCTCGACAGGAGCCTGTTGCACCGAAACAACCTCCATGACAAGGGTGCCGTTTTCATTTTCCTGAATGATTTTAACCGGAAAACCGTCAAGGCCTTCATCGGAGAGCTTTTTGGCAAGAAGAGTATTGGAGAGGCGGGGATTCTGGGATTGTAGAAGTCTGAATGTTTCAAAGTCGCCGATGTCACGTGTCAACCACATATCGATGGTATCGGTGGTACTGAATAGCTTTACATGCTGGCAGTTGTACCCCTTTATGTTCGCGTTCCCTGCTTTTTCAATTCTGTAATCGTAGTCGAAATCAATAAGCGTTGCGTTTTCAGCAGCAGTTCTGAGGTTGACTTTTGTGTAAGTACCGGCTTTATGGTTGACGATAACCGCCTGATCAGGCTGTGCGGAGCTTGTAATGACCGTTGTTTTCAGCGAGTCGGGGACTTTGTTCAGCTTCGTGGTCATATCCATCCGCTGTGCCGTATTGCCGAAAACATACGTTACTTCCGATTTTCCATTTGGCATGACCAAATTCATGTCAATGGTTCCCGTGAACCTTGCCAAGGCCGTACCATGCGACAGGCTTAAATATAATAGCGCCAGCAAGACGGGATAGAACGATTTCTTCATGGTGTCTTCAGGTTTAAGCCTTTAGAAAAAGCATACAAAGCTAATGATTTTTTTTTGAATTCTGTTTGGGTTAAATAACGATAATCAACTCTCGTAGTTGTTGGACGAGTACCAGTGCTTTTTTCCATTCGGGATTGTGTTGATTGTTATAAAAAAGGGTGTTGAAGGTTGTATGCTGAAAAAAGCGGTTTTCTACTTTGACGACAGGTTTATTCGATACAAGCACTCGTAACAGGTATCATCAAGGAAAAAATGATCGGGAAAAAATAATTATGCGGGACAATGGCCGGCAATGGGAGATAATGGATCTGCTCAAGGCAGCTGAAAAACATTTTAAAGAGAAGGAAATAGAGGCACCGCGTTTACATGCAGAGATTCTTCTTGCCTATGTAATGCAGGCAACCAGGATAGAGCTTTATTTGAAACACGATCGCCCTGTTTCCCGTAGTGAGCTCGAGAAATTTCGTTCTCTTTGCAGGGAACGTCTGAATGGGAAGCCTTTACAGTACATTACGGGGGAGCAGATATTTTACGGCCATTCGTTTCTGGTCGATGAGCGAGTCTTGATTCCAAGGCCCGAGACCGAACTTGTTCTGGAACATACTCTCGACAGAGCTGTTGTCAGTGATATACCGGAAGGACAGAAGCTCACAATTCTTGATATCGGTACAGGTAGTGGGTGCCTTGCGATTATGCTTGCTCTTAAACTGCCGGACGCAATAATAACCGCTGTTGATTTTTCTGCAAAAGCGCTCGAGGTTGCGGAACATAATGCAGGCGAACATGGGGTGGCCGACAGGATTCGTTTTCTGCAAACCGATGTGTTGTGTTCAGGATTTATCGATGAAGTGGCCGGGGCATACGATGTGGTGCTCTCCAACCCACCATATATTCCGGAACAGGAATGGGAAGAACTGGCCCCGGAGGTTAAAAACCATGAGCCGAAAATGGCGCTCGTGACACCGGACGGCTTTGAGTTCTATCGTGCAATTTCGAGAAGCGCTTCGGCTTTGCTCAAGCCGGGAGGAATGCTTTGTTTTGAACTGCATGCCGAGGGTGCCGAAAAAGTCCGCGAAATTGTCGATACTCATGGTTTCAGGAATGTAGAGGTGCATAAGGACTATTCAGGTTGGGACAGGGTACTTTCAGGGGTATCGGCGGCGGTTGGTGAGGTGGTTCCTCGGGAGGGTGCCCGAGCTCGGACCTGTAGGGGTTCGTGACATGAAATTAATAGGTGTCCGGTGTTGTTTAAAAAGTCGAAATTTATTTTTCTGGTTATACCGTATCAGATTGTTTTTTCCTAAATTGAGCGTTTTATAATAATTGGGCTGAGTGGATAGATTTCAATAAGAGGGGTCGAAAAAGGACACCGTTTTGTTTTTTTTTGATAATTTAGCTCGATTTTTGCGTTTAGTCATTAAAATGCTGTTTCAATGTATTGATGATGATGTCCCATGATCTGTCGGAACGTGAGCGCCAGGTGCTGTCCATTATTATTCAGGCTTATGTCATTAATGCAGCTCCGGTTGGTTCACGATATATAGCGAAGAACTATAATCTCGGGCTTTCTGATGCGACCATAAGAAACGTTATGGCCGATCTCGAAGACGAGGGGTATATCAGTCAGCCTCATACCTCTGCGGGCAGGGTTCCTACCGACAAGGGGTATCGCTATTATGTGGATCTTATCATGAGGGTTCGGCGCATCGAAGAAGAGGAGAAAAAACGGATCGACCATAACTTCATGCAGTTGAATTATGATCCTAAAGATTCGGCAGAGGTTCTTAATGCGGCTGCAACAGTTTTAGGGAGCATCTCCCAGCAGTTGAGCGTTGTCATCTCTCCGAGGTTGTCGAATGCCTTGTTTGAACGCCTGGACATGATCCTGTTGAGTTCTTCGAGAATAATGGTTGTTTTGTCTATACAGTCGCTTTTTGTCAGAACTATTGTCATGGAGCTGAATCTCGAGGTGTCACGCCAACAGATAGATACGGTTATCGAGTTGCTCAACCAGAGGCTTTCCGGGCTTACTCTGTCGGAAATTCGCAACTCGATCAGCCGACGCCTGGCCGATTGTGACAAGGATAAAGCCTTGCTGAATATGATCGTCAGATCGGCGGATAACCTTTTCGATGATTCTCCTATACTGGAAAGGCTTTACATTGCAGGTACGGAATATATTGTCAATCAACCGGAATTCGATCAACCCCAGAAAGTGCGCGATCTTGTCTGTATGATTGAAGATAAAAGCCGCATGGCGGAACTTCTTTCCGAGAGAGATGAGGAACTTGTTCCGAATAACACCTCGGGACTCGATGTGAGTATCTCGATAGGTAGGGAAAACACGGCCTCTACTGCGGAAGATTTCACTGTCGTCACAACTCCTTACTATGTTGGTAATACCATAGGGAAACTCGGGGTCCTCGGTCCAAAAAGAATGGATTACGAACGTGTCGTCAGGCTTGTCAATTATATGGCTGATCGACTATCGCATTCTTTATCCTGAAATAACGGCAGCCCGATAATGAATGACAGAAAGGATACGTGAAACAGGCGGGTTGGGCTACAGTTGCTCGGATGCAGTTTGGAAGAAAATTAATCAAAGTTAAGTATACACATATGACAAAAAAAGCAGCAAAGCATAAAGCTGAACATAACGAAACGGTCAAGCATGAAGAAACGGTGGTGACGAAAGAGGCTGTCGGGCAGTCTGAAGAGCTTGCCATAAAGATCAAGGAGCTTGAAGAGGCACTGAACGCATCAAACCGGCAAGCTGAGAAACTCAAAGACGAACTCATGCGGAAAGCCGCAGATTTTGAGAATTTTCGTCGTCAGAAAGAACGTGAGACTCAAATGGCAGGTTCTAGAGCTCTGGAAAAAACCATAAAAGAACTGCTTCCCGTGATCGATGATGTCAACCGTATTGTCGATCATGCTCCTGAAATTCTTGAAAAGACCGAAGAAGCTCGCCCATACGTCGATGGGATCGAGCTGCTTCAGAAAAACCTTTTTAAATGGCTTTCGGATAAAGATGTCAGTAAAATCGAGGCTGTTGGAAAGAAATTGGACGTCAATTTTCATGAGGCCATTACGCAGGTCGATAATCCTGGTGCTGAACCCGATACCATTATTGAAGAGTTCCTGGCCGGTTATGTTTTAGGAGACAGGGTGCTTCGGCATGCGAAGGTTATCGTGGCGAAGTGACAATCAGGAAGAGGTTTTTTTTGATAACAGTTATATCTACAAGGAATAGTTGAGGAAAGATGAAGAGAGATTACTATGAAGTTCTCGGTGTATCCCGGTCGGCTTCAAAAGATGAAATAAAAAAATCATATCGCAAACTCGCCATGAAATACCACCCGGACAAAAATCCGGGAAATACCGATGCAGAAGAGCACTTTAAAGAGGTAAACGAGGCATATGAGATTCTGAGCAACGATGACAAACGCCGTCGTTATGATCAGTTTGGGCATGCCGGTGTTGGCTCGTCCGCTTCTTCTCAGGGCGGTGCTTATGGAGCTGGAGCTGGTGATTTCGGTGATATTTTCAGTGCTTTCAACGACATGTTCGGTGGCGGTGCTCGATCGGGCGGCGGTTCCCCGTTTGGCGGTTTCGAGGATGTTTTCGGCGGTGGCTTCAGCGGAGGTGGCCGAAGGTCGAGATCTTCGGCAGGTATACGTGGCAGTGATCTGAAAATCCGTTTGAAGCTTACCTTGGAAGAGATCGCCAAGGGTGTTGAAAAAACGCTGAAAATCAAAAAGCAGGTACCGTGTGAAGTCTGTAACGGCACGGGTTCAAAAACGGGAGAACTCGAGACCTGTTCGACATGTCAGGGTACGGGTGAAGTTCGGCAAGCGTCAAAAACGATGTTCGGACAGTTTGTCAACATAACAGCGTGCCCAACCTGCGGTGGTGAAGGGAAGGTGGTCAAAGATCGTTGTACTTCATGTCATGGAGAGGGGATCAAACAGGGAGAAACAACGGTAAAGGTGAACATTCCCGCTGGAGTTGAAGACGGTAATTACCTTACGCTTAGAGGACAGGGGAACGCAGGTCCGAGAGGTGGAGTCAATGGTGATCTGATCGTGGTCATTGAAGAAGCTGCGCATAAATTGTTCGTTCGAAGAGGAGACGATGTCATCTACAATCTTCCTGTCAGTTACCCGGATATGGTTCTCGGAACGAAAGTCGAGGTTCCTACGCTCGAAGGCCGTGTCAAGCTTACAGTGCCTCCTGGAACGCAGCCAAATACCATGTTGAGGATTAGCGGAAAAGGTATCGGACATCTGAAATCCCCCGGCAGAGGAGACCATCTTGTAAGGGTCAATGTTTTTATACCAAGGGATCTTTCGCATCGCGACAAGGAGCTTCTCAAGGAGATGAAGAAATCGAATCACCTGGTGCCGGATGAAAAAACGGACCATGAAAAAAGTTTTTTTGAAAAAGCCCGTGACATCTTCGGTTGAGTAATAAAAAAGAGGCTGTGTCAAAAGGAGGCAGCCTCTCGTTTTTTGAGCAGACGTTCGTTACACGTTCTGCTGCTTCTCATCCCCGGGTTCGACTCACTTTGAACTTCACATCCCACTGTAAAATCCGAACATCTCTTTCACGGTACGGCAGATTCGTCAACGGGATCCAAGCGGCTTAGAACCATAGGCAACAGAGGTTGTTTGCAGGAGCCTTTTTCTCTTACGTTCCTCCCATTTCATCTTTGGCGGTAAAAAGCAGTTCCGATGTGATTTGATGCTGCCCTGTTTCTTCGGCATACTCTTCGGCCATCCGTTTGAACTTTTCCTGAAGGAATGATGGTATGTTGCTGATGGTTTCTAGAGCCTCTTCGGTCCAGATGACGCTGGATTTGCGTATCGAAACAGTCCTGTTATACGTTTCAACTATTGCATCGACGTATGAATCAATAGCCTTGTCATCCGATAAGTCCTGAGGAGAAAAAACTCTTTCAGCAAGAATTTTGTTACGAAGCAAGTGAATTTTTATCTGAGGCAGGTAGAGCATGTACGCCATGGGTTCGGGACTGCCGCACGTGACAAAAACAGCTACTTTTTTTCGCTTGAGGTACTTTTTCAGATTACTTTGAATCAGTGCTCCGATCAATTCGGATGATACTGCTAAATAGTAGACCGGAGCTCCCATGATAACTACATCGAAGTCGAGAATAAAACTGTAATCGGCGTTCGCTTTACATTTTCCTTTTTCCACATACGCTCCTGTTTCTGCAAGGCTTTTGCCGAGGTTGTCGACAAACCGGTCGGTCGACCCGCCTTCAGAGCGTGTGTCATAAAGGATAATCGCTTTCATTTGCTGGGAAGAATGAGACATGATTTCAATGTCAAAGGTTGCGCGGCTACGTGACTGGAACACTTCACTATGTAATGACTTAGTATAACATATTAGAGGTTAAATCTCAACAATGGAGAACCTGTTGAATCGTTGATTTTATTGCATCGTTGGGCAGATGTTGCAAAGCGGATGACAAAAAAAGAGGGAGGCTGTCAGCCTCCCTCTTTTTTATGTTTTCGATATTGTCGGTTCAATCAAACGAAATGTGCGTAGATCTCGAGAAGATCGACCACTCTTGTTGAATAGCCGAGTTCATTATCATACCACCCGACAACTTTCACCATGTTTCCTGTGGCCATGGTCAGCAGTGAATCAAAAATGCAGGAGTGCATGTTGCCTACGATATCGGCAGATACGACAGGGTCGGTGCAGAACTGGAGAAAGCCTCTCATGTTACCTTCTGCAGCTTTTTGCATGGCTGCGTTAACCTCCTCTTTTGTCGTTGTTTTTTTGACAATGACTGTCAGATCGGTTACAGAACCGTCTGGAACAGGTACGCGCATTGCCATACCGTCGAGTTTGCCTGACAGTTCGGGGATAACAAGACCGATGGCTTTCGCTGCTCCGGTACTTGTTGGTATGATAGAGGTCATTGCCGTACGTGCACGGCGCAGGTCTTTGTGAGGAAGATCGAGAATTCGCTGGTCATTGGTGAACGCGTGTACAGTGGTCATGAACCCTTTTTCGATGCCGAAGTTGTCCTCGAGAACCTTTACCATAGGAGCAAGGCAGTTTGTCGTGCAGCTTGCGTTCGACACTATTTCCTCGTTGCCTGTAATGGTATCGTCATTGACCCCAAGCACGATCGTTGCGTCAACATCGTTTTTGGCAGGAGCTGAAATAATGACTTTTTTCGCTCCGGCAGCGATATGTTTTGCAGCACCTTCCCTTTTAGTGAAGATGCCTGTCGATTCGACAACCAGGTCGACACCGAGTTCTTTCCAGGGAAGTTCTGCAGGATCTTTTTCCGAGCAAATGGCGATTTTTTTGCCATTGACGATCAGTGCGTTCTCTTCAACCTGGATATCGGCATCAAGTATGCCATGAGTTGAATCGTATTTCAGTAAATGTGCGAGGGTATTTGCGTCACACAGATCATTTATTGCAACTATTTCAACTTTTTCATTTGCCATTGCCTGACGGAATACCAAGCGTCCTATACGTCCGAATCCGTTTATGCCTACTTTTACTTTTGCCATGATAACGTTCTCAGGTTTGATTTGTTCAGAAAAATTTCCTGCGCAGGAAAATAAGATAACTATAGGTAAATATTCATCTTTTTTAAAGAAAACTTTCGGTTAAAAGTTTTTTCAGGCCGCTGAAACTGCCGTTGCTCAACAGGATAATGACATCATTTTCCCTGACATTGTTGTGGATAAATTGCACGATATCGTCGGGATATCCATCATTGTTCATGCCGGAGGCAAATGCGTTCTTTCCGGATTCAATGATTGTCGAACAGAGTGCCGCCGTATCGAGTCGTTCATTTTCGGCATACCGTTCCGGGCGATGAACCTTGCCGATAATGATGATATCGGCATCGTTGAAGCTGGTTTCAAGGTCTTTCTGGAATATGTTTCTTGTACTTGTATTCGAACGGGGTTCAAAACAGGCTATTATACGCCTGTCCGGATACCGTTGGCGCAATGCGGCAAGAGTAGCCCGGATGGCAGTGGGGTGGTGTGCAAAGTCATCGATGACGGTGATGTTGCCGTCGAATTCCCCGATAATTTCCATTCTTCTTTTCGGCCTTCTGAAAGAATGCATTCCTTCTGTAATTACCGGGAAAGCGATACCGGCATGAGATGCTGCCGCTATCGAGGCGACTGCGTTAAGTACATTATGGTTGCCGTGCTGGTCCATGAGGACAGCTCCGAGTTCTTCGCCTTTATGTGTCAGTTGAAAAGAAAGTCCTGTTTCATGGGCTTCGAGGCCGGAAACGGACCATTCAAAATCATTGGAAAAACCGAATTGCTCAACAGGGCAGTATGCTCCGAGGCTTATTTCTGAGGCGATTTCATCATGACCGTTGATTATCAATACCCCGTTTGATGGTATAAGTGAAATGAACTGCCGGAATGATTGTACGATATCGTCGAGAGAACCGAATATATCGGCATGGTCGAACTCTATGTTGTTGATTACCGCAATATCCGGGCGATAGTGAAGGAACTTGCTTCGTTTATCGAAATATGCGGTGTCGTACTCGTCGCCTTCCGTGATGAAGTAACCGTTTTCGTTATGAAAAGAGGGTCTGCAACCCGCGTCGAAGTTTTCGGCGATGCCACCGATCAGAAATCCAGGCTTCAGGCCTGCATACTCGAAAATCCAGGCTATAAGTGATGTTGTTGTTGTTTTGCCATGCGTTCCGGTTATAACCACGGACTTGTTCTTTCCGATAAGTTCCCGGCTGATTATCTCGGGCATGGAGACAATGCTCATGTGCTCATCGAGTGCAAACTCGAGTTCCGGGTTGCCCCGGCTTATCGCGTTGCCGACGACGATGACATCAGGTGCGTCACTGCGCAGGTGTTGGGGATCGAAACCCTTATGGCATGGAATTCGGTGTTTGGCCAGATAGTCGCACATCGGGGGGTAGAAAGCGGTATCGGAGCCAGAAATCGAGTATCCCGCTTGAGAAAGAGCCACAGCCACGGAGGCCATGGCGGTGCCGGCGATGCCGATAAAGTAGATCGAAGAGCCGGGTTTCATGGTGCTCATGCGCTTTCTGGGCTTGTTTCTCGCTTGTGAGGTGCTTTTATTCGTACATAAATACTGAATAACATAAGCAGGGCATTTATTGATCCGACGATAACGAACGGGGCATGCGGGCTCATGCTGTCAAACAGGTTTCCTCCTGCCTTGGCGATGATGAGAATGCCTATGGCTCCGCTTATGTTGAACGTACCCAGGATCGAACCCCGCTTTCCCGACGGGGCTTCCTGGCCGATAAGGGACTGGGCTCCGAGAAAGACACTGATCTGACCGATTCCCATAAAGATGAATACGGCATAACCTATCGAATCAAAAGGAGTTTCGAGCAGAAGCACGGAAAGGTTTCCCAGCATGGCAAGAAACATGCAGACCGCCAGTGCAGAAACTCTGTTGATGCGGTCGATGAAAGGGCCGGCAAGAGGAGCCCATATGAGGGCCGCGACCTGGGTGATAATGAATATGAGGGTGCCTTTCCAGAAAGCATCGTCGTAAGACATGCCCATGGCAATGCCAGCGTTCATACCCCACAAGCTGATAAACGTCCCGTTGATGGACTGGTCGCCCCTTGCGATAAATGCTGCAGAGTAGGAAAGCAGGATTCTCGGATTGCGTGCCGCTGTCAGGCCGGTAGTAAAGAGTTCTCGTAATCGAGGCCTTTTTTTCTCCTTGAAGGGGACTCCTTTCTGGAGCCCTCCGGCACAGACAATTGCTGCGCTGGTTGCGATGATGGCGACACCGGCATGAGTTGCTATGCCTGCCTCGATGTCGCTCAGTCCTTGTTTGACGAGGATTGCAGGGA
>OFES01000017.1_pt1:0-95000 | contig 99737 bp, 102 predicted proteins | sample 1521151 | NCBI WGS metagenome assembly OFES01 (sample SAMN04272335, study PRJEB24112) | coral metagenome | biome: Coral reef; feature: Shallow seawater; material: Coral tissue | host: Coral | place: China: South China Sea | collected 2014
GTTCTTCTGCTATCACGATGTCGAATGTGAAGGTGAGCGACAATGCACAGAGCGGTTCTTCGATCACGACGAAACTGAATGGTATTTCTCAGAACAGGGTGACGACGGGTAACATCGAGATGGATCTGGATTTCTCGAAGACGACACGCTCGGGCAGCCACACTGGCGGACAGTACACTATCACTGCTACAACGATCTAACCCAGAAAAGACACAATCACAAATGTATCAAGTCCCCTGCAACATCGCAGGGGATTTTTTTGTCCGGTAGTGCGAAATCGGTAATTTGTTTGCAGGCTATTCTTACAACCTAAAACTATTGAAAGAGGGGGAAATGGAGCATGAGCAGGAATTTTTCTCGCAGGGATTTCAATAAACTGGTTGCGGCCGGTGCGGTTGGTTCGGCGATCGGGGTTTTCGGAGGTGCTCATCAGACAGCTGGTGCAGTTAAGAAACCGGTTTCATCATCAAGCGTTGCTGCCAGATGGTTGCCGAACAACGAAGCTGTTCTGAAAAGGTGGCACAACATCATCAGCGATGCTGTCAGGGAGAAAAGCGGAGCAGCACTGCATCCTGTTATTCGGAAGTTCCAGAAGCTGATTGATGATGATCCGGTTGTGCGGATGTACATGACGCAGATGATCCAGCAGATTCCTGACAAGTACCACCAGCATCATCCAAAAAATCTTCAGGAGTTTTTGCAGCAGCTTAACGCTGTTCTGACCGTTGCACCACCGTATATACCTCCTGGGCATGGAGAGGATACAGCGCTTGTCGGCACGCCGTTTTCCGCGATACTGATCTGGACAATGGGAACTCCGGCGGGCTTTGCCGCTTACAGGAACGTCCGGATCAATGCAATGTTCAAGGAACTGCTCGGAGTATGGGCAAAATTTCTTGACAGTGAGGAGTCCCGTTATGTGCTGAACGACTCTCCCGGCGGATGGATGTCTGCAGCGGCGCAGAAACAGTTGCATATGGAAGACTACCTGTATAAGCCTGATGAGCCCTATTGGGGGTTTTCATCCTGGAATGATTTTTTTACCCGAGAGGTCAGGGCCGGTGCACGTCCTATCGACGGCCTGAAGGATAACAGTGTGGTTGTGGCCCCCTGCGACTCGACAGTGTACAGGATCGGCCGTAACGCGCAGGCGCAAAGCGAGTTCTGGATCAAGTCGCAGCCCTATTCTCTGTCTGATATGCTGAACAATGAGTACGTGGATCAGTTTGTAGGCGGTGATGTCTGGCAGGCGTTTCTTTCTCCTTTCAACTATCATCGCTGGCACAGTCCTGTTACAGGTACGATCCGCAAGGCTTATGTCAAGGAAGGCCTTTACTTCAGCCAGGCAACAAGCGAGGGGCAGGACCCCACCGATCAGGACCATTCGGAGGGTTACATCGCCCATGTCCAGACGCGGGCGATCATCTTTATCGATGCTGATGACCCTGTGATCGGCCTTGTGTGTGTGATGCCGATAGGAATGGTGGAAATTTCATCTTGCATGATAGCAGACAAGATTCAGCCCGGTAAACGAATCGAAAAGGGCGAGGAGTTGGGATATTTCCAGTTCGGAGGGTCGACCCATTGCGTGATTTTCAGGCCGGGCGTGATCAGGGAATTCAGGAAGACGAAGGGAATGTCGGTCAAATTCGGCCAGACGATTGCCGTCACCAATTAATCGGCAGCATATCTCTTGCAGGTGATCTTCGATTTCCCTTGCTGTTGCTGCCTGAAACTTGCGGGAGCAGTCTCCCGGTGGGGAAACCGGGTTGACTTTTCAACAGTACAAAGGATATAAAGGGTGGTATTTTCTGGTTCATGTTCCATCCGCCGGGAAACGTTCGTTTCTGGTTTCAGGTGGTGATGGATGTTTTTTTCGTGGTTCATTCCGGGCTTCATTATCTCTTGAGAAAGCATGAGCACAACGAGTTCGGCGAAGGATTCTCAAAACTGATCGTTGTGCTTACCGCTGCTGCAGGGCTGATCCATCTGGTGCTTCTTTTTGTGGCTGCCTGATAAGTGCTTCTTATAGAAGGTGTTATTAGCTTTTCTAATCAAGGCGCGGCAGTATTATGGGAAAAGGACTTTTTCTAATGCTCATAACATTAATTTTTCAATACAGTCGAAAGCTGCTTTGTGTTTAACGGGAGTAGTGTTATGGCTAACTTCTCATCCTCCTATTCGGGGCATTCCCCTGATGAGATGGATAGAAAGATTATGGGTCTTGATCGCTGCCTTGAAGCGTGCACTCTTTGCCCAAGGAACTGCCGGGTGAATCGCAAAAAGGATGAAAAAGGATTCTGCAGGACAGGAGATGTGGCTGTTGTCTCAAGTTATGGGGTGCATTTCGGGGAGGAAAGGTCTCTTGTTGGTACGGGCGGCTCAGGGACGATATTCTTCGGCAACTGCAACCTTGGCTGCGTTTTCTGCCAGAACTACGATATCAGCCATTTCGGTGAAGGGCAGGAAATCAGTATCGAGCGCCTTGCATCGATCATGATGGACCTTCAGGCACAAGGCTGCCATAACATCAATCTCGTTACGCCGACACACCAGACTCCGATGATTTTGAGGAGCATGAAGATTGCTGTTGAAAGCGGGCTCCGCATTCCTATCGTTTATAATTGCGGAGGATATGAATCCGTGGAGAACCTTGAAATACTCAGTGGAATAATTGATGTTTATATGCCGGATTTCAAATACACAGACCCGGCGATGGCGGAAAAATATTCCGGTGTACATGACTACCCTGCGGTTGCCAAAGCTGCAATAAAGGAAATGCACCGGCAGGTCGGTGATCTTGTGACTGATAAGGATGGCGTTGCAGAACAGGGCCTATTGGTAAGGCATCTGGTTATGCCGGGCAATATTGCCGGAACGGAAGATGCTGTACAGTTCATTGCAGAAGAGATTTCTGTGAATACCTGGATCAATATTATGAGCCAGTACCATCCGTGCTACAGAGCTTTCGATTACCCTGAAATTTCCCGGAAAGTATCGGCAACAGAGTATCGTGATGCACTTAAAAGTGCTATTGAAGCGGGCTTGAAAAAGATTGATGCATTGATGTTTTAATCAGTGTAATCGCTGCTTCGGTGAAGTTGTTCTGAATGCTGTCGGTGTTGAGTATCATTTGTTTTTTGTCTGGAATAATGTATTCTTAAATAATTACTCCTTTTTTACGTAGATAATCGTTTGTATGATTCCTGAGCCCCCGTAAGTACTAGAATGTTGCAGTTCTCGTAAAGAATTTTTTAATCCCGATTTCAACGCACAACAAGAAAGGTTTATGAATAAAAAAAAATCTGATATTGAGCTGGTTACAAGAAGGAAAACGTTACGGCGTACAAAAAAAATGCTGCAGCGGGAATGGCGTCTTGATTCTGAGCCATTGGTCAAGATGAAGCTCTGTGTCAGGCCTCCGGAAGGGCTTGGAAAAAATCAAAACCAGATTCGTGATTTGGAGACACCGATTGAAACGGTGGATTTCGCTGATTTGGATGTCGATGTTGTAGGTTACAAACTTGCAGCAGCAGAAACTGTCGGAGCATTGCGCGATATCATCTGGGAAAGGATCCCTGATAAGTACAAAGCGAAAAACTGATAGAGCAACGTTAAAAGTGGGGTTATGAAAAACTTTTTTGTGATTGCCTGCTCTGCGGTCTTTGTTTTGTCCTTTTTGGCAGCTCCAGTTGAAGCTTCTGAAAATGTTTCGGCCAAAAGTTTCGCCGGAGCGGACGAGATGTTGGAAGAGCATGAAGCAGCTCTTTATCTGGCCTACCACGCTGATGAGCCGTTGTCAAAATTTTTGGCTCCCGGTCAATTGAGCCTTGACATTGACATGCTTGTTGCTGCTATGCAGGATAATCTTGATGATCTGCAGTCACTTACCGGTCATGATGCGCCATGGACATGGCAGGAACTTGATTCCCTGGCGATTGCTAAAAAAAGAGATGACCAAAAGAAGCAGGGATGGAAAAAAATTACTGGGGTGACCGTTGCAGAACCATTAGGTGAAAATGGGGATAAGGGGAGTCTTGGCCCAATACGTTTGCGCAAAAGTGGATCGGAGCTTGCTAAAGCCTTGCGGAATGCAAAAGGGACTTCAATAGGGTTTTCAGATAATCGCGTGAGCAATGGCGGCGGAGCATGGAACACACAAGGTGCTCTTGGCTATCCTGTAAAATTTTTCTTCCAACATGGGCCGGGTAAGTCAACTGAATTTGAAATAACTCCGATGTTTGGCTGGAATCTTGCCGAGGCTGAGGGCAAAGCAGAGTATGAGGTCAACGAACTGGATTTCAGCCTGCCGGTCATTGTTTATATATCTCCCGGTAGAAACAAAATGACCGGTACGTATGAGGAGAATATCTCCGCTGCGGGAGATCATGGTTTCAGCCGGTTATGGATAGTAACCGCAAAACCATACTTTCAGACTGATTTTGGTTTTCGTCATGAAATCTATGGCATTGAAGCTTCTGCTGAATACGTGGGTTACTTATTCGGGTCGAAACTTTATTTTGGGGGGTTTCAGAATATCGCATCCAGTGGATTGCAGTACCAGCTACGAGTTATACCTAGAGTTGATTACAGTGAAACAGCAAAAGGGGGCATCCATACGACGCGACAGGAAGGGGATGACTGGTTTTGTCTGGGTGGGCAGGTAGCTCTCGATTTTCGCATAGGCGAAGCATATTTCAATTCTCTCGATATTGGAACTTCATATCAATTCTTTGAAGCATTGTCCGGTCAAGGGGGATACTCGGATTTATTTAATACATACGCAACCTGGTGGCTAAGCGAGAATGCCGGCATGACACTGGAGTATAGCAAAGGAAATACTCCAGTGGCAGCTCAAAAAATTGACCTTGTTATACTCGGGCTTGAGTTTAAATACTGAGACCTTGCCGTCTCAGGCGTTGAGCCTGTAAACGTGACCCGAGCCGGAAACTTACGTAGCTCTTTTTTCCGGAGATGGTCCGCAAAAAGCATATAGTATAACTGCGATGATACAGACAAACAGATATGTCCCTGTTATAAACAGCAGGACAAATTTTCCTGAAGCTGCCAATGTTGCCGTGGCAGCTGTCATATCATAAGGCTTTGAAAGCAGCATGATCAAAAGTAGCTGGTTTTCTATAACGTCGAGAATACCGGCCAGGATTACCATCCAGGAAAGAAAATTGCCGGTTTTTGAAAGGCATTCATTTTTTTCTCTCAGGCTCTGAGCAAAGAATCTGCAAAAAAGCCACAATGTTGCCGTGTAAGCAGCTATGAATAGATAATCCAGGCCGAGGCTGAACAAGGCAATTCCTTTGCCATTGTTTCCCCAGGAATCAATAATTGTGTTTGCTTTTTGTGGAGTTCGGGCCAATTCCAATGAAACGATACCATATTTTTCAGGGGTCGAGCTGAAGCTGACGAGGTGCCGGTCAAGCGTGATCATGATACCCATCAAAATCAGTGTTATGAACAGCAAAATGGGAAGATTTTTTTTCTTCTCACGCAACTCGGCTTCTGTAAATGGCTGTGGATTGTTGAGCACTATGTTAGCCTCCGCCAAATAGATTTTTGAAAAATTGTATTACAGGATCAGTCAGTTTTGTCCATGATTCTCCATAAGCTTTTACGAAGCCTGACACCCAGTCCCCTCCGTGGTTAAGAACGGTGTCATAGAGGGCTATCAGTACAAAGAACAGGCCGGTTAACAAAAAAAAGATAATGAGAGAGGATAACCATCGAATGGGTAGTCTGCATTTGATTTGATGAACATTGGTTGTAAGGAAACGCTTGAAAAGGAGGATAAACAGACTGATGCCGAGCAACACAAAGCCGAAGGTTCTGAAGGCATCTGGTAATGGTATGTTAAGCATTGTTGCCAGATAGCTTCCTGTTATTATGGTGGCGGAAACAAGAACAAACAGGTGCATCCAGTAACCAAACAATACTCCCATGAATGTTTTTGGGGTGGAAAAATCAAGCAAGCTAAGCAAGATCGCGTTCAGTTTTTTTAGATAACGGCTGATTTTTTTTGTAATGCCGGCGCCTGCTTCAAGCCGGTCTATCATGGAGGAGGCTATGCCTGAGGCTCGTCCAAGATACTTGAGACTGGGCTCAGGTTCCATTTTCCTGTGAAACTCATATGTATCCCGAAAAACTTTTTTCCATTGAAGTCCTGGTTGTTGTTCGGCAGGTGATGCCTGTTCATTGTCTGTCGTGCCCGGATTTCGGAATGAAAAACCGGGGCATACCCGCCTGAGCAAAATTTCTGAACGTTCAAGCGACCACTGTTTTACGCATTTCCATGAAGCCGCCGGTGGATATTCTGCGTTTTTCTTGTTCTCCGCAGAGGAACTTGTTTTTTTATCGGCGGTTTCTTCGAGGGATTCCCGGATGGTCTGCAGCCTGTTGTAATGCTCCTGATCCCTTGTGGATGAGAACCGGGAGCATTGCAGTTCATCGAGCCACGCGTCAACCGATTCCCTGAGAATGTTGTGGTGAGCTTTGTCGATGAGCTCCTGCCGTTTCAATACATGCTGCTCTCCCGGAAGTATTGCTGCAATGAGTCTTTCAGCGCCGTCCAGTCTGCCCCACATGATATCGTTTCTGCGCCATTCCCTGTCGAGAAATCCCCCGAACGAGCCAAGCGCAATTCCTGCAAGCTTTGATTTTTCTTTTTTTGTTTCATCCCACAGGTTTGTCGCATCTAAAGGGCTGATCCTGTGTAGGTCTATATTGGTCCCTTCTCCATATTCTCCGCCTGCAAGAAGCTGGAAGGTGGTAAGGTCTTGTAGTTCATATCCATGATTATAAAAAAAAAGCAGTTTTGTGGCATTTTCAAGGTCTTCTTTTGAAAGAGTGGTGAGTTCACTTTCAATTTTTTCCCTTACAGAAGAGGTGCCTGTTATATCCTTGTTTTGTTCGTTGCTCTCATCAACAGAATCTTTTTTCTGGCTGTTCTTGCCAGACATGATGAAGCTGTGAATTTCCTGCATCAGCGTTAAAAATTCTTTTTTGAACTTACGCTGCCATGATTCTCCATCATTGTTCTGATGTTCCATGGCGCAAATGAGTTGAACAAGGCTGTCAAATGATGGCTCAGAACTGCATTTGTTATGTTGTTTCAGAATGATTTTCAGCGAGGCATCGTACCCGTTTGCGTTTAAAAAAACATCCGTGCTTAAAAAGCTTGTAAAGTCGGCAATCGGGTTCTTGGCGCCATATAGCAGAAGCTCCTTTTTGAGTCTATAGAGATCTTTAAGGCTCTCGGCTATCTTTTCATAAAAGCTTTTTGCTGCTTTTGTGTTTTTGAATTTAAACTCGCTTTCATCTGAGCTATTGCCGGATATCATGGCGTCTTCGACCTGACTCCGGAAGTAAAGGAGTCTCCTTATCCGGAAATCTATATCATAGTTGGCTATAAACGTGTTTTCTGTTTTTGACTCAGGTGTTTTTTGAGAGTTCTTGTGTCGATTAAAGTTGTCATTTCTCCATGCCTTGATGAGAAGCAGGATTAGCTTGTGGGCTAGGGATTCCTCATGAATGTTGGAGCCCCTGACTGTAATGAGGCCCAAAAAATCGGTTACTTTATCAATTTTAGTGAAATGATACGGAGGGTAGCCATCACCGTATAGCTTAACCATGTCATCCAAGTCAAGTTCATCGAAGCGTTTTTCATGACCTGCTTTGGAGTTTGTTTGTTTGAGGGAGTTAAAGAAGGACTCGAGATTTGACCGATATTTTTTTGTTTGGAAAGTTGATGATGTAGACTTACGTGATTCTGTATCACTTAAAAAAGCCATTAATAAAGGTTGGGTGGATTGTTCCTTTGACGGCTCTTGCTCTGAAAAAAAAGGCCCGATTTGCGCATTGATTTTTTTTACTTGCTCTTTATAATCAACTGTTTTTTCGGTGCTCTTTTCTGATGGCTCGTAATCAGGTAATTTTTTCGAAAAAATAGAATAAAGCTTTTTTTTGTTGATAGGTGTCAGTGTCTTTACTATCTGATTTACCGAGCAGACCCAATGGTTGCGTTTATGCAGGGAGTTGATTTCTTGACGGATGGTGTCATGTCTTGGCAATTCCAGTGCGGCAAGAGAGGTGTTTTTTAAAAACGAGATCTCTTTTGTTGGAGAGGAGGCTTTCTTCTTCTCGGCTTCGGGGGCAGGGTCAATAAAGAGAAGTTTCCGTTCAAGCGGGCAGTCGGCTTCCCTTTCGTGTATAGCTTTTATGGCATGGCCGAAAGGCCGGTTGTCCAGATAGCCGCCATCGGCAAATTCCCTGTCTTCCAGTGCGATAGGATCTGAAGCATTTTCGTATCCCCTGAAAAAATCATGTTTCCAATGGTCCCAGTTGGTTGAGAATTTCTGGTAATCTGTTTTGCCTAACCTTTTTTTCAGGAATGGAAGAGCATCGGCAATTTTTACCGGTTCGAACGCTGTCGGGAAAGATGATGTGCACCGTGAAGCAAACGCAAGTAACGGATCATATTCTCCGGTAAAATGATTTGGTTGTTTTTGCTGTTCGTTATTTTTTTCTTCAAACCGGTACTTGAAGGGAAACACATGTTTGTATATGTGCTCGAATGCTTTTCCGTCGCTCAGTTCAATCGGGAGCTGTAGGCCCCGAAGGTCTGTTGCCGTCACAAACAGGTCGAGAGACTTTACATGTGCCGCACCGTTTTCTCGTGGAGCAGCATTCTCCATACTTTTGAAAGCCTCAAGAAGCTTTGCAAACATTCTCTGGCTGTTGAACAGGGATGTTTTCGGTTCCTCCGGGCAGAAAAGGTCCGGTTCGGAACCGCGGTCGTTGAGTAACTTGTCGATGTTCCCTTCATCAAGCCATATCTTTTCAAGGACTTTCAAGTCATCGAGGCCGCGCACAAGCCCTTTTGCCAGGCAGACCCCATTGATGCCTCCGGCGGAGGTTCCGGAAATGATATCGACGACAAATTTGTGGTTGAATTGCGGGGCCACCTGTTTTGATAAATATTCGGCAAGCTCTTTGTAGACGGACGCGGTTCCTGCCGTTTTCGCGGAACTCTTTTGATCGGTTTTCTCCCGAGAACGGTCCGATGTCGCTTTCGCCATGCTCAGGAGTTCCTGGGCGATACCGTTCATGTAAATAGCAAGGGATACCCCGCCGTACATGACGACAGCAAAGCGAATCTCCTTAGTGATTTTCTTCGAATCGCACGATGCATTCTGGATCATAATAATGCCTCCGTTACAAGGGGGAGATGTCTCGCGCTCTGATTGAGATTTAAAGTAAAATATACGAAATTATGACAGGAAAGATAAGCTCTTATATGCTTCCGGGGTGGAAGAGGGGTGCGTAATATGGCTTCTATGTTTGCTTTTGCGGGTCTGGAAAAGTAGTTAACCGGTCTGGATCTCGGTTTTAAGATCGATCTCCTCGAGAATGGCGCTGACTTTCAGGCAGGCAGGCAGTGTGCCGGCATAGATGATGGAGAGTCCTTTGGTATGCACCTCCCATGTATGTTTTTCTGCCTTTGACCTGGTGCATTGAATAGCCTTGATAATCTGAAGGATTACTTCGTCAAAGGTGTGTACCTCGTCATTGTAGAGAACAACCCTGTAGGCGTCGAGAGTATCGCTGAGGGTTTCCCGGGTTCCGGCTTCTGTCTGTTCTTCGCTGTGGGATGCCTGCCAGGGACTGAGCATAACGCGTGAATCTTTACATGGACAATATGATGCGGCTGCCAATGTAAAAAATGTAACAAAATCGGAAAAGATCATAACGTCTGTCTTGAAAACGGGAATTTTTTCATCATGAATCACCAACAACGGCAGGCGACGTTGTCAGGGATAGCTCCCCGTTGCATGCTTTAAGCGTGCAGGGTGCGCCGACGGGAAGGGTCAGCAGATCGTCGATATGGCCGTAGGAAAGTCCGGCAACCACAGGAACATGAAGCTCTGTTTTATCGGTATAATAGCGCAGAATATCGAGAAGGGGATGTTGTTTGTCAAAGGTCATGGCATCCCGGCTGAACTGGCCGAAAAGAATTCCGGAGCATTTGTTCAGAAGACCTGCATTGTGGAAATGGGAAAGCAGGCGGTCTATGCGGTAAGGCTCCTCGTTGATATCCTCAAAAAGCGGCAGGGCGCCTTCCATCGAGGGCAGGTAAGGCGTCCCGACAAGGCAGGAAAGAACGGAAAGGTTTCCCGCAAGCAGCGAGCCTGAGGCAGTGCCTTCCCTGAAAACGCAGACGGGATGGTCAGGATGGTTGATGATCTGGTGAACGGAAGAGGTCGATTCGAGTATTTTCCAGAAATTCTCTTCCGTGTAAGAGCTTGGATTGTGCAGTTCCGTTGCAAGCATTGGTCCTGAAAAAGTCACCAGACCTGTCCTTGCATGCAGCGCTATTGAAAGTGCTGTAATATCTGAATAACCCGCAAGGATTTTGGGGTTACGAGAGACAAGGCTGTAATCAAGATTCTGTAGAAGTCTTGTTGCACCGGACCCGCCTCTCAGGCAGAAAATCGCCTGTACGGATCTGTCGGCAAACATCTGGTGGAAATCGTGGAGTTTTCGCCGGTCAAGATCCTGTCGGGTTTCGCTTCTGGAGTTGAAATGTCCCGCAGGTTTTACCCGATAACCGAGTTTTTCAAGATAGGTAACCGCCTGACCGATTTTTTGGTGGTCGGGAGACGGCGAAGATGGTGAGATTAGCCCTATGGTGTCGCCGTGCCGAAGTGCTTTGGGAATCAGAGTGTGCATATGCAAGAAACACCAGTGGCACGGAGCGTTTTCGGTATCACTGATATGTTCCCGTGGTTCGCGTTATGATATGTCTTCCGCGAGCAGGATGGCTTTGTTGTCGCTGATCTCAAAAAAGCCATCGGCTATCGTAAATGTCTTTTCGCCGTTGTCGGGAAGAGCAAGTGTTACTTTGCCACCCTTCAGTGCAGCAACCAGCGGAGCATGGTTTTTCAGAACCTGAAACAACCCATCCCTTCCGGGAGCCAGAATGCTGGTTATTTCCCCCGCAAAAAACTGTTTTTGCGGGGTAACGATCTCTATTGCAAAGGCTTTATCGGAACCGGCCATGATAATAAAGTGATTACAGGGTTTTGGCTTTCTCGATCGCTTCCTCAATGGTTCCTACAAGGTAGAATGCGTTTTCCGGCAAGTCATCGTGACGGCCTTCAATGATTTCATTGAAGCCTTTGATGGTGTCCTCGAGCTTGACGTACTTTCCTTCAAGTCCTGTAAACGCTTCGGCGACGAAAAACGGCTGAGAAAGGAACTTCTGGATTTTTCTGGCACGGAAGACAATGAGCTTGTCCTCGTCGCTCAGTTCGTCCATACCCAGAATTGCGATAATATCCTGAAGGTCTTTGTAACGCTGAAGCAGTGATTTCACCGCCTGTGCAGTGTTGTAGTGATCATCGCCGACGATGTTCGGGTCGAGGATTCGTGATGTTGAGTCGAGCGGATCAACAGCCGGGTAGATGCCCAGCTCTGAAATAGAGCGAGAAAGTACCGTCGTTGCGTCAAGGTGAGTAAATGCAGTTGCAGGAGCAGGGTCGGTAAGGTCATCAGCGGGCACATAGATTGCCTGTACCGAAGTGACAGAGCCTTTCTTTGTGGATACAATCCTGTCCTGAAGTTCACCCATCTCGGTGCCGAGCGTCGGCTGATATCCTACAGCACTCGGCATACGGCCGAGAAGCGCCGATACCTCTGAACCTGCCTGGGTGAAACGGAAGATGTTGTCGATGAAGAGCAGAACATCGCGGTTCTCTTCGTCACGGAAGTATTCGGCGATACTCAGCCCGGTAAGAGCAACACGAGCTCGGGCGCCAGGCGGCTCGTTCATCTGGCCGAACACAAGAGCGGTCTTGTCGATAACTCCTGATTCTTTCATCTCTTCCCAAAGGTCGTTTCCTTCCCTGGTTCTCTCGCCGACACCGGCGAATACACTGAATCCGGACTGCTGTTTGGCAATGTTGTTGATAAGCTCCATGATAAGCACGGTCTTCCCTACGCCGGCGCCTCCGAACAAACCGGTTTTTCCGCCACGGGAATATGGTTCAAGAAGGTCAATGACCTTGATGCCTGTCTCGAACATTTCCGATTTGGTCGACAGTTCGTCGAACCTCGGAGTAGGCCTGTGGATCGGATATGACTTCTGGCTCTGGACTTCCCCCAGGCCGTCGATTGGTTCTCCTACGACGTTGAGCATCCTGCCGAGTACTTGGTCTCCTACAGGAACCTGAATCGGTTTTCCTGTGTTTACAGTGGCCATGCCTCTGACAAGACCGTCTGTGCCGTCCATGGAAATGGTGCGTACCCGCTCTTCTCCGAGATGCTGTTGGGTTTCAAGAACCAGTTTTGTCCCGTCAGGGCGAGTGACGGTCAGTGCGTCAAGAATTGCCGGCAGGCCTCCTTCCGGGAAATCAACATCAACGACAGGACCGATGATTTGCGATATCTTACCTTCTTGCATATTTGGCAGTGTTGATAGGATTGTATTGTTGTACAGTCAAAACTTTTTGCAGCAGGCTCATGTTTCTTACCTCTGTGAAACCATGCTATGCTTTTTCAGGCTTGAGCCACCTGCGGGATTTGAACCCACGACCTACTGTTTACGAAACAGTTGCTCTACCAACTGAGCTAAGGTGGCACCTAAAAAAATATGGGTTTGAATATACTTTATTTATTGTATAAACACAAAGATTATGGTCTGTGTCCAAAGGACTATAAATAAAGGGAAGAATTGTATATTTTCAAACGGATTTGCATAACGTGGTTTTTCCACCTGGTCAGTTAAAATAACATCACAACACACATGAGTTTTTTCAAAATAGTCGGAGTACTGTCTCTCTCCCTGGTCATTTTTGCATGCCAGTCGGAGCCGGCCGAAACAGCAAAACCCCGGACAGCAAGCGCGGGAGTGACGAAAAGCATCTCCGCTCCTGAGTTTTCAGGAACAACCCTTGACGGGGCCACGGTTTCTTCACAGAGTCTTGCAGGAAAAGCCTACATTCTGAATTTCTTCGCATCGTGGTGCCCGCCCTGCCGTGCCGAGGCTCCTGATATGGTGGCCCTGCAGAACGAGTATGAGCAAAAAGGTTTCACTTTTATCGGCGTAACTGTCGACGAGGATATGACGAAGGCAAGAGAGTTTGTCAGGGATTACGGCATTAACTTTCCTGTTGTTGTGGCTGACCAGCAGATTGTTGATGCGTACAGCCGTCACGTGCAGGGTGGTTTGCGTTCGATTCCGACATCTTTTGTTATCGGGGCGGATGGTTCTCTTTCCTCGGTGCATGTCGGAGCTCAAAGCAAAATAGCCTTTGATGGCATGATTCGTGAAGCCATTGAAGCAGGTCAGCAATAGTTTGTTCGGTATCACTGCAGATGATGAAACATATCAACGCTTATCTTATAACCTTCAGTAAAACAGCAAGACAATGACCTTACTGCACAATGATCCCCCCGATTATGTAAAAAACCAGAAGTTAATTGCGTGGGTCCGGGAGACTGCCGCGCTCTGTCAACCGGATTCAGTACGCTGGTGCGACGGTTCCCAGGAAGAGTATGACGGTCTCTGCCAGGAGATGGTTGAGAGCGGAACCTTTATCCGGCTGTCGGATGAGAAGCGTCCGAACAGTTTTCTTTGCCGGTCTGACCCCAGCGATGTAGCAAGGGTCGAAGACAGGACCTATATCTGCAGCCTTCGCAAACAGGATGCCGGCCCGACCAACAACTGGGTGCACCCGAAAGAGATGAAAGAGACCCTGAACGGATTGTATAAAGGGTGCATGAAAGGGCGAACCATGTATGTTATTCCCTTCAGCATGGGACCGCTCGGCTCCTATATTTCGCACATAGGAGTTGAGATTACCGATTCGCCGTATGTCGTTGTGAACATGCGCATCATGACCCGGATGGGAAGAAAGGTGATGGATCTTCTAGGTGAACAGGGGGACTTCGTTCATTGCCTGCACTCGGTCGGTGCTCCGCTCGAACCGGGACAGCAGGATGTTCCCTGGCCGTGCAACGACCAGAAATATATCGTTCATTTTCCCGAGGATCGAACTATCATGTCGTTCGGCAGTGGCTATGGCGGTAACGCGCTACTCGGCAAGAAGTGTTTTGCTCTTCGCATCGCCTCTTCTATGGCTCGTGACGAAGGCTGGCTGGCAGAGCATATGCTTATCCTCTGCGTCGAATCTCCGGAAGGCGAAAAAACCTATGTTGCCGGTGCATTCCCGAGTGCATGTGGCAAAACCAACTTTGCCATGCTCATTCCTCCCGATTCTTTTGAAGGGTGGAAGGTTACGACGATTGGAGACGACATCGCCTGGATAAAGCCCGGTGATGACGGAAGACTTCGTGCCATCAATCCTGAATACGGAATCTTCGGCGTAGCTCCCGGTACATCGGAAAAAACCAATCCGAACGCCATGGCTACCCTCAGGGAGAATTGCATTTTTACCAATGTTGCCCTGACCCCTGACGGTGATGTCTGGTGGGAAGGAATGTCGGACACACCGCCAGAAACGCTTACGGACTGGCAGGGAAATTCCTGGACTCCGGATTCAGGGCGTCCTTCGGCTCATCCGAATGCCCGTTTTACCGCTCCGGCATCACAGTGCCCCTCGATCGATCCCGACTGGGAAAATCCATCGGGAGTCCCGATCGATGCATTTATATTCGGTGGGCGCCGCAGTGACCTCGTGCCTCTTGTCTATCAGTCTCCCAACTGGTATTTTGGTGTTTATCTTGCCGCTACCATGGGATCGGAGAAGACTGCGGCAGCAGCTGGAAAGATAGGCGATGTCCGCCGCGACCCGTTTGCAATGCTCCCCTTCTGCGGCTACCATATGGGTGATTACTTTACCCACTGGCTCCATGTCGGGCGCTTGCTTCAGGAACCTCCGAGAATTTTCGGTGTCAACTGGTTCCGCAAAGACGAGGATGGCAAGTTCCTCTGGCCGGGCTTCGGCGAAAACATGCGCGTTCTTAAATGGATTGTCGATCGTGTTCATGGCAGGTCAGGTGCGGTTGAAAGTCCGCTTGGCTGGATGCCGAAGTATGAATCGATGGAGTGGAGCGGTCTTGAAGAGTTCACACTTGATAAGTTCTCCAAGCTGATGGCGGTTGAACGCGAGGACTGGAAAAAAGAACTGCTTTCTCATGAGGCTTTGTTTGAGAAGCTCTACGACAAACTACCAAAGGAGTTCTCGCATATCCGCGAGTTGCTGCTCTCGACATTCTGGCATTCTCCCGAGCACTGGGAGCTTGCTCCAGAGCGGTACACGGGTGAGAATCACTGACCTTGTTAGCTCCTCAATGAGTTGAACCGCAAGCTGCGACAGCAGAGAGCCTGTTGCGGCTTTTGCGTACAATAGAGAGTATCTGAAAGGTTTATTCGTCGCAAAAAGAGGGTCAGCCATGGAGTGTAAAAAAGAGGAGAATCTCACGAGGTGTAACTGCAGCTATGAACCCTGCTCTCGCAAGGGGATATGTTGTGAGTGCATAGCCTACCATAAAGACAAGGGGCAGATCCCGGCGTGCCTTTTTCCTGACGATGTCGAACGCAGCTGGGACAGAAGTATTGCGAAGTTTATCGAGACATACAGTAAGGATAACCTCTGAAAAATGCATTTTTCAGAGGTTGTGCTCCCTGACGCACAGCTACTCTTCTTCGAGCGTAAAGCCGATTCGGACTGTTACCTGCCAGTAGGCGATCCTGTTTTCTTCAACATGGCATCGTGTTTCAACAACCTCAACCCAGCGAATGTGGCGGATTGTTGCCGCAGCCCTTTCTACGGCATTATTGACAGCATCTTCAATGCTGGAGGGTGAGGAGCCGACAAGTTCGATTTTTTTGTAAACGTGAGGCATGCTCATGGGTATAAGTATGTTGTTTTTATGAGGTGGTTCATCCTGACGGAGTAAATCCGGTCATAATGACAAGTAACTAAATAGCGTGCATTATCCCAAGGGGTATCGTTAGTCCCCATGCTTTTGCCGCACCCGGGTTATCCCCCGGACATTGGCGAACTGGAGATTCTCTGCTCGTCACTCATTGCCTTGTTGGTAGAGACTGTTGTTGCATGCTCGACCGATCACTCGGGTGATTGTTCGCATATGTTAAGGTGTTTTTTGCTCTTGCGTCACCCTCTTTTTGTGTTATTTTATAATTGAATAGTTATATAGTTATTAATAAAATTGTAACGAGGTTGTTACTATGAGTGAGCCACAGAAAAAAGTAGCGCTTATCGCATCACAGGGAACACTTGACTGGGCATATCCGCCGTTTATTCTCGGATCGGCCGCCGCCGCCATGGATATGGAGGTAGTGATATTTTTCACCTTTTACGGCCTGCCGCTCCTGAACAAAAAGATCGAGGCCAAAGTCTCCCCGCACAGCAATCCGGCCATGCCGATGAAAATGCCGTTCGGGGGCAAGGATTTCCAGAACATCAACTGGCCGGTACCCAACATCATATCAGGAAACATTCCGGGCTTCGACACGCTTGCAACCGGCCTGATGAAAGAGACCTTCAAAAGCAAGGGGGTAGCGACCATCGAGGAGCTTCGGGAGCTGTGCATTGATTGCGGTGTAAAGTTTATCGCCTGTCAGATGACCATGGATGTGTTCGGTTTTACAAGGGACGATTTTATCGATGGTGTCGATTTTGGAGGGGCGGCCATGTTTCTCGAATACGCTGCTGACGCCGATATCCAGTTGTTTATCTGATTTATTACAATTGTTCTCCCTGGCTTAGCCTCCATGCGTTTACCGGTCAGTTCCGCTGCTCTACCATTTGTCTGGGGCGGTGGTGGGGGAACTCCATAGGAGGAGATGTATGAAAATTGCAATAAGCGGAAAGGGTGGAGTTGGCAAGACAACCCTCTCCGCCCTGCTTGCTAGGGAACTTGCTGAACAGGGCAGAAGGGTTCTCGCTATCGATGCGGATCCCAATGGCAATCTTGCTGAGGCAATTGGCTATGACGAAAAGAAGTCGGGGCGGATCGAGCCGCTGATTGAAAAAAAAGACCTTGTCGAGGAACGGACTGGAACCAAGCCCGGGAGTATGGGGGGCTGCTTTGTCCTTAACCCGAAAGTCGATGACCTTGTTGAAAGATTTTCCGTCGAGATAAATGGTCTGAGACTTATGGTTACCGGAGAGCTGAAGGAGGCGCTTGGAGGATGTTACTGTCCTGAGAACGCTTTGCTTCGCTCATTCCTGAGGCACCTTATGGTTGAACGCGATGAGTGGGTTATTCTGGATATGGAAGCAGGATTCGAACATCTGACAAGGGGTACTGCGGAATCCGTAGGTATTCTGCTTGTTGTTGTCGAGCCGGGGCTCCGGGCAATGAAAACAGCTGAAAAGATAACCTCGCTTGCAAAACAGTTGCGTATTCAAAAGGTAGGATATGTTGTCAACAAGGTGCATAGTGAAGGCCAGAAGCGGAAGATATACGAAAGACTTGGCGAGGATAACATCTGGGCGGTAATGCCGTTTGACTTTCAGGCGCTTGAAGCCGATCTTTCGGGGGCATCTCCCTACGAGCAGTGTCCGGATATGTGCGAGACGTCGCGTAAACTGATAGGGAAGCTGCAGAAGGAACTTGTACAGAAAACGTGACTTTTTTTTGATAAAAATGTTAACAATTGTTACTTTGTTGAAGAAGTTTAATGACAGTGTTGTACGTCATCCTGCTTTTCAGGGAGTTGCTACACCGAGACATTATCCCTCGACAGACAGTAACGATACAATCTTTTGCCTGTGAACAGGCTGTGGCCGGTTGGGGAATTCCTGTCTTTTTTTTGCCGACAAGGATGTTAACAATTGTGAACAAAAGATTTGAAAAAAACGGGAGGCTTGTATGAAAGAGGAGAAAAAAGCTATTTCGCGCCGGAAGTTTATTCAGAACTCCGCTGTTGGTCTGAGTGCTTTATTTGCAGGTTATCCCGTGCTTCAGGGATGTTCGAAAGAGGAACAAGGCACAGGTGCCGGAGTAACGGCATCTAAAAAGGTGCAAAGCTGCTACCTGCCTATTACCGATGCGACCCCTATCATACTTGCCCATGAGATGGGATTTTACAAAGAGATGGGCATAGAGTCCGAACGGCCGGTGCTGATAAGGGGCTGGGCGCCGATGGCAGAGGCATTTATGGCCGGAAGGTTCAACCTGACGCATCTGCTCGCCCCGATTCCGATTTACATGCGCTACAGCAAGGGGTTTCCCGTTAAGGTTGTTGCCTGGGATCATATCAACGGTTCAGCATTAACCGTTGGCAAGGAAAGCGGTATTGAGTCCTATGCGGACCTTGGCGGCAAACAGATTGCCGTACCTTACTGGTACTCCATGCACAATATCATCATTCAGATGATCGCTCGCGAAATGGGCATCGAGCCCGTTATCCAGAACAAGAATGAACCTCTTGCCGACAACCAGATGAACCTGTTCGTGATGGCTCCTCCTGACATGCCGACTGCGATGGCGTCGAAGGCCATTGACGGGTACATCGTTGCCGAGCCGTTCAACGCGGCAGGAGAGATCCTGGCGGGAGGAAAAATAGTAAGGTTTACCGGTGATGTCTGGAAAAACCATCCGTGCTGCGTTGCGGTCATGAATGAAAAGGACCTCGAGGACCAGGCATGGTCGCACAATGTTATCAAGGCACTGGTCAAGGCTGAATTGTGGGCGCTGAACAACGCTGAAGAGGCTGCACATGTCCTTTCGAAAGACGGAGCGCAGTACCTTCCTCTTCCGGAGAAGGTCGTCAAGCGGGCAATGATGAAGTACGATCTCGATACCTACGGTGCAGACGGTGGTACGGGAGCTATTCAACATCCTGAATGGAACGCGGAGCGTCTGTCCTATAACCCCTACCAGTTCGAATCGGCAACGTACAAGATGGTCGAGATGATGAAACAGACAAAAATGGAGGGTGACCTTGGTTTCATGAGCGGTCTTGACCCGGCCGATGTGCAGAAAGAGCTGATGTATACGGCCGGGGTCGAAGAGGCCTCGTCACAGCTTGGCGGCCTTGTGCAGTTTGCGGGTGTCGATCCTTCCAATCCATTCGTGAGGGAAGAGGTTATCGCGGTATAGTCCTGCTTGATGCGCTATCCCGCCGGATGGTTCCGGTGCGGCTTGGCAGGCATCAGGTCAAATTCAATGAGGCGACAAGCATGCTGTCGTGGCCTGTTTTTCAGAACAGGCCATAGGGATAGCTGCGCTGTTGCCGGGTGTATCAGGAAGCATTAAGCATTAAACGATTGAACATGGCAGATCGGATAGAAAAGAAACAACAGTCGGGAGCCGGAAAAATGGGTGCGTTCCTTGTGGACCGCAGTTTTTATGTCCTTGGCGTTCTTCTTTTCCTGGTTATCTGGCAGGCAGCAAGCATGCTGAAGCTTTTTGGCAATGATTTCAGCGAAGCGTTTTCTCCCCTGGCGGCAGCTCTTGCTCTGGTTGAAATGGGCCGGGATGGAGACATTGTCCGGCATGCGATTCCGAGCCTTCGAAGAGTACTAGTCAGCCTTGCTTTTGCAATACTGTTTGCGCTTCCTGTAGGGGTGCTTGTGGGGTATTTCAAAAGGCTCGAACAGTTGACCTATGTTGTTTTCCAGTTCATGCGCATGATATCTCCTCTTGCGTGGATGCCGATTGCGATTATCATATTCGGGGTCGGAGATCTGTCGGTCACTTTTCTGCTCTGGCTGGTTGCAATCTGGCCTCTTATTCTCAATACCGCGCACGGGGCAGGCAGGGTGAGTCCGCTCTGGCTCAATATGGCAAAAACCATGGGAGCGATGGACGCGGGTATTCTCAGGAAAATCATCATTCCGGCGGCTATCCCCGATATGCTTACCGGACTGCGTCTGGCGGTGGGCGTGAGCTGGATCATTCTTGTCCCGGCGGAAATGCTTGGTGTGCCCGACGGGCTGGGTTATTTCATCCTCGATACCAGGGACAGGTTTCGCTACGATCAGTTGATCGCAACCATTGTTGTCATAGGTGCCATAGGTTATCTGCTTGACTCCGCCAATCGCTGGCTGATCAGCAAATACTCATGGAAAATCTGAAAACCGGAGCGGTACTATGACGGAGGGAAGGAACAACAACGGCGGCATCGGTGCAGATGCAGAGGCGCTCATAAGCATCAAGGGAGTATCGAAGAACTTCAAAAAAAACGGTAGAGATATTACGGTTGTAAACGATTGCAATCTTGATATCGGAGAAAACGAATTTCTGGTCATTGTCGGACCGACCGGCAGCGGGAAATCGACTCTCCTGAAGATGATTGCAGGTTTCGAGGCCCCGACGACGGGTGAGATCAGGGTTGGCGGCAAGATGATAAAGGGACCGGGCGCCGACCGGGGAATGATCTTTCAGGAGTACGCTCTCCTTCCATGGAGAACCGTCCTGAAGAACGTCGAATTGGGGCTTGAATTTAAAGGCGGAAAGAACGAAGCCGAAAACAGGGAGCTGGCCATGAAATATATCGACATGGTCGGGCTATCCTATGCGGTGAACAAATATCCGGCAGAACTTTCCGGCGGAATGAAGCGCAGGGCGTCGCTTGCCATGATTCTGGTAACAAAGCCGAAGATATTGCTCATGGACGGCCCGTTCAACGCGCTTGACTCTAAAACAAAGATGACGCTGCATACTGAAATTTCAAGGATATGGGAGCACGAGCACAATACGATCATTTTTGTCACGTCGGAGCTTGACGAGGCGGTAAAGTTGAGCGACAGGATTGCGGTGATGAACAAAGCCGGCAGGGTTTCAAAGATCTTCAAAAACAGTCTGCCGCGTCCCCGCATGGGAAAGGCGGTACTTGAGACCGACTTTCACAACCGGTTTATCAAACTCCGTGAAGAGGTGCTGAACGAGGTGAAAGCAGGTGCGGGTCTTGCAGCCTGCGAGTACTGATCGGCGCGTTCCCATTGATGTTAACTGATAATGAATATGACCAACAACGGAAACAGCAGAAAACCGCTTCTTGAATTGCAGGGAGTCAGCAAGGTTTTCAACAAGGAAGGTAAAGATTTTATTGCGCTTGAAAATGTGGAACTCAGTGTCGGAGAGGGTGAGTTTGTCTGCATTCTCGGCCCGACGGGATGCGGCAAATCGGTAACCCTGCAGATTGTCGCGGGACTGATCGAGCAAACCTCCGGTTCGGTTATTCTCGACGGAACCGAGGAGCATGGCCCGGGGCCTCACAAGGGGATGGTTTTTCAGGAGTATGCGCTTCTTCCGTGGAGAAATGTGATAGAAAATGTCGAAATCGGGCTTGAACTGAAACATGTTCCCGGAAACGAACGGCACCGCATAGCAAAGGAGCAGCTTGCAACGGTGGGATTGAGCGGTGTCGAGCATCAGCGGGTGCATGAGATATCGGTCGGTATGCGTCAGAGAGTGGCTATCGCCCGGGCTCTTGCAAACAGCCCCAGAATACTGCTCATGGACGAGCCGTTCGAGGCGCTCGACGCCCTGACCAAGGAGGAGATGCAGATACAGATCCTCAAAGTCTGGGAAGCAACACGTACCACCATTCTTTTTGTAACCCATGATGTTGACGAGGCAATCTTTCTTTCAGACAGGATCTGCGTCATGGACATCAATCCCGGCAGGCTGAAGAAAGTCCTTGTCAACCACCTGCCGAGGCCGCGGCACGAGTGCATGAGCAGGACGGACAGGGAGTTTAACGAGATGCGGGACGAGATAATCGGTCTCTACTCATCGCTCAAGGACGAAGAACTCGATCTCATTATTTAACTGCAGTCATCATGAAGGGGTATACACTGGCTCGAACGTTTCATCTGCTTCTTTTCCTGCTTTTGCTGTATGCGTGCGGCAAGGGAGGCGTGCCTGCCGTTCCAGGAGAGAAAACCGCTGAAACAACGGTAATGGTTGAACCGGGCCCTTTGGAAGGACTGAAACTCTACCTGGGTTACTGTTTTGTCTGTCATGGTCAGAAAGGTGACGGCAACGGGCCCTATGCAGAAAAGCTGTCGGCAAAACCGGCTGACTTTACCGACAGCACCTACTTCAGGACAAAAGCCGACAGTGAACTTTATGATTTTATCAGCAAGGGAGGGATCGCGCACGGCAAGTCGATGCATATGAAGCCGTTCGGGTTTCAGATGACGCGTGACGAGATAGAAAGCTCCATCGCCTATATTCGTGTCCTGAACCGGCACGAGCGGATCAGCAGGGCTGAAAGTTCGGATTTCAGCGGTTCGGAGATCTATAAAAACTCCTGTGTCATGTGTCATGGTGAGAAAGGTGCCGGAGACGGCAGAGTCTCGAAAATGCTGGGTCTCAAAGTACGGCCGATAACGGGCGAGCTGCTTTCGCAGTACAGCGGGGCGAAACTCTACAATATCATTCAGGATGGCATCGCTTCCGATACCACCGGGTCCGGAAAGTACATGCCTGCATGGGGTGCAAGTCTTTCGGAGCAGGAGATCATCAACGTGATTTCCTATATCAGCACATTCGGAGAGTAACGGCAGGCGGTTTTTTAAAGTGTTAAATGGAGAACGGCATGGCGGACAAAAAAAAATATATCTATGAAGACGAGCTGACCGGTTCCCGAAATGCCCCCGAATACAAGCCCGGAATGCCTTTGAAAGACAGGATCCGGATGGTGCACCGTCTCAACTACAGCAAAGAAGAGATGGTCAGGCATACCGCCAACAAAGCGGTGGCCGAAATGGTTGATTTTATGGGCAAGCATGACATATGCAGTACTTTTGACAGGTTTGCCCAGCAGCATCCGCAGTGCGGTTACGGCCTCACGGGAGCATGTTGCGCCTTTTGTTCCTATGGACCATGCAGGGTTACGGAGAAAACTCCCCTTACCATCTGCGGTAAGGATGTTGACCTTGTAGTGGCAGGAAATGCGTTACGACGTCTTGCAGCTGGACTGTCTGCGCATGGGGCGCATGCCCGTGAGGTTTTTATTTCGCTCAAGGCTGCAGCTGAGGGTACTGCCCCGATCCCGCTGAAATGCAGGGAGAAAGGGTATGCGGTAGCAAAGCTTCTTGGAGTTGACACCGAAGGAAAAACCATAGAGACAATCTGCTCGGAAGTCGCGGATATCTTTATCGACGATCTGCAGCGTGCGCTTCCGAAAGAGCACAGGACGCTGAAAGCTCTTGCGCCGAAAGAGCGTGTGGAGACATGGGAAAAACTCGGCATTATCCCGATAAGTGCCTATCACGAATGTTTTGAAACAAACAATCTTACCAGTCACGGCACGGACTCAGATTTTGAAAGCCACATGCAGGCGTTTCTCAGGACCGTTCTTGCCTATGCCATTACAACGGTGATCTCGACCTCGCTTGCAACCGATATCGTGTACGGCATTCCGAAACGGTCAAGGATCAACGTGAACCTCGGCAGCATTGTCACAGAAGACTGTATCAACATCGGCATCAACGGTCATGCGCCGATGGTGGCGTTCGCCATCTGTGACATTGTCGGAACACCCCGCATCATGGAGAAGGTAAAAAAGGCTGGCGCGAAGGACATCAAGCTTTACGGCATGTGTTGTACCGGAGGAGAGTTTATCGAGAGAGACCTCGGCATTCCTCTTGTGGCAATGGCTTCCTCTGCGGAAATGGCTGTGGCGACGGGTGCATTTGAAGCTATAGTGGTCGATCAGCAGGATGTGCTGCCCGGCATGATTCAGGTTGCCCGGCAGTTCCATACAGAAGTGATCACAACATCCCCTTCCGGCAGAAAAGAAGGCGCGATTGTGCTTGAACTCGACTATTATCTGAACAATCTCGATAAACTCTATGATCTGGCAGAGGAGATCCTCGACATCGCGATCGACAATTACAAAAACCGCAATCCGGAGAAGGTGTATGTTCCGAAAGTAAGTGCAAAGGTAGAGATGGGTTTTGGTGTCGAAGAGGTGATGAAGCTGTTTAACGGTTCAGCTCCTGACAGGAAAATCCACGGACTTGCCGAACTGGTGAAGTCCGGAAAGATCCGCGGGATCGTCAACTTCGGTTCCTGCGGCAATATCCGCGGGGCGGTGTTCGAGCGCAACCAGATTATCATTGCAAAGCAGCTCATTAAAAACGATGTGCTGGTTACCTGTCACGGGTGCTCCGGCATGGGGCTGCTCTTTGCCGGTCTCGCCCACCCCGATGCGTCAAAACTCTGCGGAGAACGGTTACGCGAAGTTGTCGAGGCAAAAGATATCCCCCCGGTACTGCACGTCGGGGCATGCACCGACAGTACCAGGGCCGGGCAGATCATGGCCTATACGGCTAACGCAGCCGGTGCCCCCAATCCCTCCATGCCGCTTGCCATGGTTGCCGCCGACCCCGCGGCGGAAAAAACCATGGGCGCGCGGTATGCCTTCGTGCTCCAGGGTATTGAAACATACTCCTGTGTGCAGGATAACACCATTGCCTCCGACCGGTTCATGGATTATGTCGGCAACCGCTTGCGCACAATGGTCGGCGCCGGTATGAACTGGGACCCCGATCCTTACCGGACCTCGGAAGATATTTTACGGATGCTCGATGAAAAGAGGAAAAACCTGGGATGGTCTGTGTGGGAGTACACTATCGGGACGAAAGAAGAAATCGAAGATCAGATTCCCGATACCGTAGAGATAGGGCAGAATCTTTGTTCAATCGGGTATTAAAATGGTTGGAACAAAAGGGAATATTGTGATGTGAAGCAGCCAAAAGGGGACCTCTAATTTATTGTCATGAGCGGTTCAAGTGCAAGGCGAACGGAGCGCAGAAACCCCTTTCTATCCGCTCAACGAAGCAATTGAAGCGCGGAATAAATAAAGAGAGGTCCCCAAAAATAGAAGTACCAATGTTGTTCGATATCGAAAGACAAGTAGCCGTACGCTGGTATATAGAAAAACATGATGTGTGCGCCGGGTGTCTCTATTACGGGAACCTGAAAAACGAAGAGGCTTTCTGTATCATGCGCCAGGACCCGCCTGAGTGTCTTATCGCCACAGTTGCAAGGAGGTTTGAAAAAGCAGGGCTGGCCGGTGAAAATCCCCCTCCGGAATAAAGAGAGGTGCCCATAAGTCTGACGGCTTTGTTGTTGAAAGCGTTTCCTCGAAAATGATCTTGTAAAAGGGATATCCCCATTGTTTTGTAAATTCAACGATTGTTTACTAATCGTTAATTCAGGGAGAAATGCCATCTGAAAACACCGGCAGAAGCACATGGGGATCAAGGACAGGCTTTATTCTCGCAGCTATAGGTTCCGCAGTAGGGCTCGGCAACATCTGGAGGTTTTCCTATCTGACCTATGAAAACGGCGGCGGAGCATTTCTTATTCCCTATCTGGTTGCTCTTTTCACTGCCGGTATTCCTCTGCTGATCCTTGAATTCGGCATCGGACATGAACGGATCGGCAGTGCTCCGCTTGCGTTCAGAAAAATCGGCAAAAGGTGGGAATGGCTTGGCTGGTGGCCCCTCTTGTTTACCATGTTCGGCATCGTACTCTACTACTCCGTAGTGATTGCCTGGTGCGTGGACTTCATTTTTTACTCCATCAACCTGTCCTGGGGGGACGATCCCAACAAGTTCTTTTTCAAAACCTTCCTGAATCTCAGTTCATCTCCTTCTGAAATAGGTCGTGTGCAAACGCCCATACTTTGGGCACTTTTGGCTGTATGGCTGATAACCTGGGTTATTATCATAAGGGGGGTAAGCAAGGGCGTTGAACTGGCAAACAAAATTTTCATGCCCCTGCTCCTGATCCTGACGCTGATACTTGTGTTCTGGTCGGTCAATCTCGAGGGGGCGATGATCGGCATCTCGGCGTACCTCAAACCGGATTTTGCAAAACTGGCCGATCCGAGTGTATGGGTAAAAGCCTACGGCCAGATATTTTTTACCCTGAGCCTCGGTTTCGGTATCATGATCGCCTATGCAAGCTACATGCCCCATAATTCCAACATGACCGGCAGCGCCGTTGTTACCGCTCTGGCAAACAGCGCTTTCTCGCTACTCTCCGGATTCGGGGTGTTCGCTATTCTCGGTTTCATGTCGTTCAGCCAGAACCAGCCTCTCGAAGAGGTGGTCGCGGAGAGCATCGGACTTGCCTTTGTCGCCTACCCGAAAGCCATTTCCATGATCGGCGGAGCAGGTCCCCTGTTCGGCATGCTGTTCTTTCTGAGTCTCACCGTGGCAGGTGTTTCATCCGCGGTTTCCATCGTCGAAGCGTTTGTCTCCGGTGCCGAGGACAAATTCGGCATAAACAGAAAGATGCTCGCGACAGTGCTCTGTATTTTGGGGTTTGCTGGAAGTCTGCTTTTTACAACCAACGGCGGACTGTTCTGGCTCGATATCGTCGATCACTTCATCAACAACTACGGGCTGGTTGTTGCCGGGCTGCTTGAATGTATCGTTGTCGGGTGGTTTTTCAACCTCGATATCATCAGGAAACATCTGAACAAAGTGTCGCGGGTGCAGCTCGGTACCTGGTGGAACTGGACCATCAAGCTTTTTCTTCCCCTGTTCCTCGCCGTGATTCTTCTCGAACAGCTTATCGAAGAACTCTTCACCGCTTACAACGACTACTCATGGGCAAGCCTGATCAGCATCGGCTGGAGCTGGATCGCCATTACGTTGCTGGTCTCCTTCATCCTTGCCGTCCGGCCCTGGAAAACCGAAAACCATCTGGAGAAAGGACGCGGCGAGGAACTGTAAGGCAATATTCGGCGCGATGCCCCTTCCCCTTTCTCCTATTTCGCGATTCTTCAAAACAGCCCCTTCTTGAAAAGATTAATGATTTAGTAAAGGTTTGTTGTTTGTTTTGGTTTTTATGTTAAATAAGGTATGTGTGATAATCTTATTTGTATTATATTGTTTATATAAGAAAAAATATTTGAATTCATGTCACTATTTCCTTTTTCTGAAGAGCTTGTGACTGAGAGGCTCGGGTTTGAAAATCCCTGGTGGGTCTCGGGGAAGGTAGAGGAATATTATACCAGCATGTCTCCCCGTCTCTACAAAGAGCTGTTCTATCCGCTTGTTGTAGACCTTTCGGTACGGCGCGCAGTGATTCTCATGGGACCGCGGCGTGTCGGTAAAACCGTTATGCTGTTTCACACCATTCAGGGATTACTGGAAGAGGGGCATGACCCGCAGAAAGTCGCTTTTATCTCCATAGAAACCCCGGTCTATACAAATGCATCGCTTGATCAGCTTTTCAGGCTTTGCATGAAAACCACTGGGAAAGAAGAGCCGGAAGGCTGGTTCGTTTTTTTTGATGAAATACAGTATCTCAAAGACTGGGAGCGTCATTTAAAATCTCTTGTGGACAGTTATCCCGGTGTACGTTTTGTTGTATCGGGTTCTGCCGCGGCTGCGTTGAGGCTAAAGAGTACGGAAAGCGGTGCGGGCAGGTTCACGGAATTCATGCTGCCGCCGTTGACATTCAATGAATACATTCATCTGCTTGATCTGCAAATGCTTCTGCGCCCTTCTCGTCTGGAATGGGGCGCGGGGTCAACAGGCTTTTTCGATGCGGTTGACACGGGAAAGCTGAACGAACATTTTCTTAACTACATCAACTACGGCGGGTATCCTGAGGTTATTTTTTCCAAAGCAATACAATCTGATCCGGGCAGGTACATTCGTTCGGATATCATCGACAAGGTCCTGCTCAGGGATCTCCCGAGCCTTTACGGTATAAAGGATGTTCAAGAGCTGAATACCCTCTTCACCACTATTGCATGGAGCTCCGGCCGGGAATTTTCACTTGAGGAACTCAGCAAAAGTTCAGGCGGGGTTGACAAGAACACCTTGAAGCGCTACATCGAATATCTTGATGCGGCTTTTCTTATCCGCAAGGTTCAACGAACGGATAACAACGCCAGGAGGTTCAAACGAGTAACGCAGTTCAAGATGTATCTTACCAACCCTTCCCTCAGGAGTGCACTTTTTGCACCTATCTCGGCAACTGATGACCATATTGGCGCAATGGTTGAAACCGCAGTCTTTTCCCAGTGGATGCACAGGGACTGGATTCAGCCCTGGTATGCAAGATGGCCAAGAGGTGAAGTTGATCTCATCGGGCTTGACGAGCGTTCCTTCAAGCCCATGTGGGCCGTTGAGATCAAATGGAGCAACCGCTATTTTGAACGACCGACGGAATTGAAATCCCTGCTTTCTTTTTGTTCATCGAACAACCTTGACCAGGCTGTGGTGACTACGATCGACAAGCAAGGGGTCAAAGAATGCCAGGGAATAAAATTGACTTTTATTCCAGCAGCTGTCTACACCTATGTTGTAGGTAAAAATACGCTTGTGCAGAAAGGAGCGAGAATGGTATAGCTGTGTGTGATATTTTGGAAGCAGTCGAGGAATCGCGTTCCGGATTCGGGTAACACCTACCTTTTTTCGTGGCTTTTGAACGGATTTATTGTTCGCCAGAGTACATGCTTGGATAAAAGTATAGATTGTTTGCAACGTCCCATCGTTTCATCAGTACCATTATTCCAAAAAACTTATTGGTCAATAAGCAGGGTAAAAAACGGTCAAAAATTTCTATACTTATATAAAAACATAGGTACACTTTAGGTTAGTGTCAAGTGGCTGTTAATTACAATCGGAAAAGGTTTTAGGAAGGCAAACAATTGAAAATTCATCATACCATAGTACAGGGAGACAGCCGTCAGATGAACCTGCTTCCCGACCGGTCTGTTCATCTTGTTATTACATCACCTCCCTACTGGCAACTCAAGGATTATGGAACCGATGCCCAGATCGGTTTTCATGAGAGTTACGAAAGTTACATCAACAATCTGAATCTTGTCTGGAGCGAGTGTGAAAGGGTGCTGTATCCTGGCTGCCGCCTCTGCGTGAACATCGGTGACCAGTTTGCCCGTTCAGTCTATTACGGCCGGTACAAGGTTATTCCAATCAGGACGGAGATTATAAAGTTCTGCGAAACGATCGGATTCGATTATATGGGAGCTATAATCTGGCAAAAAGTAACCACGACCAATACGACCGGTGGTGCATCGATCATGGGCAGCTTTCCCTATCCGCGTAACGGTATACTGAAGCTGGATTATGAGTTCATTCTCATTTTTAAAAAACAGGGTGAAGCACCAAGGCCAACCAGAGAGCAAAAAGAGCTATCTGCGATGACAAAGGAGGAGTGGAACACCTATTTCTCCGGGCATTGGAATTTTGGTGGTGCCAAACAAGATGGTCACATTGCAATGTTTCCCGAGGAGTTGCCGCGTCGGCTCATCAAGATGTTTGCCTTCCAGGGTGATACCGTGCTCGATCCTTTTATGGGAAGCGGGACAACCAATCTTGCGGCAAGAAATCTCGGGCGCCACTCGGTGGGCTATGAAATTAATCCAGAGTTTGTAGAAATAGCAAAACAGAAACTCGGCGTCAATCAGCCGGATCTTGTAGGTACTGAGTATGAATTTCAAAATGACAAGCCTTCACGTGATTTAGAGCGTGCCATCGAGCAATTGCCCTACCGTTTCAGCGATCCTCACAAGCTGGATAAGAAAATAGATCCCAGAAAACTGTCCTTCGGTTCAAGAATTGACACAGAAAATGGTGTGCAGCGTGAAGAACTGTTTACCGTCAAGGAGATACTCAATCCTGAAAAAGTTATACTGTCAAATGGTTTGATGGTCCGGCTGCTTGGTATTAAAACCGATCCTTTCCTACAGGATAAAGCTGTTGAGTATCTCCGTGAAAAGATAAAAGGCAAGAGGGTCTTTCTGAAGTATGACTATCAGAAGTACGACGATGAGAACAATCTTCTCTGTTATCTCTACCTTCAAAATAAAACGTTTATCAACGCTCACTTGATTCGCAGCGGTTTCGTCGGTATTGAAATGGATTTCGACTATAAATACAAAGACAAGTTTTTAATCTTATCCGAACAGATCAGTGGCTAAAGAATGGATTCTGAACAGCATGATGAACCGCTTCCAGTTGAATTTCAAAAGGAATGTCGGTCCTACCTCTGAATCCATCAGGAAATGCGCCCCCAAGACACTCGACGAATGGCGGGAGTATTATTTTGCCAACGTCAAGCCTGAAGAGCATATCGTCGAACTTGGTAAAAAGCTGTATGTGAAAATAACGGAGGTGATTCAGGCTGAAGTGGCCGAGGTAACTGAGGAGGATTGCATAAGCTATATGAAGCAGCTTGTCATCGATAGGACGTTCGATGGCTATATGACGGAAATTCAAACGGTATATGGTCAGCTTGAACAGTCGCTCGGTGTCAAGATCGAACCGGCACCGGATGAATGGGACAGGTTGTACAACGTTGACTTTTTCATCAAGGCAGGTGAACGCTATATCGGCCTGCAAATCAAACCGATCACGGCTAATGGTGGTGAAATTCAACTCCCGGAAATTTTCAAGGAAAAATCCATACAGGAAACGTCACACCGCAAGTTCACGGAAAGGTACGGTGGCAAAGTGTTCTACATCTACTCGTTCAAAAGCGGGCGGAAGAAAGAGATTTATAACAAAGATGTGATCGATGAGATCAGGAGTGAATTGACCCGCCTTAGAAAGCAATGATATCTCCAGGATGTCTTCTTTGTATAGTTTTGTCTCTCTATTTATTTGAACAGTGAGCGCTTTTTTGGGCAAAAGTATAAGTTGTTTGCAATGTCCCCTCGTTTCTCCAGCAAGAAGTTTTGAATGAGGCGGAGGATCTTTATATCGCGGCATGATCCGTTTGTTAGGTAAATCGTTTGCTTAATGTATCTTGTTTTATACCGATACATGATAGGATAAAAAAGAAAGGATGTGTGATGACAGAGAAGGTTGTTAACATAACGGTGCCGGTGAAGGCCGATATCCTTTTGTCGTTAAAAGAGACAAAAGATGAATTCGTAGAGAATTTGCTGTATTCAACGGCATTGACATTGTTCCGTAAAAGAAAGCTCTCACTAGGAAAGGCTGCCGAATTAGCTGGTTATGACAGGATTGGCTTTATAGAAAAGTTGCAGAAAGAAAAAGAGTTCATATTTGATTATACCGAGGAGGAGATCAATGAAATCTTTGAGGATTCTGAAAAATTGCCATGACGGTCGTTTCCAATACAACACCGATTATTGCACTTTCTTCTATCGGTAAGCTCGATCTCCTGCATGAGCTTTTCGGTGAATTTATTGTCCCGGAAGCAGTCTACTTTGAAATCAAGGCCAAAAAATCGTTTGGATATTCCGAGATTGAATCTCCTTTCATCAAGGTAAAGGCAGTTAAAGGTGAAATTTACAAGGATCTGCTCCTGACTCAGCTTGATCCGGGAGAAGCAGAGGTGATTCTTCTTGCAAAAGAGCTGAAAGCACAAACGGTTATTATAGATGAGAGCCTTGGATACAGAATTGCCAGGAATTCAGGCTTACACGTAGTAAGAACCCTTTCATTGCTGCTGAAGGCAAAGGAAAAAGGTATGATTTCGCAGGTAAAGCCTTTGCTTGATGAGATGATCAACAAAGGGCTTTGGTTCTCGGACAAGGTGTATAAGCTCTTTTTAACCAAGGCAGGCGAAATGTAAGTGTTCTGTTGTCCAGCCCCCCGTGCCAGATGAGGATAATGTGAAAAATAGATTTGTGCGAATAGTAATTCTATTAATAAAGGTGTAATACAATGGTCAGACAATTGACAGCAATCATAGAAAAAGAGGGAGGTGGATTCGTTGCCTTTTGTCCGGAAGTGGATGTGGCAAGTCAGGGAGAGTCTGTTGCCGAAGCAAGGGACAATCTAAAAGAGGCGCTAGAGTTGTTTTTTGAAACAGCGTCTCAGGAAGAAATAAACTCCAGGCTTCACAACGAAGTGTACATTACCCACGTGGAGGTAACGGTTGGGTAAACTCAGAGTTTTTTCCGGTAAAGAAATATGCCAAATACTTTTGTGCCATGGATTTCTGGAAGTAAGGCGAAAAGGAAGTCATGTTATTATGCAAAAGAAAACACCGGATGGAGGAACAACTACTGTGCCTGTCCCCGATCACAAGGAGATTCGAACAGGAACGCTCAAATCGATAATTCGGCAATCAGGTGTGCAACGCGCCGAGTTTGAATAACTGTCACGCAAAGGTCGAAAATAATCCATCCGCATACATAGCACATTAAATGGTTTGATGGGATCATGCCTATGCGTTTTCTCTCGACGATAAGTGCAAATTTTTCACAACGGCTCCTCGTTTCTCATTCTAAATCAAGCCGGACTTGATCCGTCTCCATGAGGTTTTTTTTCAGGCTTTGTCTCTTTCTTGATACTCATAACTTAAGCTACTCCACAGCGTCCCGGGGATTGTTGGTTGTAGTTTGAGTAGTATGATTTTGCAAAAAATCTGTTGGAAGGGTATACGTGCTTTTTACTTTGAAAAGAAGTTCTTATATTTTTCGTAGCGACTACTGTTAGTCTACGTTGGCGGTCACCCATGCCTACCTACAAGCCTACGATGACCCTGAATCGATGACCGCCATTCGCCGTCAGTACACCCCCCCATAAGTGCGGCATCACATGTAATACGTTCTTGTTTTTTTAAACAAGGTGTTGTGTGGTATGTTTGGATTATCAATCAATAGAAGGATTAGGAATATATACGATAAGGGATGATTGTCTTTGTTGCTGTTCTTGGTTTTATTGAAGACAACATTGAGAATCAGTGCGAAGATCTTACAGTCGATATGGTCATTGAGCTTGACGAGAGGATCTTTCAGCTTCGTGAGTTTTTCGAGCAGAAAATGTTCGTCGAAAAGGTCGAGTGGGTTGATGTTTTTCATGACAGGTGGTCAAACTGAGAGAATTTGCTACAAAATACGGTTTTCTCGGCTTTTTATAGACTATAAGTCATTGTTTTTCTAAAAGATATAGCACTCAATAATAATAAATAGAGATGCCCTTATATTTTGCGGTTAGTAACCGATTCAGCAATGTCAAAATAAGAGAGGTTTCCATTTAACTGTTTTTATATTAATAGTTTATAGCTGAATAATTGTGATGCTATACTATAATGAATAGAGGTGCTATTGTTTATGAGTTTTCAAAGAGGAGGTGTGTTATAGAATATTATTTTTGTGCATAAATTATAACAATAGGTGGTAAAAATGGAAAAACCAGTTGGATATTGGGGAGAAAAGTATGCGTTTACATACAAAGCTGCTTTAAGGCATTTTCCAAATAGGAGTTTAAAAGGGTTTTCAACACACAAAGAAATATATAAAAGTTTAGAATCTGATTTGATATCACACGCAGTATTGCCTATACATAATTCAACAGCAGGAACAGTATTGCCGACACTTGATATAATAACAGGTATTGGTGAAGAGTCTGAAGTTTTAATCGTTGACGAGATTTATGTTCAAATAAGCCACTGTTTATATTCTAATAAAAAAGATGTTAGTGTTGATGATTTGGATAAATATTATACAATAGAAATTGCTAAAAATCAATGTTCTATTTGGATAGATAAACACCTAAGCGATTCAGTAAAATTCTATGCTGTGTCCCATAATTCATTGGCGGCAAATAAATTAAAGGAGGCTCGTGATGACGAGAATGTTGCGGCAATCGGCCCTATTGAGCTCGCAAGGCATAATAACTGCCATGTCATCGTAGATCATATTGAGGATTATATGTATAATACAACAAGATTTATTGTCTTGTCAAAAGAGCCCCCGTCATTTGATGATATTACGCAATGTAAGGCGACAATTGCAATTATATTAAATGATAGGCATGGTGCACTTGCAGATGTTGTCAGTGTAATTTCAGGGTATGGACTTGATATTGTTCACTTGAAAATGATTCCTGTTGTGGGAAAGGGGTATACTAATTGGAAGGACTGGTTTATATTTGATCTAGTTATTGAATCAAGGCACAGAGGATTATTTAATGATCTATATAAGAAATTAAATGATTCAAATGATGTTGTAAGATATCCGATATTATTAGGGGTATATCCAAGTAGAAGCAATTCATTTGTTGGTTCTGGTAGGGTAAAAAGAGCAATAGGGGATGATATGCCAGAACCAATAAAATCAAAATCTGATTTTGTTCCTGGAAAGATTATTGATTTGGAAGAGATTAATTCTTCTTCAGAAAGCGATGTTCTTGAGTTTAAGTCGAGCTTTCGTTGGGACTATAATAAAAACTGTGTTAATAATGACCTTGAGAAGCAAGTGCTCAAGACAGTTGCAGCATTCTTAAATTCAAAAGGTGGGAATTTGATTATTGGCCTCAATGATAACGGTGATGCATTGGGTATTGAAAAAGATCTTTTGACAGTTAAGGGGCGTAATAATGATGGATTTGAGCGAGGTCTAATAGACAGAATTACAGTGAATATAGGGCCGAATGTTGCGCCATTTATTGATATTTATTTTAAAGATTTTAAAGGAGTTACGATTTGTATAGTTCATGTTAAGCCATATGATGGGGGAGCTTACGTAAATAATTCTGATTACTATATTAGATTTGGTTGTACTACGCGAAACTTAAACCCACGTGAAGCAGCTGAATATATTAAAAATAAGAAGGGCGGTTATAAAAAATAATCAAAAGTATTAAATCAATCGTTCTATCGAGCGAAATCCGGTAGTTTCAGAATGTTATTCCGATTGATTTGATATTATCCAGCCCAGTTTTCGTATCGCAGATCATGAACCGGCCTGCACTCGGGGTTACGGGACGAATCCCGGTTCGCAACTGCCGATATGTTGCCAGTCTTTCAGCTTCCGTTCGCATAACATCCTCCTTTTCATTGGGTTACACAAATGTGTCCTCCATTTCTTCTACCTCAGGATGTTTGCAATAGTGCCTTGTTCAACGCAACTATTATATAACGTTGTTCCGTAACCACAATAAGTCTGGTGTAATGCAGGTTTTTATTGCGTTACAGTAACGGTTGATTGTCTCAAGGGTATCGGGAAAAGGTAGTATTTCAAATTACTCAGCCCAGTTTTCGTATCGCAGTCCTTTAACACGCTTGAATTCACGGGTATTGTTTGTCACAAGAACCGCATCGAGAGCCAGGGCGTGTGAGGCAATTATTGTGTCGAGCGCACCTATCGGTTGCCTCCTCTTTTCAAGATTTGCTCTCAGTGATCCATAGTGCCAAATCGCCGATTCATCAAACGGGAAGATTTTCAGAGAAGCAAAAAACATTTCCAAAGCATGCCTGTTCCTTTCAGAACCGCTTTTCATGACTCCGAACGCAAGTTCAGCGGCAGTTATCGAAGAAATACCGATATTGCCGATTTCTTCCTGATGGAAGCGCTGTAAAACGGATGCCGGACGCGAATTGATAACATAAATACAGATATTTGTATCCAGCAGGTATCTCATGAACCTATTTCCTCTCGTTTCTGTTCTGCAGGCTGTTCGCGTTCCAGTTTAAAGCCCGGCTCGAATTCCTGAAGTGCGGCTTCAAGAGTGCCCCACGATTTATCGATAGGTAGCAGCAGTACACCATTTGCGAAGTGTCTGACAAGTACTTCTTTTCCTTCAAGCCTGTATTTTTTTGGAAGACGTACGGCTTGGCTCCTTCCCGATTGAAAAATTTTGGCTGTATCCATTGTTGTCCTATCTAATAGCGGCATGATGTTGATATATACCAATGATAGTTATAATTCGTTCCCCTTACAAGTGAAAAGAGATAAGTCCAGAGTCCGGGACGTTGTTCCGTAACCACAATAAGTCTGATGTAATGCAGGCTTTTTTCGTTTCAGGCCACGGTCAATTTTTTCAGGATCACAGAAGGGATATTTTTTCTGATGTTAGCGATAAAACAAAGGGCTAAACCCCGGATTGCTATATCAATCCTTGTCGCTGATTTCAACGATCGGCTCGCCAGAAGTGATTAGTTCTGTTGCTTTTTCGAGAGAAGAGCCCAAAACTTCCCTCATTTTCTGGTTAGAAGTATTGCCACAAGTAATCCAGATAATTGCAGGAGGAGCACCGAACCGATCGATCAGCTTGAGGAAATCTGAATCCTTGCTCATGATAATCGCATTTGCTTTCCGCGCAGCTTCAAAAATTTCTCTATCGTCAGCATTTTGAAGGTTTAATGCACGAACTGACTTTGCATTTATAGCTGGAAAATTACGATTGATCCAGGCGGCGATTGACGGAGAGAGGTGTGCATCAATCCAAAGAGTCATGCTGCAATCACTGGGTGGTCCAGTTTGCGGCTGGCGTATTTGAGAGCAGCTACGATGTCGTCTTTTTCGATGTCAGGAAGTTCTTCGATTATTTCGTTGTAAGAAAGCCCTGCAGCCAGCAAATCCAATATATCGATCACTCGGATTCTTAAACCTCTGATGCACGGACGACCTCCACATTGTTCAGGGTTGATCGTTATTCTTTTCGACCATTCGTTCATTGCAGTACCATCTATAGATTCATTTTTTTCAAAATAGTGAAAAAAGTGTACATACATAATTTCCTCAGTTCCCTCTTCGGCTCTCAACACACAGTCCACTACGAATTCGGCTGAATGCTTTGATGTCCGTTGTTCCGTATCGTAAATAAGTCTGATATGATGCAGCTTTTTGGCTCGCTAGAATTCACGGGTATTGTTATCGGAATGGTATCAAGGGCAAATGCGTGCGAATCCGGAACCGCTGTTGGGTAGCAGCAAGAGAGTCGTTCACTGCTTTATGAAGAAATTTTTCCAGAAACATATTTGTGGATAAGGCTGGAAACCAGGGTTTGGTAGGGCACGCCTTCTTCAAGTGATTTTGCTTTGAGGCGATTCAGGTCTTTTTCAGATATGCGGATATTGATCCGCTTGTTTTTCTTGAAGGCGTTCTTCGCATATGCTTCATACTCCTCCTTGAGCCGCTTGAAATCCTTGACGGATTCCCATTCATTATTTTCATAGGATTTCAGGATTTCTTCTTCGTAATACTCGTGCTTATTCATCTTGTTGTTTTTTTAAGGTATTTTTTCGTCGCCTTTCTGCTTGGGACAATCGTTTTCAGAAAAATCTCCTCTTCTGTTTCAATAAAAGGGACAAGAACAGCGTAATCATCTACATCTATCACCAATATTCTTTGTCCTGGATATTTCGTTTGCTCTGGGTGTTCAAGTATATCAAGTATTTTCCCGGCCTCGATCTGTGACACGATGAGTTCGAAAGAGACACCTCTTTGAAGCTTAAGCTTGTTGTTCTTCTCATCGTTCCATGCAAAGGTTTTCATGGGATAAATATACACTTATGTGTGCCTTTTGTCAATCACGGGAGCTGGTTTATGCTTCGACTGATGAAGCGCAAAGGTCACCAGTGTTTTGCTGAGTGAACTATGGAACGTATTTCCTGATTCGCCTGTTATTCCTTACATAGAGGTAAGGGAAATAAGATAATGTAAGGAGAGTTATGCCTGTTGCAACGATTACAAACAAGGGCCAGGTAACAATACCCAAAAAGGTGCGAGATGCGATGAACCTGCATTTCGGGGACAAGATTGAATTTGTCTGCGAAGAGGAGGGCATTATCACGGTTAGACCGGTAAAGAAATCTGTTGATGCTGTATTCGGCAGGCTGTACGAGAAGGACAGGCGGTCCCTGTCAACAGAGGAAATCGATGAGATTGTCAGAAAGCAGGTCAAAAAAGAACATAGCGGACAGGGTGATGAAAGCGCTTGATACCAACATACTGGTTCGTTTTCTGACAAAAGACGACAAGGCCCAGGCTGAACGGGTTTACCGCTTGTTTAAAACAGCAGAGGAGAACAAGGAGGTTTTCTTTGTTCCCGTACTGGTTGTTCTTGAACTGCTCTGGGTTCTGGAGTCAGCCTACGGTATTTCCCGGCAGGATATTCTTGATGCTTTTGACGAGCTGCTGCTGCTGCCGGTTCTGGAATTCGATACACAGGATGCGGTGCGGGCCTGTATCGCTGATGCGCGCAGGAGCAAATGCGATCTGCCAGATCTGCTGATAGCTCACTATGCGGTATTGTCAGGCGAAAGTGATCAGGTTCTGACATTCGATAGAAAAGCGGCTAAATCAGGAATATTTCATCTGCTCAAGGATACTTGACGAATATTTCGAATATCCGGGACGTTGTTCCGTAACCACAATAAGTCTGGTGCGATGCTGGCTTTTTTCATTTTGGCCAACGGTTGGTTGTGATCTGGGGCACCGGGCAAAGGTTGTATCGCAAGTTATCCAGCCCGGCTTTCGTTTTTCGGCTTTTTGGCCCGCGTTAATTCACGGGGGTTGTGTGGTGTTTGAAGGGGGTTTAAAGAGAAAAGTTGTATTAAGATTGCATATTTTAATACACGCTTTGCATTAAAGAGGTTTTTTTGCTGGAGACTGAAAACGCATGTTTCATTCATCGGTTCACCCTGAACAGGAGAACACCATGAGAAAGCTTTCTATTCTTTTCATTATGCTTGCGGTTTTATTTGTCAGCACTTCGGCTATTGCTGCCGAAAAAGTTGATCGGCTTGATATTGCCAGCGGTGCTGTTTTGATATCGGCAACGACGGAATACAACCAGAAATGGGCGGGGATGATGCTTCTGGACGGGTCCACTGATATGGGATGGTGCAGCAAAAAAGGGAGTCCTTATCCGAATACGTTTCTCATCGAGCTGCCGAACAGCGTTGCCATCAGTTCTTTCTACATCGACAACACCAATGCCCAGGAGAGCGGGTATCCCGGCATTTCCGCCAGACGTTTCAAACTGCATGTGTCCAACCAGTCTGCAAAAGAAGGCTTTAAGCTTATATACGAAGGAGAGGCGGCCAAGGGGCAAAGAAAAGGTTTTACTATTGCGCGGCCGGTTCCCGGTCAATGGCTGAAACTCGAGGTGCTCTCGAACTGGGGAGATCCGCAGTATACGGAACTGATGGAACTGGAAGCCTACGGTGAACCGGTCAAAGCGATGACTGTCCCCGAACCGATAAAGGGAGTATATGATACCAATTACGGTCTCATGTGGTTGAGGCAGAACGGCACAGGGATTGAAGGCTGTTACGATTGGGACAACGGTCGGCTAACCGGGACCACGGATGGGCGGGTGATACGTTTTCAATGGACTGAGGATGGGCCGCAGATCGGAACCGCTGTAATGGTGCTGACTTCGGACAGCGGTTTCCTGAACGGATTGTGGTATGAAAACGGGCGTTACCAGGGTTTGTGGTACGGGACACAGGTAACGGACGGCAGGCTGCCCAAATGTCGGCAGGCATTGGAATCAAGCACGAAAAAGGATGCGATCGGACGTTCCCTTGACGAGGTTGGCCGCGCTATTATCTACGGCATCTATTTTGATTTTGATGCCGCTACGATCAGGCCGGATTCCGAAGAGACTTTGGACCGGCTTCTGAAAGCGATCAAGGCACGGCCAAACGTTAAACTGGTCATCGAGGGCCACACCGATTCAGAGGGAAGCGATGCGTACAATCAAACTCTCTCCGAAAAGCGTGCCCAATCCGTGGTGAGCTGGCTGGTTGCCCACGGTATCGCCTCGCAGCAGCTTTCGGCAAAAGGGTTCGGTGAATCCCGGCCGGTGGCCGACAACGGCAAACCCGACGGCAGGGCGTTGAACCGGCGAGTCGAGATTAGTGTGGCGAAGTAAGTCTGTTGGATAGCATCATTTCCGCTCCGGGTGCTCTTCGCGGTACCGTCTGATGAGATTGAGAAACTGTCTCCCATAGCGCTGAAGCTTCACTTCACCAACTCCTGAAACCGAAAGCATGTCCTCTGCACTCTGGGGCAGAAGGGTTGCCATGTCGCGGAGCGAACGGTCGGAGAAAACGATGTAGGGTGGAATGCCCTGCTCGTTGGCGAGCTGTTTCCGCAGTGCCCTGAGCTGGTCGAAAAGTTCGTGATCGTATTTTCCGGTCTGCCCGCTTCCCGCTTGTTTTGCTGTTTTCTTTTCCTGCACTCTCATCATTTCCACTGTCGCTTCATTTTTCAGTACAGGAACAGCTTTTTCAAGAAGATGGAGCACCGGATAAAGGCCCTCGGATTTTGCGATCACTTTCCGGGCCAGAAGCTCATCGATAAGCTGGCGCCAGAACTTTTTGCCGTGTTCCCTGCCTACTCCATACGTTTTCAGCAGGTCATGGCCGAAGTCACGGATTTTTTTGTTCTTGCTGCCGGTCACGATATCGACGATGTGTGTTGTGCCGAACCTCTCTTCGGTGCGTGCGATGGCCGACAACAGCATCTGTGCCTCGACGGTGCAGTCAACCACTTCACGTGTGCCGAGGCAGATGTCGCAGGAATTGCAGTTGTCGAGGGGGTAGGTTTCGCCGAAATATTCGAGCAGGGTTTTCCGTCTGCAAACCGATGTTGACGCGAACGAGATAACTTTCTGTAATGCACCGAGTGCTCTTGCACGCTCTGTTTCGTCAACGATAGTGTCGATGAAGAAACGGACCTTGGGAATGTCGGATTGCGAGAAGAACAGGGTGCAGTGTGCGGGTTCGCCGTCGCGGCCTGCTCTGCCGGTTTCCTGATAGTAGTTCTCGATGCTTTTCGGCAGGTCGGCATGGATCACGAAGCGGATGTTCGATTTGTCGATACCCATACCGAACGCTACTGTTGCGACAATCACATCCACCTCGTCTCGTATGAACGCTTCCTGATTTCTTTTGCGATCATCATCGTCCAGTCCTGCGTGGTAAGGAAGAGCACGGAATCCCTTGGCCTGCAACATCGTAGTGGTTTCGTTGACGCTTTTACGGCTGGTGCGGTAAATGATTCCTGCCTTGTCAGGGTTGCTTTTCAGGAGCGTTACAAGTTGTTCTGAGAGGTTTTCCTTGAAACGAATGTCGTAGAAAAGATTGGCGCGGTCGAACGATGCCCTAACGATAAACGGGTTACGCAAAGCCAGTTTTTCAAGAATATCCTGCTGCACCTTGTGGGTTGCTGTGGCCGTAAATGCCGCTATGGACACATTCGGAAAGAGTTTTCCCAGAGCGGAGAGCGAGAGGTAGTCAGGCCGGAAGTCATGCCCCCATTCCGAAATGCAGTGCGCTTCGTCGATCACCGCCATGCTGATGTTCACCTGTCCGAGCATCTCCTGGAAATGGTCGAGCGTAAACCGCTCGGGTGCAACGTAGAGCAGGTCGAGCGAGTTCGACAGCAGGTCACGCACTACAAAGGCTTGCTCTTCGGAAGAAAGGGAGCTGTTGAGATATGCAGCACGGATGCCGTTGGCCCTTGCACCGTCCACCTGATCCTTCATCAACGAGATGAGCGGGCTGATCACCATGCAGGTTCCGGGCAGCAGCGCGGCGGGAAGCTGATAGCACAATGATTTACCGCCGCCGGTCGGCATCACGGCAAAAACATCCTTTTTTTCAAGAATGGCCCGGACAATCCGTTCCTGATCAGGCCGAAACTCCTGGAAACCGAAAACTTTTCGAAGGGTATCGACCAGACAGGTATCAGGCAGGGTTACTTTCGTTTCTGGCTTCATTGATCTGTCGAGATTATTGACCGGATAAAAAGGATACAGGCCGGGATACGGTCGGCATCAGTGTGCAACATACAATAGAATACATTCATAACCGGTATTAAAAAATGCAGCACTTTCTCATGCCTGCATAACGATTGTTATGTTGTTTATATATGCTTTATATAAATTTTGTTTATCTGTAAGGTTGCCTGCCGTGAGCGGATCTGTTTGCCGCTGGCCAGGTGGCAGAGTGATTGAACTGGTAAACCTGGTGCCGCTCACGGTTTGATGCAGGTGTTGAATTCTTTCTGCGTTTTTACGTAACTTCTTGAATGGATGTCTTTTGCCGACAAGCCCTCATGAGAAAACTTTCGAATCCATTTTTTCATGAACCCCCCAAAAAATCATCGCAGAGTTCCGGGCTTTGGTGACATCGCTGCCGTCAGAGCCATGACAGGTTATGCTGGTTTGTTGCAGGGGGCTCTCTTTTGAAACGGTTAATCTGGTAATTCAGGGGGAGACGGATGAATCTTTCAGGATACATAAGAAAGTGCTTCAAAGAGGGAACCCAGATTTCACAATTTAATGTGACCTGGGGGGCAATACTTGCAGCACCTGGGCACATGCTCTTCTATTTTCTTTTGAAGTACGGGTTTCACATGCCATACGAGAATCTTGAATGGCGTTTGACGGCTTCGGCGCTTGCGTTGTTTTGCCTGATTTTCAGCCGAAGCACTTCAGCATTTGCTAAAAAGTATTTTCCAGTCTACTGGCACTTTTCACTTATTTTCGTTCTGCCTTTCATTTTCACTCTTTTTCTGCTCAAAAACAATTTTCATGAGCTCTGGCTTTATTGGGAGATCTTCATGATCTTCGTTCTTATTGCATTTGTTCCGAACTGGCTGATGTTTCTTTTTGATCTCTTTGCCGGCGTGCTTGCCGGTATCGTGGTCTTTATGCTCACCTCTCCGGACATCAGGCTCAGTCCGGATTTTAATATCCCCATGTATATGACCGTGATCTTGTTTACCGTTGTGGCCGGTTATCTTTTCAGCTACAGCAACAGGAGGGGACAGATAGCACTGGAAAAAAACTCTGCCCTGCAGGCGCTCGCCGGAAGCATAGCGCATGAAATGCGCAACCCTCTCGGACAGGTGAAGTACAATCTCGAAGTTATCGAACAGAAGCTTCCAGGTTATGAGCCCGTCACCAAGTCTGTCCCGTCAGGTGATAAAACGCTTGACAGTCTTTATCAGATGCTTGACAGCCTTTATCAGCATGTTGCATGGTGTCAGGTTGCGGTTAAACGAGGCACTCAGGTTATCAACATGATAATGGATGAGGTCAGGGAAAAGCCGATAAACGAGAGCGGATTCATCTATGCTTCGGCTGCAGTGATTACACAGAAGGCTATTGATGAATATGGATTCGAGTCGTACGCCGAAAGAGAAAAGATCATTTTTGACAGAAAACCGGACTTCATGTTCAGGATCAGCGAAACCATGTATATTTTTGTGCTGTTCAATCTGATCAAGAATGCGCTGTATTTTCTGGAGTCACGGCCGGAAGCCAGAATTTATGTCACACTGGAAAAAGGTCAACAGTTCAACAAGGTAAAGGTCAAGGACACCGGCCCCGGCATTGTTCCGGAGAACCTCGACAAGTTGTTCGATCCATATTTTACCACAAGCAAAAAAGGTGGAACAGGGCTGGGGCTGTCTTATTGCAAGCGTGTCATGCATGCTTTCGGAGGAGATATTACCTGCAATTCCGTTGAGGGGGAGTATACCGAGTTTGTCCTGAAGTTTCCTGTTGTTACAGAGGAGGAACTCAAGGCGGATCATGATGAGCTGATTGACGCAAACAAATCCCTGTTTGAAAACAAGCATATTCTTGTTGTCGATGATAAACAGAGTGACAGGGCGGCTGTACGGGAAGCTCTTGCGGCGCTGGACGTTGTTGTTGAAGAGGCCGCAAACGGCAAAGAGGCTCTCGGAAAACTTTCGGGGGCCAGCTACGATCTTGTTATCATGAACCTTGCAATGCCTGTAATGAACGGTTATGAGGCAACGGAAATGATAAAAAACGGACAAGCAGGAAATGAGGCAGCAATGGTGCCGATTGTCGCCTATACCGAAATGCCCTACACTATTGCTCATGGTAAAACAAAAAAAGCAGGTATGCAGGGGTTGATTACAAAGCCCTGTTTACAAAATGAGCTGGTCAGACAGCTTGCCTGTATTTTCGGGGATCTTCAGGGGATTTCGCTGAAAGACATGAAGGGTAAATCCCTGCTCATTGCCGATGATTCTTCTGTGAACCGCATCGGGCTTACCATGCTTCTTGAAAAATACGGTCTTCTGATCGATGAAGCCGTAGACGGGAAAAGTGCGCTGGAAAAGCTTGAAAGCAAGACATTTAATCTTGTGCTAATGGATATCGGCATGCCGGTGCTCAACGGTATAGAGGCAACAAGCAGAATTCGTCGATCCAGGGTTCCAGGGGTGTCTGCCGTACCGGTTATAGGTCTCAGCGGTGAATCGGATGAGCAGTTGATTGAAGAAGCATTACAGGCCGGCATGAATGATTATCTTGTAAAGCCTGTTGATACGAAAGTGTTGCTGATGAAAATCAGCCAATGGATACTATGAACGGGAAGTAAAAATTGCTGATTCTTTTAGCGATAGGTTTTTGCGCGTCGGCTTTTGCGCCGGTGCTTTATAAACGGTTCAGGGAGAACTTCGGCTGGATTGCCGTGACGTTTCCCCTGTTCATGTTTTTCGGCTTTTTGTCGCGCTACCCGCGGATTGCGGCCGGAGAGGTTATCCGGGAATCGGTGTTGTGGGTTCCCTCTCTCGGTATCAACTTTTCCTTTCTGCTCGACGGCCTGAGCCTCAGCTTCGTGCTGATCATCACCCTGATCGGTGCTGCGGTGTTTCTCTATGCAGGCGTCTATATGAAGGCGTATGCGCAGACAGGCAGATTTTACGTCTATATCGGCATATTCATGACCTCTATGCTGGGTCTTGTGCTGTCGGACAACATGCTTCTGATGTTTGTGTTCTGGGAGCTGACAAGCATCAGTTCCTTTCTCCTGATCGGCTTCAACCATCACAAGGAATCGTCAAGGAAATCGGCTTTGCAGGCATTGCTCGTGACAGGCGGTGGCGGGCTTGCACTGCTCACCGGAATCATCCTGCTCTACCGGATAACCGGTAGTTTCGAGATTTCCTCATTCTACAATATGAATGGTATAATCACCTCTCATGATCTTTACCCTCCGATCGTGATCCTTATGCTGATAGGAGCGTTCACCAAATCGGCACAGTTCCCTTTCCACTTCTGGCTTCCCAACGCCATGGAGGCGCCTACTCCGGTCAGTGCCTATCTGCATTCGGCAACCATGGTCAAAGCAGGGGTCTACCTTATTGCCAGAATGAACCACGAGATCGGAGGGACACCTCTCTGGCAGGACACCGTCCTTGTCACAGGAGCGGTGACCATGGTGTTTACAGCGTTGCTTGCTTTCAAACAAACCGATCTGAAGAAGCTGCTTGCCTACTCGACACTTTCTGTACTGGGGACGCTCGTGATGCTGCTCGGCATCGGATCGAAGCTGGCGATCAAGGCGTTTTTCATTTATCTCATTGCACATTCGCTCTACAAGGGAACGCTTTTCCTTATTGCAGGAACACTTGATCACGCAACAGGAACGCGCGACGTAACGAAACTCGGAGGGTTACGGAAACTGATGCCGATGACAACCCTGACGGCTGCGCTTGCATCGTTTTCCATGATGGGCGTGATTCCTCTGGTTGGGTTTATCGGCAAGGAAACAGTGTATAAATCCATTCTTGAGCTGGAATACTGGGGAACGTTCCTCATCTCGGCAGCGGTATGTGCCAACGCTTTTGTCGTGATGATTACTTTGTTTGTGGGGTTGAAACCGTTTTGGGGAGCAATACTGCCGACGCCAAAGTCACCGCACGAGGCTCCGCTCAAAATGCTGATCGGGCCTGCGGTTCTTGCAATGCTTGGGTTGCTTTTCGGGCTTTTCCCCGACTTTTTCATTTCCACGATGCTGGAGCAGTCGGCGGAAAGCATTCTGTCGGAAACGCTCAGCCTAAAAATCTCGATATGGGAAGGGTTCAACCTGGTTCTGTTGCTGAGCTTTCTCACACTCCTTCTTGGAGGGGGCCTGTATCTGGTCCGTGCAAGAGTGGCTGACAGGATAAGGAAGGTTTCGCTGCCGGCTGTGGTCAGGCCCTCGGCATGGTATGATGGTGCAGTGGAGGGAATGTTGTCGTTTGCAAGGTTGCAGACCCGGATAGTGCAGAATGGCTACCTGCGCAATTATATCATTGTCATTATGGTAACTACGGTGTCTCTGGCCTCATTTGTGCTTTATCAGTCTGTAGGGGAGGTCTCCGTTGCACCGGACTTTTCGATTACCTTTTACGAAGGGGCGCTGGCCTGTATTGTTCTTGTGGCGACCCTGCTGCTTATAATTTCGAGGTCAAGACTGAAATCGATTGTTGCGCTCGGCGTGCTGGGTTTTTCTATCGGTATCATTTTCGTGATTTACGGTGCGCCCGATCTGGCACTGACAGCATTTGCAATTGAAACGCTCAACGTCATCCTGTTTGTGCTGGTGCTCTACAGGCTTCCCCGTTTCCTGAAGCTTTCCCGTTCGTCCAACAGGGTGAGAGATGCGCTTATCGCAACGTCAGTCGGTGTGTTCATGACACTTACAGTGCTTTTTGCCTCGTCTTTTGAACTCTCGTCCGAGTTGAAGCGTTTTTTTGCCGGAGCAAGCGTTCCCGACGGCAAGGGCCGTAATGTGGTGAATGTGATCCTTGTGGATTTCAGGGCGCTCGATACGCTCGGGGAGATCACGGTGCTTGCGATCGCTGCTCTGGGTGTATTTGCGTTGTTGAAACTGAAACCGGTTGGGAGGAAATAGCCATGTATTCCGTTATTCTTGCAACGGCATCCCGTTACCTGCTGGTCTTGTTGCTGATGTTTTCGGTGTTTCTCCTGCTGCGAGGGCATAACGAGCCGGGAGGAGGCTTTGTGGGAGGACTGGTGGCAGCCGCTGCTTATGCACTCTACTTCATCGCAAACGGCATTGATGCTGCCCGGACCATTCTTCGCTTTGAGCCACTGAATATAATTGCCACAGGTTTGCTGGTTGCAATTGCAAGTACGTTACCATCGCTTGCTGCCGGGGAGCAGTTCATGACCGCGGTCTGGATCGATACGGGAGTTCCGCTGATTGGAAAGGTCGGTACCCCGCTGCTTTTCGATCTTGGAGTTTACTTCCTCGTTCTGGGTATCACGCTGACCATACTCTTTTCACTTGCAGAGGAGGACCGGCCATGACGTTTATGCTTGCCGTTATTGTCGGTGTGCTCTATGCCGCCGGAACATATCTTATCCTGAGAAGAAGCGTCGTGAAGGTGATTTTCGGTTTGATCTTCCTCGGACATGCAGCGAACCTGATGATTTTTACCGTCGGACGGCTCACCAAGGGTGCACCTGCTTTTGTGCCGGAAGGAGCGGAAGCGATTACAGAGCCTTTTGCCGATCCCCTGCCCCAGGCGCTGATACTGACGGCTATCGTGATCGGGTTCGGCGTACAGGCATTTACGATAGTGCTTTTCAAGCGCACTTACCAGACGGTTGGAACAGAGGATCTGGACAAAATGAAAAGTACTGATCAACTTCCTGGAGACAAGTCATGAGCCGGATTATCATGTTGCCTATACTGCTGCCGCTGTGCACTGCGGTGATCATGATCTTTTTCCGCAGATCGACAGTCCTGCACCGCATCCTGAATGCTGCAGGGACAGCCCTCATGCTCGGTGTGTCGCTGGTTATGCTCGGCAGCGTTCAGACCGGAGGGATTCTCTCGTTGCGGATCGGCGGCTGGGAAGCGCCTTTCGGCATTTCTCTTGTGGCTGACATGCTCTCTTCGGTCATGGTGGTTGCCACCGCGTTTATCGGTTTCACCACGGCGCTCTATTCCCTCGGAACCATCGACAGAGAGAGGGAGCATTATTTCTACCATCCGCTGCTGCAACTGTTGCTGATGGGGATCAACGGTGCGTTCCTGACGGGGGATATTTTCAACCTCTATGTCTGGTTCGAGGTGATGCTGATCTCTTCCTTTGTCCTGCTGGTTCTTGGAGGCAGGCCGGAGCAGCTCGAAGGTGCAATCAAGTATGTGACGCTGAATCTGCTTTCCTCTTCGATCTTTCTCGCTGCAGTTGGGATTCTTTACGGGACAGCCGGTACACTCAACATGGCCGATCTTGCCGCCAGGATTCCATTACTTGGACACCGGGAACTGCTGTCTGTCGTCGGGGTGCTCTTCATGATCACCTTCGGGATCAAGGCGGCAATCTTCCCGCTTTTTTTCTGGCTTCCGGCCTCGTATCACACGCCACCTGTTGCGGTTTCTGCCATTTTTGCCGGGCTCCTGACGAAAGTGGGAGTATATGCGATCATGCGTTTTTTTACTACGGTCTTCATCCATGAAGAAGCAGCTTTTATCCATCAGGTTCTGCTGTTCTTGTCAGCGTTTACCATGGTTGTGGGGGTAATGGGTGCGGTAGCGCAATACGACATGCGCAAACTGCTCTCTTTTCATATTATCAGCCAGATAGGTTATATGATTTTCGCCTTGGCGATCCAGTCGCCGCTCGCCATTGCAGGAGCGCTGTTTTACATCATTCACAATATTGTCGCCAAAACAAATCTTTTTTATGTGAGCGGTCTTATCCAGCGCCTGAAAGGGTCTTACGATCTCAGGGAGATTGGCGGGGTCTACCGTTTTTATCCGATGCTGGGGCTTTTGTTTCTGGTGCCTGCTCTGGGGCTTGCCGGTATTCCTCCCCTGTCGGGGTTCTGGGCAAAGTTCGTTGTGATAAAGGCAGGAATCGATTCGGAGCACTATCTGCTGGTCGGGATCGCCCTCTGTGTCAGCATGTTGACCCTGTATTCCATGATCAAGATCTGGAACGAGGCTTTCTGGAAAGATGACCCACGCGGAGAAGGCAGCGTTGAAGATGAGGGATATCTGCTGATCCCGAGCGTGAAGAAGGTGATGATGGTATTGCCGATAGTCATACTTGGATCTGTTACGATTGTGTTCGGTTTCTGGTTCGAGCCGTTTTTCGAGCTGGCAGACAAGGCTGCCGTTGAACTGCTTGATTCAAGAGCATACATCGAGGCGGTTATGGGAGGCCGGTCATGAACCCGTTTCTGTTCAATATTCTGCTTGCGATAGCATGGATGATGCTGGCCGGGGAGGTTAGCGCCGGAACCTTCGCCGTTGGTATGGTTGTCGGGTATCTTATTCTCTGGTTTTCCCGTTCGGCGTGGAGAAAAACAAGTTACTTTACGAAAATTCCACTTGTCATCAGGTTTGTGTTGTACTTTCTCAAGGAACTGGCCGTTGCGAACCTGAAAGTGGCGTTCGATATCGTGACGCCAAGGGACTACATGGAGCCCGGTGTCATAGCTGTGCCGCTCGATGTTGAGACCGATATAGAAGTCACGCTGTTTGCAAATCTGGTGACCCTGACTCCCGGAACGCTGAGCCTGGATGTATCGCCCGACATGAAAACCCTGTACGTGCATGCTCTCTATGTCAAGGATGCCGAACGGTTCCGCCGGGAACTGAAAAACGGTCTGGAAAAACGGTTGATCGAGGTGATGCGATGAGCTTTATCGAGTGGTCTGTAAACATGTCCGTGATCATTATCGGTCTCTCCATTTTGATCATTTTCTCGCGTCTGGTGATCGGGCCGACCATCGAAGACCGGATTGTTGCGCTCGATCTTCTTTCGGCCAATGCTATTGCTTTCATTGCAGTGTATTCCATTCAGAAAAACACCACGACATTTCTTGATGTCGGCATTATCGTGGCTCTTCTGGCGTTTCTCGGTACGGTAGCTTTTGCATTTTATCTTGGAAGGAGAGGAAAACAATGATAGAAATTCTAAGCGGTACCTTTCTGCTTCTTGGAACCTTGTTTATTTTTGTTTCGGCAATCGGCATCCTGAAGATGCCCGATCTCTATACCCGCATGTCGGCAACCACCAAGGCATCAACACTGGGTATCGGGCTGGTACTCATCGGAACGATTATCTACTGGCAGGATTTCGGTATCGCTTCCCGCGCCGTGGCGATCATTGTTTTTCTGTTTATCACGGCGCCGGTAGCTGCTCACATTATCGGCAGGGCGGCATATTTCGGCAAGGTACCTCTCTGGGAAAAAACAAAGATTGATGAGTTGAAGGAGCGTATGGACAGTCCAGAAGAGTGAGTTTTTGCGGTAAAGGTGTTACATTATCTTCCATATGCATATAGTTTTACTGGTTAAACCTACAAGCAAAGGAGATCTCGATGGCGGAAAAGAAAAGCTTGCTGAAGGAGATGAGGGAGACTTTTTTTCTGCATCCTATTGCAGCGCATTTCAGCAACGGGCTGATACCGGTTGCAGTGTTGTATCTTATGCTTACCCTGCCGGAAGGTGACCAGTTTTTCGAGCATACGGTCGAGCATCTTATCATTATCGTGCTGTTTGCCATTCCGGTGTCTTTTTTTTCAGGGATTCACGACTGGACGACAAATTACAAACGGGCGAAAACCCCTGTGTTCATAAACAAAATCCGGCTGTCGATTTTGCTTTTCGTGCTTGTTGCAGCTACGGTAGTTATCCGCCTTTCCGTTCCCGAGGTAATGTATCATAACGATTGGCTGCACTGGGTTTACATCGCCCTTCTTTTTACGACGCTGCCGGTGGTTACTCTGCTCGGGCATTACGGAGGCAAGCTTGCCGGTGCTGCAAAACTGGCAGCAGCCCGCCGGAAAAAGGACGAGGCTTAACCCCCCCCCACAGCTCAGGCTGTGTGCATGGGTGCGGCAGGAAAAAACAGGATTCAGCATGCTATGAGCAAAAAACTCCTTACCCCCTTTTTGAGCATTGTTTCGCTTGTGATGCTGTTGCTGGTATTGCCGTCGGATGCCTTTGCTGTCAAAAAACGGTTTGTTTTCGGGGGAGGTCCCGCAGGCGGTACCTTCCAGATTGTTGCAAACGCAATACAGGTTTACAAGCCGGTCAAGAACATAAAGGAGTTTACAGTCAGGGCTCAGTCTTCGGCGGGTTCGATCGAAAATCTGCGCAGGGTAAATGCCGGCAAGTCGGATTTTGCCGTGGTTTATTCAGGCCATCTTTACCAGGGGCGCAAAGGAATGCTCAAGCACGACCCAAGAACATATAAGAAAGTTCTGGCACTTGGGTATCTCTACGGTGCTCCGGCCCAGCTGGTGGTTCGCAAAGAGCTGGGAGCGAGCAAAATCAGTGATCTCGTGGGTAGAAAGATCGGTGTCGGCAATGCAGGGTCAGGAGCATTTGCCAATTGCGAGCTGTTCTTTACCCATATGGGCATGTGGGGCAGAATCGAGAGAAACGCCATGGGATACAACGATGCAGCGGCGGCATTCGGGAACAGGCAACTCGATGCTTTCTGGCTCTTTACGGCATTTCCCAGCGGGGCGGTTATCATGGCTTCCCAGACAAACAGCATCGATCTTCTGAATCTCGAATCAGACGCGTTAAAAAGCGGATTTTATGAAAAATATCCTTACTTCACCAAAGTCACCATTCCCGGAGGGACCTACCGGGGTGTCGATGAGGACAGGCATTCTTTTCAGGACTCGGCCCTCTGGGTAGCCAATGCCGATGTGCCTGACGATGTTGTCTACAGAATGCTGTCGCTTGTCTACAGCAAGGGAGGGATCGCACATATGGTGAGCCAGAAAAAGACTTTCAGGGATATGAGCATTGAAAACGGCGTGAACGGTATTGTAACTCCGATGCATCCAGGTGCCCTGAAGTTCTGGAAAGAGAAGGGAGTCCTGTAAGGTGTATGACCGGTTGAACAGGATTGAGAAAATCATTTTCGACGTATTGGCCGTAGCACTTGTTCTTTTCTACGCTTATTCCGCATTTATCCAGCCTGCGCCCACCGAGTATCACCGGGGCATTTACATCCTGATCACCTACATCCTTGTCTTCCTCCTCTACCGGTCCGAATCAATGCTGATGCGGGTTTTGGATTATCTGTTTATCTCTCTGTCGGCGATTTCGATCGGTTACTGGATACTGAACTTCGAGGCAATCAACTATCGTGTCGGTGTGGAAACAAAACTCGATACCGCAGTTGCGGTTGTCGGGGTGCTGCTCGGGGTGGAGCTTGCAAGAAGGGTTGTCGGCAACGTGTTTGTTCTTATCGGGGCGTTGATGCTGCTGTACGGGGTCTACGGTGATTATGCTCCGGAAATGTTTGCACATGCCGGGGACAGTTTCCCGAACCTGTGCACCAGTATCTTTTACAAAAGCGACGGTGTGTTCGGCATTATGGCAAATGTTCTGGCTACCTACATTGTGCTGTTTGTGATTTTCGGGGCATTTCTCGAAAAATCGGGAGCGAAGCAGTTTTTTATCGACTTTCCGCAGGCGGCTTTCGGTCACACGACAGGAGGAGCTGCCAAGGTTGCCGTTATTGCAAGCGGCCTGTTCGGTTCGATTTCGGGGAGTGCAATCGCCAACACGGCTTCGACCGGAGCATTTACGATTCCGATGATGAAAAAGGCAGGATTCCGTCCGCATGTGGCCGGGGGGATCGAGCCGGCAGCTTCCATAGGCGGGATGTTCATGCCTCCCATTATGGGAGCAGGGGGCTTTATCATGGCCGAGCTGACAGGGGTTTCCTACGCGCGGATCATGCTGGTTGCGCTTGTTCCGGCTCTGCTTTACTTTTTCAGCGTCTTCATCATGGTGCATTACGAAGCGAAAAAGTACGGTCTTACGGGTGAGCGATTCGGAGGAGACGCGCTCGATATCCTGAAGAAAGGGTGGTTCTATACCCTGCCGATCGTCATGATAACGGTTTTCATGTTTCTGGGCTTTTCTCCCGGTTATGCTGCTGTGCTCGGCATTGTGAGCTGTATCGCGGTAAGCTGGTTCCGGGAGGAAACAAGAATCGATTTCAGGGCTTTTCGGGAAGCTGCCCGAAAAGGTACCGAAAACAGCCTGCTCATAGGCTCGACAGTGGGTGTTATCGGGATCATTATCGGGGTCCTGAACTACAGCGGGGTGGTGCTTACCTTCGCCGACATCATCATTGAACTTGCACAGGGGCAGCTCTTTCTGACGATCGGATTCATCGCTTTTGCCTCGCTGGTTCTCGGCATGGGGGTTCCTGTAACAGCAGCCTATCTGATAACGGCTGTCGTAGCTGTGCCTGCCCTGACCTATCTGGGAGTAAATCTTATAGCGGCGCACATGATTGTCTACTGGCTGTCGCAAGATTCCAATATTACCCCTCCGGTGTGCATTGCTGCGTTTACCGGCGCGGCCATCGCCGAGGCGGACATGTGGAAAACAGCGTTCTCTGCTTTCAGGTTTGCCAAGTTTCTTTACCTTGCCCCTTTTCTTTTCGGCTATGTTCCCGGTTTTTCGCTTAACGGTTCACCGTTTGATATTGTTGTCACCTTCGTGCTTTGCGCGGCGGGAACATGGTTCTACTCATGGTTGCTGAGCGGCATATGGAGCCGGACAGCAATGTGTAAATAGTTCACTGTCTTACGTTATCGGGTGACATTGAGCAAAACCGCTATTGTCCCTTGTTGCGGTCTTCCGCACTTTTGTCAAGGTTTTCAGAGACGACCTTGAGAGTGTTGTCGACCATTTTCAGGTACGCGATGCTGAGGTTCAGCATTGTTTTGAAAAGGCTTTCTATCAATGTCCCGGGATTGACGGGTTGAGAGACGTCATCGCGGTGTTGTGTGGAAACTTCTGCAGACGGTGCAGGCTTGGCCGGAGAGGGGGGGCTGGTTGTAGATTTTGACTGTTCTGAGGTGGCTTTAGGGCTTTCTCCCGGAGACTCCTCAGTTTTGCTTTTTCTGAATCTTGCAAAAAATCCCCCTTTTTTTTCTGTATTAGCCATTTTCATTGGTGTTGAGGATGATCGAAGCTTTTGCCGCTTAACATGGGCAGCGTGTTTTTTTGAAAGTTACGGTATAAAGTCTGAAAGTTCATGAAGAAAAGGAGTGTTTTATACGCCGGTATTCTTTGGTGCCAGGTTTTGTGCATACAGCGGATGGTTTATTCTGCAACACTTGTGGCAGATGCAGACGGGTTGTGCTCGTAACGCAGTATCTCGGCTTTCCATAAGCGGGCAATGGAAATGTGTTTATTCTGTTTTAAATAAATGATTTACGTTGTGTTTTCCTGTATATGGCATGGTTCTTGAAGGTGTATGTGGTGTAGGAAGGATTAAACATCAAACACTACGATCATGGATGCCAACGTAACATTGTTTCACTCAAATTCGGTCCGTCGGGAATCAGCATCCGGAAAACAAGGCTTGAATTGGCAACTGCTGTTGCAGATTGTGGTTACAGGTATTGTTTTGTGGGTTTTTCCTGACCTGGTTATTACGTCGCTGGGGGCTCTCGCTCTGCCGGTTACCATACTATGCATTGTTATGGTAATGAATGCAATGGCCGCAGTAGACAGGGGAAGGCTTTCGAGCGGTACTGCATTGATTGCGTTCAGCGCTTTCGCTGTTTTCGCATGGATCGCCCAGGTGGCTACAATGCTGTATATAAGCCTTGGAGGGGCTTTGGCTGCAGCAACTCTCATGCTTTTTGCGTCTGCCCCGCGTACAGGCAGGTATGTCAGCATGGGACTTGGCCTTGCTCTGTCGCTGGTTGCTCTGGGATTAGTGCAGGAGTCGTCCGGGACGGTTTCGTTCGCGGTTATCCTGGTGGCACTCGCTTATCCGCTGGTCAACATAGCCGGTGTTGCTGTTAAAAGAATGCTCAAACACCGCAGTCCGCTCATGCATGACCGGTCGCATCTGTATCATTGCATGGTATCTTCGGGCCTGAGCAGTAAGGTTACCGAAAAGATTCTTCTGGGTGTGTCGGTAATCCTCGCCTTTCTTGCCATTACGGCGGTTCTGTCAGGTATTCCGGACACTTTGCTCTACGCATTAGCGGCAGGAATGCTGGTTCTTTTTGTTCTCTGGGAGTGAATTGTCAGGGCAGGTTTGTCATATGGGTTTAAGCACCGTATCTTTGTTCTGGATTCAGGCAGCCAGTATCATGCAAACCGCCGAAAGTTGTTTTGAGGAAGATTCTGATAGTATTCGCGCACCCTGCGCTCGAAAAGTCACGGGTCAACAAAAGGTTGATCGAAGAGGCCAAGGTGATAGACGGGGTAACCTTTCAGGACTTGTATGAGCGTTACCCCGAAATGGATATTGAGGTGAAGGCTGAGCAGAAGCTTCTTACAGAGCATGATGTTGTTGTATTCCAGTACCCTTTTTTTTTATTCGGTATGCCTGCGCTGCTTAAAGAGTGGATGGATCTGGTACTGGTGCATGGATGGGCGTTCGGCCGAAACGGTAATGCGTTGAAGGGGAAATGGGCCTGCCATGTGATCACGACAGGAGGGAGCAAGGCTTCGTATTCAAGAGAAGGATGTAACCGGTTTACCATGAAGGAACTGCTTGCTCCACTCGAACAGGCGGCGAATCTCTGCGGGATGCGGTATCTTCCTCCCTTTGTTATCCACGGTACGAATGTTATGAAACCGGAAAGCATAAACGAGCACGCAAGACATTACCATGCGATGTTGAAGTTGCTTGCCGACGAGACCTTCGACCAGAATGCCCTGAAAGGCATGGGTTATCTCAACGATCAATTCGGTAATGGGCAGACGTAATTGTTGTTATGCATGAGGGAGGATTCTTTTTTCAGGCATTTGTCTATCTGACTGCTGCCGTCGTCTCGGTTCCGATAGCGAAAAAGCTCGGTCTCGGGTCCGTGCTGGGGTATCTGATTGCCGGTATCATTATCGGGCCTTTCGTGCTGGGTCTTGTCGGCGAGGGTGGGCAGAGTGTGATGCAGTTCGCGGAGTTTGGTATCATCATGATGCTTTTCCTGATCGGTCTCGAGCTGAAACCGGCGATGATCTGGAAGCTGAAAGGCTCTATTCTTGGTATGGGCGGCGCTCAGGTCTCTGCAACTGCCCTGCTTGTGATGGCGATAGCACTGTTTTTCGGGCTGCAGTGGCAGACTTCTCTGGCACTTGGGCTTGTGCTGGCGCTGTCATCAACGGCTATTGTGCTGCAGACCCTGCACGAGAAAGGGCTGATGCAAACCGACGGTGGACAGAACTCTTTTTCGGTCCTGCTGTTTCAGGATATAGCAATTATTCCCATTCTCGCGGTCATGCCCCTGCTCGCGACCGGGAACGTCTCGGTGCATAGTGAGGGGGGCGGGCATCATGCAGCACCGACATGGATCGACGGCCTTCCTATCTGGGGACAGACGATAGCTGTACTGGGTGTCGTCGCCGGTATTATCCTTGCAGGCAAATACCTTATCAATCCATCGTTCCGGCTTATTGCCAAGACCAGGCTTCGCGAGCTCTTTACAGCCGCAGCATTGCTTCTGGTTATCGCAATTACCATTCTTATGGGCAAGGTTGGGCTCAGCCCGGCACTCGGTGCGTTCATAGCGGGCGTAGTACTGGCGCAGAGCGAATACCGTCATGAACTTGAAACCAATATCGAGCCGTTCAAGGGATTGCTTCTGGGGCTTTTCTTTATCTCTGTCGGAGCATCGATCGATTTTGACGTTATCACTTCAAATCCGGGGTTGATCCTGGAACTGGTGGCTGCGCTTGTTCTGCTGAAGTTTCTCGTGCTGGTGGCTATCGGCCGGATGTTCAGGATGAGCTTCGACAACATTCTGCTTTTTGCCCTGGCCCTTGCCGAGGGCGGTGAGTTCGCCTTCGTTCTTTTTTCATTTGGCCTCAATAACGGTGTTTTCGAGGCATCGCTGGTCAATCCGCTGATCGCGGTTGTCGCGTTGAGCATGGCTATGACTCCTCTGCTGGTGCTCCTGAACGAAAAGCTTGTCCAGCCCAGGTTCGGTACAAAGGAGAGAGAAGAAAAAAAACCTGATATGATAGATAAAAAAAGCCGTGTGATCATTGCCGGGTTCGGCACGGTCGGCAGCACGGTCGGCAGGTTCATGCAGGCCAACGACGAGGAGGCAACTTATCTGGACCCCGATCCGGACAATGTCGACCTGCTGCGTAAAATGGGTTTACAGGTATTCTACGGCGACGCATCACGTAGTAACCTGTTGCATGCTGCAGGAGCAGCAGAAGCGGAGCTGCTTATTATCGCCGTGGATGACGCTGAAAAAGCCGTGGAAATAGCAAAAACAGCCAGAAAATATTTCCCTCATCTCGAAATCATCGCTCGAACGAGTGGATGGGAGGATTCATACGAGCTGATCGGCATGGGAGTAAAGAACATATACCTCGATACGCTTGATTCGTCACTGCGTATCGGCAGTGATGCTTTGAGTCGTCTCGGACACAGGAAATATAATGTCATGAGGGCGATGAAGACGTTTCGGAAGTACGAGGAGCAGCATCTGCATGAGCTTGCTGAAATGAGGCACGATAAAAAGAAGCTTATCCGTGCAACGAAGCAGCGGATCGAAGATCTCGAAAAACTGATGCTGGAGGAACGCGAAGAGCTGCATAAAGACAAGGATATGGGGTGGGATGTGTCGGGGCACATTGCGGATGAGCAGCACATGCGAGGTTAAAACCTGCTGTGTGATTCGATTACTACGTTACGCGGTGCTCGTAATCCTCATGTACTTTTATTTACACTCCGGTTCCGCCGCTCCGTGCGCCTTGTACTCGAATCACTCGTTACGGTTTTTTACGCTCGTTCTTTTTTTGACTTTTGCCTTTTGATCTTTGACTTGTTTTGGGCTACTTCTTCCAGAACGACGGATAGAACATCACCATGACGGTGAACATTTCAAGACGGCCGGTAAGCATGTTGAAGGAGAGGAACCATTTGCCGGCTGTGGAAACATGGGAAAAGCTGTCTGTCGGACCTACCTCGCCGAAGCCCGGTCCAATGTTGAACAGGGCTGAAATAACCGCGCTCATGGAACTGAAGAAATCCATGTCGTCAATCAGAGTCATGATTACACTGCCGACAAGTATCATGAAGATGTTGAGAATAAAGTAACTGACTGCAAGTGTTATGACGGAAGAAGCTACATTTTTCTGGTTGATCTTTATTGGCACTACGGCTAAAGGCTGCAGGAATTTCTTGCCGTTGGCGTAGAGGTACTTGCAGATGATTTCGTAATGTACCACCTTGATACCGCTGGTGGTCGAGCCCGCGCTCGCGCCGATGAAGCAGGCGATCATGATAAGCATCAGTGCGGCCTGAGGCCAGAGTTCGTAGTTTGCAGTGGTAAATCCGGTTGTCGTGAGTATCGAAACAACCTGGAATGTTGCGTACCTCATGGAATCAATGGGGCCGTTATAGCTTCCGGAAAACCAGAGTACCACTGTCGCGAGCACGCTGATACATACGACAAAACCTATATACCAGCGTATTTCCGTGTTGTTGCGGACAGGTTCCCAGTCCTTTTTCAGGATATGATAATGCATCATGAATGCCATGCCCCCGAGAAACATGAAAATAATGGTTATCCAGTCTATCCAGGCACTGTCGTAGTAGCCGATGCTGGCGTTCTTTGTCGAGAAGCCGGCAGTGGAGACGGTGCCGAAAGCGTGGCAGAGGGAGTCGAAAACAGGCATGCCGCTGATCCAGAGCAGGAATGACTGGATGAGAATCAGAGAAAGGTAGATTCCCCAGAGCCACACGGCTGTCTGCTTGACGCGGGGAAGAAATTTTTCCCCGGTGATCACTTGACCGGGATCGGCTTCCGCTTTGTAGAGCTGCATTCCTCCGATACCAAGGAGGGGAAGAATGATGATGGTAACCATGATGAAGCCCATGCCTCCGATGAGGTGGGTTGTACTTCGCCAAAAAAGCAGGCCGTGGGGGACGGATTCAATGTCATCGAGAATGGTTGCGCCGGTGGTTGTGTAACCGGACATCATTTCAAAAAAAGCGTCAGTAAATGACGGGATGGTCCCGTGTATGACAAAGGGCAGTGCTGAAACAGATGACACGAGAATCCAGCCGAACGTGACGATAAAAAGGCCGTCCTTCAACGTCAGGTCACGGTATTTCCTGAAACTCCACCAGAGGGGAAAGCCTATGGCTATCGAGACGCCCATTGCAATAAGCAAGGGTAAAGCGTCTCCATCGTTGTAGATCAAGGCGCAGGTGAGAGGCAGAAGCATGGTGCTACCGATAAAGATGAGAAGAGCGCCCAGAACGTGAGATATAGCGGGAAAATTCATGAAGCAAAAGCAGGTTTCTTTGTGTGAGTTACTTGAAAAGCTCTCGTGCGTCCTTGAGACTCTTTGTCGCCGAAACCACCACTGCAAGGTCGTTGGGTTCGATAACGGTGTTCTCATCCGTTAATTTGCATAGTCCGTCCCGTACAACCCCGGCAATGAGAATCTGTTTTTCCTGCAACATGGCCCGCATCTTTTTTAAAGGTTTTTTTGTGATCAGAGACCGGGGCGCTGCCGCAAACTCGATGACTTCTGCGTCGACACCGTGAAGATGGGCAAGCGAGAACAGCTCTCCCATTCTGATAAACTTCATGATTTCATCGGCTGCTGAAATTTTTTTGTTCAGAGCGACATCAAGGCCGATCGTGGATGCCAGAACCAGATAGTCTTCTTTTTTTACCAGAGCGATGGTTTTTCCTACCGTTGCTCTGGCATCCACGTTGGTTCTGTTCATGATGTGTTTGGCCAGCAGGCAGCTGATAATGTTCGTTTCATTGTTGCCTGTGGTTGCAATGAAGCTGTCCATTTCCATCAGCCCGCCAAGTACCATGACATTGACGTCTGTTCCGTCGCCGAGAAGTACATCGGTGTTTTTCAGCGTGGAGGCAAGCTCTTCGGCATGCTCCTTGTCATTTTCTATGAGGGTTATTTTTACGGCTTTGCCGAGCAACTGGGCTACCCTGGCTCCAACCATGCCGCCCCCGACGATCATGACCTTGTGAATGCTCTGTTCACGAACGTTCATGAGATTCATCAGCCGCGGCAGGTTCTTTCCGTTCAGCATGATGAATACCTGATCGTTTGTAAGAATCGTATCATCCTCGCCTGGAATAATGGTGGCGATGCCTCGTGCAACGGCAACGATCTTGAACTGGAAATCATTGTGCATAAAGGCGATCTCTTTCAGTGTTTTGTCGGCCATCGGGCTATCCTGGCTGACGCGCATTGCGACAACCTTCATTTCGCCTTCACCGATGTCGACAACGTCGTTTGCCGATGCTCTCATAACAAGGCGCGCCATTTCCTGCGCGACCAGCTCTTCCGGATGAATGACCAGATCGATCTTGAAGTCGTTTTTGTTGAGAAACGAGTTTTCATAACCGTATTCAGGGGACCGGACGCGGGCTACCTTGCGAGGGATTCCAAAACGGTCTGCTATGATTGATGCGATCATATTGACCGAGTCCTCATTGGTTACCGCAATCAGCAAGTCCATGGTTTCGGCTTTTGCCCTCATCCAGCAAGCCAGTTCCATGGCATTGCCTTCTATGATTTTCGCGTCGATCTTGTCGCTAACGCTGCTGATCAGTTGAGGGTTCGATTCTATTACAGTAACACCATATCCGTCATGAACAAGACGCTGTGTCAGATGGAGTCCTACTCCCCCCAGGCCAATTACCAGTATATTTTTAACACTCATTCTTTTTTGCTCGGATAATAATTCCCAACAAAATGATAGAAAAATAATCTACAAAAAATAAAACCCGCGAGTAAGTTTAACGGTTTGCCCCCAAGGGCATGCCGGGATTACAAGGCGGATCACTGTCGGTATGGATATGCATCATTGAACTTACATGCGCTGCTGTTTCCAGTTCGGGTGCGTCCTTGAAGAGGTACGGATTACCTGGTAGACGAAGTTCTTTTCATCGTTTGGGCCGAATGGTTTCTGACCGAAAATTTCGTTATCACCGACATAGAATTCTTCATGGATATGGAAATTGTTGAACGCGGAGCGGTATTGTTCCACCCACTGTTTCCCGCAGAAACTATAGTGTTTCAACGGATCGATGTAGTTCACCGGACGGAGGATGAAATTTCCCCTGATTTCTTCGGCGGCTTCTCCTGCCATGCGGACAGGACCGAGCGCGACGTAGCTCCGACTTTTGGGATCGAACCACCGTTTGTTCTGCAGCAGAATGGGGCGGGTGGTAAATCCGAAATTCAGCTCATCAGGATTGTCGGGATTGTCGAGACCTCCCATCGCATACACTTTATCGTTCCAGCTTTCGTTCCATGAAATCACCATTTCCGAAGGCCTGTCCTTGCAGCGCTTTTTAATTTTGTGGCTATGTTCCGACCGCCAGGCGGCAGCGCGGACAAATGCAAGAACGCTTCCGCGAAGCGATCCTCCATAACGTTCTGCCAGGGCAGCCTGTTCCGGATAAGCCTGACGTTTCGGAATTTCAACCAGCGTTACCCATGTCCACTCGACCGCGGAGAAATCATGCGGGTCGAGAAACGCCTTGATGGTGACGTGATAGTAGGTTTTTCCGTTCGCTTCCCGTTCGAGCGGGAACAGAAGCATTATCCCGAAAGTTACAACCAGAAGTGAGCGGCGAAGAAGCGTTATGACAGGTTTTGGCATGGAGCAGGTTGCTGTGTTGGTTTTCCTTGAAAAGGCTTTTTGAAAAAGCTACGGTTTTTCCCCTGAAAACCAGCATAAGGGGATGGGGAAGCATGCAGACCCCCCCTGTATCCTGCGTGGAGAATCAGGTTCCGGCATCGCAGGAATGTACAGAAGTGTTAGAATAGAGGAAAGTGCAAGGTCTTGGTCTTTGCCGTTTCTGCAGTTGATTACTTACTGTCCTTGGCAGTTTCTTCAATCGTCGAGCCAACGGATTCCACGTCTCTCCCCACACCCTCAATGGTGTTGCAGGATGACAACAGGGCAAGGAGAAGAAAAATATTCAGGGCGGCAATAATTTGCTTCATCATGGTACACTCTGTTTTTTTTCTGAGTGAGCGTTGCATTAGCAGGATGTTCAGGCTGGAAATTTAGGCAACCTGCGGGAATAAAGCAATGGTTCTGGAAACGTTTTCGGTCTTGGTCGGAACGATGAATATGACGAGAGAACACGTATGAAAAAACTTCTCCGGTAATTGCCTATGTTCCCCTGGCAAGATCTTTCAGGATATTGCCAACGCTCATGCAGGCTGTATCTTACCGAAGTCCTTCGAAATGCTTCGGAACATCTTGTCGGTTGCACTTTGCATGATAAAAGACATTCCGGCATTGGTCATGCTTCTGATAACCCGTTCCGGGATGATTCTGAATGCAGGATAAAGGGTGAACTTGACGTTGATTTTCAGGTCGAGATCGACCTTTGTCAACGATGTTTTGTGTGGATGCACATGCATTTCGGCGAATGCCCGGCCTTCAAAAACGTAATTTTTCGGGTCGTCGATCGTTTTTTCGCTGGGATGGTGTTTCCAGATGATTTTTCTTCCTATGGTGTTGTCCTGGATAACCTCTTCGGGAATATCATCCGGGTCCACATCTTCGTACTCTTCGGGCAGAACAACCAGGATTTCCTGGTTTTCTTCAATGAAAAATATTACATCAAAGGGATTGTTCTGGGGATCGGTAACCCGGAAATGCCACTTGTAGATATTGTCAATATCCGTTTTTTCCACCTGGTGGCAAAAAGGGTTGAACTCGAGGATTTTTTTGTGATTCGAAAGGTAGTCGACGGTTTCGTCAAAATCTCCATGAAATATCCATTCACCTTTGCTCTTTCCTGTAGCTTTGATTTCCATATTCTTCTGCATCACATTCTGGTTCTGCTGGTTTTGATTTATTGATGTTCTTCCTGCAGGCGCACGGTCTGGTCATGGAGCTTGAGCGCTTCTATGATTTCATCCAGGCTGCCTTCGAGTATCTGAGGCAGGGCGTGGCTGGTAAAACCGATGCGATGATCGGTGACCCTTGACTGTGGGAAGTTGTAGGTACGGATTTTGGCACTGCGATCTCCCGTTGCCACCATTGATCTGCGCAGGTCGGCACGTTGCTTGTTTTTTTCGGCAAGCTGTATGTCATAGAGTTTTGCCCGCAACATTTTCAGCGACCGTTCGCGGTTCTGCAACTGTGAGCGTTCCTCCTGGCAGGCAACGACAATGCCGCTTGGGATGTGGGTTATTCGAACCGCAGTTTCGACCTTGTTGACATTCTGACCGCCCTTTCCTCCGCTTCGGAACGTGTCCATCTGCAGATCTTCCTTGCGGATATCGATATCGACCTCCTCGGCTTCAGGAAGTACCGCGACGCTTGCCGCAGAGGTGTGGATTCTTCCCTGGGTTTCAGTTTCAGGTACCCTCTGGACACGGTGAACGCCGCTTTCGAACTTCATGGTTCCGTATACGTCATGACCGCTGATGCTGAGCACGGCTTCCTTGCATGCGCCCGGTATGCTTGCTTCACTGAACCCCATTACCTCGTATTTCCAGCTTTTCCGTTCGGCAAATCTCTGGTACATTCTCAGCAGATCAGTAGCGAACAACGCGGCTTCATCACCGCCGGTACCTGCCCGGATCTCGATAATGACGTTTCTGGAGTCGGCTTCATCCTTCGGCAGCAGAAGCAGCTTCAGCTGCTGTTCCAGCTCCGGTTCCTGTGCCTGCAGTTCTTCAAGTTCAGCCTGTGCAAGTGCTTTCATGTCAGGATCTTTCTCCTGCTTCACCATCTGGCGCATCTCTTCGAGCTGCAGTTTGTTGGACTTGTATCGGTCGTATGCCTGAACAACATCTGTAAGGTCGCTGTACTCCTTGTTGAGCTTCCTGAAGCGTTTCTGGTCAGCAATGACTTCAGGATCGGAAAGCTGTTCTTCGAGCCGGAGGTACTTGTCCTTTATAGATTCAAGTTTATCGAGCATAGTCTGGTTCTCAACCCCTGCCCCTGATCCTCATCAGGGGTTGATCAGGTCATTAATGATAAAGAATAAAAAGAGCGTCAGGAGAAGTGCCATACCGATCTGTTGAATCCTCATTTTCAACTGAAAAGGGATTTCACGACCTATGATGCCTTCTATGGCATTGAGGACGAACTGGCCTCCATCCAGGGCAGGGATTGGAAGAATGTTGATGAACGCAAGTGAAATCGACAGGAGCGCAAGGAAGTAGAGGAAGCTGCTCAGACCCTGTTCAGCGCTCTGGTTGGCTATCCTTGCAATCTTGATCGGTCCGCCCAGGGATTTGCGGAAATCTTCCTGGCCGGTAAGAATCTTTCCGAACCCTTTTATGGTTGTGATGGTCAGGTTCCATGTTTGTTCCAGCCCGTAGACCGTTGCGTCAGCCGGATTGAGGCGTCTATGATCTATGACAAGTGTCTGTTTCAAAGCTATGCCGATTTTCCCTGTGGATGCAGGAACAACCTTTGAAACGGTTAACGTGCCGAATTCTCTGATTTTCGAAACATCAATTATTTCGCCGGCGGTGGGCGGTGCAAGGTACTTCCATGCGATCGAGATGGATTTGCCCGGGTTGGCAGAGATGATGTCGACAACTTCTGTCCAGTCATGAACCTGCTTGCCATTGATTGCGGTGATGAGGGCTCCCGGTTTCAATCCTGCCTTGTCGGCGGGCTGGTTGTCTAATACCTGATCGATCACCGGAGCCATCAGGGGGCGCATGCCCAGAGCCTGGTTTTCGTTGATCCGGGTAAGAATATCAGCGGGGGCCTGCAGTGTTTTCCGCCCATCGTTGCGTATTATCGTATAGTTAAGGGTCTGTCCCGCAAAATTTTCCGGAGCCAGTACTTCTTCCCAGTATTGTACAGGATTGCCGTTTACGGCAACGAAGCGGTCACCGGTCTGCATGCCCATTGATGCGTAAACCGATCCTGCTTCAACATAGGCGGGATTGACCACGGAGGTTCTGTTTTCTCCGAAAACAGAAGCCATGCCGATAAATATGGCGGCTGCAAGAAGCATGTTCATTGCTACCCCGCCGGCAAGGACAATAAGGCGCTGCCAGACAGGTTTTGCTCTGAATTCCCAAGGTTGGGGTGCTGTTTGATGATGCCCGGTATCAAGACTTTCATCAACCATGCCTGCAATTTTTACATAACCGCCCAGCGGAAAAACGCCGATACCGTATTCGGTATCTCCGATTTTCTTTTTCCAGAAGCGGAGATTGTAAAAATCAAACCCGATATAAAACTTGTCGACACGCATGCCGAACAGTTTGGCTGTAAGGAAGTGCCCCAGCTCATGCGCGGTAACAAGGATGAAAATCGCTACAATAAAGTAGAACGTCGTACTTAAAAAGTCCATAATCTGCTCTGTTTCCTTCAAAACACGCTACCCGGAAAGCAGCCTTGAAGCTGCTTCCGGGACGTCGGTTACTATATAGGTCTTCTAATACTTTATTTCGTCATCTCCCCGGCCGTATCACGGGCCCATCTGTCGGCAGCCAGATATTCATCCAGGCTGGATGGTGCGAAAGATTCATGCGCCTGCATGGTTCTGTCGACAATAGCCGGTATGTCGGCAAAGCTTATTTTTTTATCGAGGAACGCTGCAACTGCGATCTCGTTTGCAGCATTGAGTACGGCAGGGAATGTCTGACCGGCCTCGAGTGCCTCGAATGCCAGGCGAAGCGCGGGGAACCTTTCCATGTCCGGTTCCTCGAAGGTCAGTGTCCCGATCTGCGTCAGATCAAGCTTTTTTATGCCGCTTTCGCATCGTTCAGGCCAAGCTATCGCATAAGCAATCGGGGCGCGCATGTCGGGAGCCCCGAGCTGTGCCATGACGCATCCGTCGATATATTCGACCATCGAGTGGATAATGCTCTGCGGATGAACAACCACTCCGATTTTTTCTGCAGGCATATTGAACAGCCAGTGAGCCTCGATGACTTCAAGGCCTTTGTTCATGAGCGTCGCGGAATCAATGGTGATTTTTGCCCCCATTGACCACTGCGGGTGTTTCAGGGCTTTTTCCGGCCCGACATGTTGCAGTTCCTCGGCTGGTGTTTTTCTGAAAGGGCCGCCCGAGGCGGTCAGAATGATGCGTTCAATATCTTCCGGCCTGTGCCCTGTGAGTGATTGAAAAATTGCCGAATGTTCGCTGTCGACAGGAAGGAGTGTCACCCGATGTTGCTTTACAAGGTCCGAGACAAGCTGCCCGGCGACAACCAGTGTCTCTTTGTTTGCCAGTGCGATATCCTTGCCCGCCTTGATGGCGCTCACAGTCGGCACAAGGCCCGCAGCGCCGACAATAGCTGAAACAACCATCTCCGAACCTTCTGCAGACGCGACAATCGCAGCTCCCTCTATTCCCCAGTGTATTTCGGGCTGTTCCGGACCAAGCAGTTCACGCAGTTGTCCTGCTGATTTTTCGTCCCTGACGGAGACGATACCGGGTTTGAATTCCCTGATCTGCTCCGCGAGCAGGTTAACGTCATGGCCCTCAGCAAGGCCGGTCACGTTAAATCTTTCCGGGTGTTGACGGACAACGTCAAGTGTGCTCAATCCGATTGATCCGGTGCTGCCGAGGATGGATAATGATTTCATGTTTTTTTGCCAACAAATTGCTTTACGTCACGGAGTTTCCGGCCTGAATTTATACTTTTTCAGCACGGCTTACAAATTCCGGAACAGCCGAGATCGCTCCGGGTCTGAAAAAAGTTTTGATCATGAGTGAAAAAAGTAGTATACTATCGTCCCTTTGCTATGGGTCTCTAGCTCAGTTGGTTAGAGCGACTGGTTTACACCCAGTAGGTCGGGGGTTCGACTCCCTCGGGACCCACACACTCCCTCTTGTTAATGCTTGGCTGGTCAGAATTCTTGTTCCGGTACAGTAATCCTTGCCTGGCAGGTCATCAAAGGTCATTACTACAGGAATCACATCAGAACGGTAAAGTCAGTTCGGGAATAATCCGGCTGTTGTTCAGCGACGGTCACCGAGGAAACCTTTGATGCAGGCGGTCCGGTCTTCACTTCGTCAAGAAGTTCATTGACAAGCCCTGCCGGTCCCTGTGCGTCGATCTCAACACTCCCTCCCGGTAGATTTCTGACCCAGCCCTTCAAGCCAAGACGGGAGGCTGAACGCTCGATGAACATTCTGAACCCCACTCCCTGAACCAGCCCTTTGACGGTGACAAGAACTCTTTTTTCCATAACCCTCAGCCTTCCCCTGAGTTCTTGCTCTGCCTGATTTTCTCGACTGCGGCCTCAAGAGTGCGCAGTTCTTCCTCATTGACAGTTTGCGTGCCGTTTTTCCCCTGGGCTTCTTCGGTATCTGTTCCTTTTTCCCCGCACTCTTCCGACATGTCATGAGTCAGGCTTCCCTCCGGTCTTCTGCCAAGGATTTCCTCGATCTTGCAGTAGTGCAGTACTTCCTTGTCAAGCAGTTCCTGTGCAAGCTTTTCCAGCTTGTCGCGGTGCACCGTGAGTATCTCCCGTACCTGCTCTTGCGCCTGATCGATTAATGAGTGAACCTCTTCGTCGATAAGGCGTGCTGTGTGCTCACTGTACTTCTTGTCCACGCCGGGTCCCCCGTAATAGGGGTTGTTGCTTTCGTAATAGGAGACGTTGCCCAGTTTTTCACTCATGCCATAGACAACCACCATGTTGTAGGCTATTTCGGTGACTTTTTCAAGATCATTTTGAGCCCCCGTTGAAATTTCGTCAAAGATGATCTGTTCGGCTATTCTTCCGCCAAGCAGACCGCAGATGCGCGAAAAGAGTTCATGCTTTGTCATCAGGTACCGGTCTTCAAGCGGCAGGTTCAATGTGTAGCCCAATGCGCTCATACCGCGGGGGACAATCGAGATTTTCTGCACGGCATCGTTTTCCGCCATCATCCAGCTGATAATAGCATGTCCCGACTCGTGATAGGCGACTACCTTTTTCTCTTTCGGGTTGATCACCTTGTTCTTCTTTTCGAGACCTGCGACCACCCGCTCGATGGCATCTTCGAAATCCTTCATTTCAATGCTTTGCTTGCCCCGTCTGGAAGCAAGGAGTGCTGCTTCGTTTGCGGCGTTGGCGATTTCAGCGCCTGCAAAACCCGGGGTCTGAGATGCCAGCATCTTGAGGTTGACGTCCGGTGAAAGCGAGAGATTTTTGGTGTGTACCCTGAAGGTATCAACGCGCCCTTTCAAGTCAGGCTTGTCTACCATGATCTGACGGTCGAACCTTCCGGGGCGAAGGAGTGCGTTATCCAGTACGTCGGGCCTGTTGGTTGCCGCCATAAGAATAACACCCTTGTCGGTTGCGAAGCCATCCATTTCCACCAGCAACTGGTTGAGGGTATTCTCGCGTTCATCATTGGCGCCCATCATGACCCCTTTGCCTCGGCTGCGGCCTACGGCATCGATCTCGTCAATAAAGATAATACACGGTGCTTTTTCTTTTGCCTGCCGGAAAAGATCACGAACCCGTGCGGCGCCCACACCGACAAACATTTCCACGAAGTCCGAGCCACTGATGCTGAAAAACGGTACATCAGCCTCACCTGCAACGGCTTTTGCAAGGAGGGTCTTGCCTGTTCCGGGAGGGCCTACGAGCAGGACGCCTTTCGGCAGCTTGCCGCCGAGCTTTGTATACTTTTTCGGGTCTTTGAGGAAGTCTACAACCTCCATGACCTCGGCTTTGGCTTCGTCAAGTCCCGCGACATCCTTGAAGGTTATCCGGGTATGCTCGTCGAGGTTTTCATAGAGCGCTGCCTTGTTCTTGCTGATATTCATGAACTGCGAACCCGGCCCGCCAAGACGGCGGAACACGAAAAAGTAGATCCCGATCAGCAGTGCAAACGGAAGTATCCATTGCAGCAGTTCGCCGATCCAGGTGTTGCCGGGAACGCCCTGATAACTGATCCCCTTTGTTTCGAGGAGTTCGACAAGCTCTTCATCCCGAACGGGAATAACGTAGACCTCTCTGGATTCGGCGGAGGATTTGGAGAGGATCGATTTACCGCCGTCGCCATCCATGGTCTTTGTCGGGACAACTCCGGGTTTCAGGGTGACGTAAATGCGCTCAGGAGCGATCTTGACTGATTCTATCTTGTTTTCTTCTATGTATTTACGGAATACGCTGTAAGCGATTTCTTCAGAAGAGCCGGACCAGAAGAATGCAAGCTGAAGCCCGATAAGTATCAGGACAATGACGATATAGTAAACCAGTGAGAATTTCGGTTTTTTGTCATTGTTCTCAGGATCGTTTTTATAGGGATTCTGTGGTTTGAACAGGTTGTTTGGCATCTATTCGTAAAAGAGTTGGCAAGTATGTTCAGATAATATATAACAGTATTGAACAGGAATTATAAAGAGTATTTCTAAAAACAAAACTTAAATGCTTTGCGGCCTCTATAAGTTTCAGATCCGGGGATCAGGCGCTTCTCCCGTAGCGAATGGTCTCCCCTGTTTGTGATTTTGCTATCTATTGTTGGAATTGTTAAGATGGATGTGCAATGAGGGGTGGCTTTGCAACTTAAAGATAAATACTGTAAGTAAAAGCTATGAATATATCCATGAATGCTGCTCGAAACAAGGTCAATGAACAGATTTCAGCCAAGAAATCCCTGTTGTGTGTCGGTCTCGACAGCGATATGGCAAAGATTCCGAAAGTGTTCCAGGCTATGAAGCAGCCTGTGCTGGAGTTTAACCGGTCTGTAATCACGGCCACACGGGAGCATGCAGTGGCATACAAGATCAACACGGCATTTTATGAGGCCAGAGGGATTGAAGGGCTTCAGGATATGCAGAGTACACTGGAGAGCCTTCCGTGTGAAAGTTTGTCTATTGCCGATGCAAAACGGGCTGATATCGGGAACACCAGTAAAAAATATGCTCAGGCTTTTTTCGATCATTGGGGATTCGATGCCCTTACGGTAGCTCCGTACATGGGATATGATTCCCTTGAGCCTTTTTTTGACTATGACCAGAAACTGATTTTTGTGCTTTGCCTGACTTCAAATCCGGGGTCCGCCGATTTTGAGGAAAAACAGTTGCAGTCAGGGGCTGCACTTTACGAGACTGTTCTCGGAAAAGTACAGGAATGGGAAAGGAACGGAAATGCCGGGATAGTGGTAGGAGCAACGAAAACGAGACGGCTCGGGGATATCCGCAAGGCTGCGCCCGGGCTGTTTTTCCTTATCCCGGGTGTCGGAGCGCAGGGTGGCTCGTTGCAGGAGTCGGCAACTCTCGGTATAGATGGAAACCGGCAGGGGGCACTTATCAATGTCAGCAGAGGGATCATCTATCCGGAGGGAGACTTTGATTCTGCCGAAGCATTTGAAGATGAGGTCAGGCTGCGGGCAGCCAAACTTCACGATGAAATGCAGCGTATCTTTTAAGCAGGTTTTTTGTATACTAACCGGTAGCGCAGCCTTACCCCAATTGGGACATAATCGTCTTCATAAACGCTGGTTTTCATGTGTGGAATAGTTGGATATATTGGTTCCAGAGACGCTGCTGAACTGCTGCTGAACGGACTGCAGCGCCTTGAGTATCGTGGTTACGATTCTGCGGGAATCGCCGTGTTGAACGGCGGGTTGACGGTGCATAAACAGAAAGGGAGCGTCGGTGAACTGAGAGAAACGCTCGAGAAATCAGAAGCGCACATGCAGGGTGCGACCATCGGTATCGGTCATACCCGCTGGGCGACTCACGGGGCTCCGTGTGACAGCAATGCCCATCCGCATATGAACTCCGACGGTACGATCGCCCTTATACATAACGGTATCATCGAGAACTACTCGGTTCTTAAGAAGGACCTGATCTCCAAAGGGTACGAGTTTAAAAGCGATACCGATTCGGAAGTTCTTGTTCACCTTATCGACAGCATCTGGTCCGAAAAGCCGGAAATTGGTTTTGAAGCAGCCGTGCGTGCGGCTCTCTATCATGTCGAGGGCGCTTACGGGCTTTGCATCATATCCCTGCGCGAACCCGACAAGGTTGTCGTCGCCCGCAAGGGCAGCCCACTGGTTATCGGCATCGGTGATGGGGAATATTTTATCGCTTCGGATGGTGCTCCCATTGTCGAACATACCAAGAAGGTGGTATACCTGTCCGACGGTGAAATGGCAATCGTCAAAAGAGATGCCTATACGATCAAGACTATCGAAAATATCGAGCAGGACAAGCATGTCAGCGAAATAGATTTCGATATCACCGAAATCGAGAAAGGCGGTTTTGAGCATTTCATGCTCAAGGAGATCTTCGAGCAGCCGACGGTGTTGCAGGATGTTATGCGTGGGCGTGTCAGGCTCGAGGAAGGGCAGGTTCGTCTGGGGGGCATAGAGGATTATCTTGATCGCCTCAAGCTGTCGAGCAGGGTCATTATCTGTGCCTGCGGGACAAGCTGGCATGCAGGGCTGATCGGGGAATATCTTATCGAAGAGTTTGCCCGGATTCCCGTTGAAGTCGATTACGCTTCGGAGTTTCGTTACCGGAACCCGGTGATTACAAAGGACGATGTTGTTATTGTTATTTCGCAGTCCGGTGAAACTGCAGATACGCTTGCAGCGTTGCGTCTTGCCAGGGAGAAGGGGGCTCTGGTGATGGGTATCTGCAATGTTGTCGGTTCGACCATAGCCCGTGAAACACTTTGTGGTATTTATACCCATGCCGGTCCCGAGATCGGTGTTGCTTCAACAAAGGCGTTTACTGCCCAGGTGACGGTGCTGTACCTTCTGGCACTGACGCTCAGCAAGGGCCGCACCATGTCCCGTGATGAACTCAAGCTTTACCTGAAAGAGCTTAGCGGCGTGCCGGGGAAAGTGGAGCGTATCCTGAAACAAAACAGCATGATTCTGCGGATTGCCGAGAACTATAAAGATGCGCGAAACTGCCTCTACCTTGGCCGGGGTTACAATTTTCCCGTTGCACTTGAAGGTGCCCTGAAACTCAAGGAGATTTCATACATTCACGCCGAGGGGTATCCGGCGGCGGAAATGAAGCATGGCCCTATCGCGCTTATCGATGAGGATATGCCTGTTATTTTTATCGCAACCCGGGATAACTCGTATGCCAAGGTTCTCAGCAATATCGAGGAGGTTCGAAGCCGCAAGGGCAAGGTGATCGCTATCGCCAATGAAGGAGACGAGGAGGTCGACCGGCTTGCCGACCATGTTATCTATATCCCTGCTGCATCAGCTCCTGTAGCTCCCTTGCTTTCGGCTATTCCGCTGCAGCTCCTCGCTTATCACATCGCTACGCTGAGAGGATGCAACGTCGACCGCCCGAGAAACCTCGCCAAATCGGTAACGGTTGAGTAACAGAGAAGTCCTTCCTTTTTGAATTTTTACTTTTGACATTTGACTTGTCACCTGTGTCCGGGAATTATTATCAGGACATGGCGGTTTGTGAACAAGTACAGTCAGATACATGTCTTAAGGAATCTTCTCACCGCAAAAACGAGGTTCGCCATGGAAGGTCATGTTGTCATTACCGGTGCAACAGGAGTTATCGGCTCTGAACTTGCACATCAACTGATTGCAGAAGGAGAAGAGGTCGTTGTTTTTTCACGTTTTTCCCAAAGCGCATCATCAAAGCTCCCTGGTGCAGCAGCGTATGTAACCTGGAGCTACAATGACGCTGACGGAAGGTGGGCTCAATACATCAGCGGTGCGAAAGCGGTGGTTCATCTGGCCGGAAAACCTCTGCTCCAGGGCCGCTGGACAGAGGGGCACAAGGTTGAGTGTTATAACTCGCGCGTCGTGGGTACGAAAAATCTTGTCAAAGCAATTAACGCCGCTGAAAAAAAACCGGGAGTGTTCCTTTCGGCTTCGGCAATAGGTTACTATGGGGCCTTTGAGAACTGCGACGATACGGATGAACTGGATGAAAAAGCAGATGCAGGTGATGATTTTCTCGCAAAGATATGTATTGACTGGGAGAACGCTGCCAGGGAAGTTGCTGATAGCGTACGGTTGGTATTGCTGAGAACTGGTATTGTGCTTTCAACCAGAGGGGGAATGCTGCAGCAGATGCTGTTTCCCTTCAACCTTTTCCTTGGCGGCCCGGTTGGTTCAGGAAACCAGTGTATTTCCTGGATTCATGTCGATGACGAAGTTGCGGTTATTCGTAAAGCATTAGAGGATTCCTCCTTCAAAGGGCCGGTAAACCTTGTTGGTCCCCGGCCTGTTTCGATGAAAGAATTCGCCGAAGATCTCGGCGCCGTGTTGACCAGGCCGTCACTGGTTCCTGTACCAAAGTTCGCTTTGCAGATTCTCATGGGTGAAGGGGCGGAGTATGCCGCCAAGGGGCAGAAAGTGATTCCCTCTTTTCTGAACGAACACGATTACCGCTTTGCTCACCCGTCGCTTCGTGAAGCACTTGCGGATCTTGTCGAGCACAACAAGTAAGAGACCGGGCAGGTGAGGAAGGTGACGATTGTTTCCGGTAAGAAGTAACAACACAAAAAAGGAGCATACATGGGAACCAGAGGTCGTGAAATAGTTGGAGAGCATCTTGACCGGGTGCTTGAACTGTTGAATAGGGCTTTTGCCGACGAATGGCTGGCTTATTACCAATACTGGATTGGCGCAAAGGTTGTGGAAGGACCTATGAAGGATGCCGTGATTGCAGAGCTTATGCAGCATGCAGCAGATGAGCTTCGTCATGCCGATATGGTCAGCAACCGTATCATTCAGCTTGGGGGAACACCGCTCACAACACCGGAAAAATGGTTCGAGTGGACAAACTGCGGTTATGACGCACCGGACAACCCGTTTGTCGAGAAGATTCTTGAGCAGAACATTTCAGGGGAACAGTGTGCCATTTCCACCTATAACAGCATTATTGAAGAGATCGGCTTGAAGGACCCTGTAACCTACAATATTGCTGTACAGATTCTGGAAGACGAGGTTGAGCATGAAGAGGACTTGCAGTCTCTTCTGGAAGATCTCGGCGTTATACTTAAGAAATAAGAAGAGTTGCTCCATTCGGAATTTCTTTTCAACCTGAAGCAACTGGGGATTTCCTGATGAAGGTTTTGTCAGTTGCTTTTTTTGTCCCATCAATGACGGATATTTTTGATACCCCGATACCCATCAATGTCGTTGCGACAGCCATTGCTTTCATCATGTATGCGTTTTTGCAGGTGGCCACGTCAAAAAGCCTCAAGCGCTATATCAGAAAGGAGCATTTTCCTGATCAGCGTGTGTTTTATATCAAGAAGTTTTTCCGGGTATTTTACGTAACAACATTGCTGACCTCGCTGGTGCTTATCTGGGGGATCGACCTGCGGGCCGCGCTTGTTATCCTCTCCTCTATGTTCGCGGTTGTCGGTATCGGGCTTTTTGCCAGCTGGTCCATCCTGAGCAATATTACAGCCTCGTTTGTAATATTTTTTGCCGCTCCCTACAAAATTGGCGATACCATCAGGGTTATTGACGGTGATAACAGTGTGGAAGGCAGGGTTGTTGATATGAAACTGTTTCATCTTGAAATCAGAAACCCCGAAGGACAGGTTGTTTCCTATCCCAATAACCTGATCGTACAGAAACCGACCATCGTAATTACAACAGGGTAACCACGGGACCAGTCTCTCCCCTGAAGCAGAGAGGCTGTCAAAAAAACTGTCGGCGCAAAGTTCGGCAGCCGAGGCAGTATATATTATTTACTTGTTGCTTATTAAACCATCAGTAGTTGTCCCGGCGAGGGGGGCGCTCTTCACGGGGCCTTGCCTGGTTCACTTTAATCGTGCGGCCATTCAAATCACTGTCGTTCAATGACTCGATAGCACTTTGTGCTTCTCCATCGTTTGGCATTTCAACAAACCCGAACCCCTTGGAGCGTCCTGAAAATTTGTCCTTGATAATGTTCGCTCTGTCTACTTGACCGAATTCAGAGAATGCATCACGAAGCTCATCTTCGGTTACGCTGTAGGGTAGATTGCCAATGTAAATGTTCATTTTTAATATCGAGTAACATGTGCTTTGATAGAAAGAGGACCACTATCAAGCAACCAAAAGCACAAGTTGTCCGATAGTGATCAGCCAACCATTGGCTGATGCTGTAATTTACTCTTCCGATTTGCGTATTTCAAAACGAAAAAGTTTCCCGGAGATAAAAAACTTCAGCCCTTTGGGCTTCTATATTGGCGCAGGTTGTCTGTTCGGACCCGTCAAGGTGGGTTTTGAGGTCACCACTATTACCTTATTGTGGCTTTTGGTACAAAAAGGTAATTAATTACCGATAATGATTTGTTTGACTTAATTATTTTTTTAAATTGGCTTCGTTGATTTTAAAAAATAAGGAAAATATTAATTTTTGTTAAACGTTTCAGTTATGGGTAAAAAGCTGATCAGAGCGGGATTCCTGTTACTGCTGGTTATCACTATTGCAGATACGGTCTGGGCATCGGATGAGGTGACCGATTCAGGGACAACCGCGTGGATGCTTACGGCCACGACCCTTGTCCTGCTTATGGTGCCAGGGCTTGCGATGTTTTACGGAGGCCTGGTGCGCACCAAAAACGTCCTGGGTACCATGATGCACAGTTTTGCAGCAATGGTCATTATCGGTGTTTTATGGCCGGCCGTAGGCTATGCATTGAGTTTCGGACCAAGTATTTTAGGGGGGCTTGTAGGTTGGAATCCGGACTATGTTCTGCTCCGGGGTATAGACGATTCTATTCTCGATTCGGGGATTCCCGAATACGTGTTTGCAATGTTTCAGGGGAAGTTCGCCATCATCGCCCCGGCCCTTATCGCAGGAGCTTTTGCCGAAAGGGTAAGTTTCAGGGGATATGTTCTCTTTATCGCCCTATGGAGCGTTATGGTATACAGTCCGATCTGTCACTGGGTGTGGGCGGAAGATGGTTTTCTGTTCAACATGGGTCCGGCAGGAGCTATTGATTTTGCGGGCGGTACAGTTGTGCATATTTCTTCAGGTGTCAGCGCTCTTGTTGCGGCGTTGTTCCTTGGGGCAAGGCGCGGGTATCCGAAAAATGTCATGCATCCCAACAACCTCGTCATGACACTTATCGGGGCAGGTCTTCTCTGGGTGGGCTGGTTCGGATTCAATGCAGGCAGTGCGGTTGCAAGTGATCTCGATACCGGCAGGGCGCTTACCGTGACCCAAATAGCAGCAGCAGCGGGCGCTTCGGCCTGGATAATGACAGAGGCGTTGCTGTACAAAAAAGTAACCAGCCTCGGTGTTGTGTCGGGCATTCTTGCCGGTCTCGTCGCGATCACTCCTGCCGCGGGTGTCGTGCAGCCGGACGGGGCCATTGTGATCGGATTTGTGGCTTCGATTTGCTGTTTCCTTGCTATACAGGTTAAAAACCGTGCAGGGTATGACGATAGTCTCGACGCATTCGGTATTCACGGGATCGGAGGAATCGTCGGTGCTCTCACACTGACCTTCTTTATTCGCGAGAGCTGGATGGCCGAAGCAGCGGCGGCAGCCGGAGGGAACTGGAGCGTCTGGCAGCAGCTTGGGGTACAGGCCGTAGCAGTGCTTATTACTATTGTTTTCGCGGCAGTTGTCACCATTGTGCTGTTGTTTGTTGTTGAAAAAACCGTCGGATTCCGCTTGAAAGAGACCGATGAAATGACCGGTCTCGATCAGAGTCTTCATGGGGAACACGGCTATGGTCTTATCAATCTTAACTAAGTCTCAATACTATGAAATTGATAACGGCGATAATCCAGGAAGACAAGCTGGATACTGTTCGTGAGGCCCTGATTCAAGCCGATGTTACAAGGATATCGGTCAGCAGGATTTCAGGCCATGGACGACAGGAGGATATTGATATTTACCGTGGCAGGAAAATCGTGCCGAATCTGATTCCTAAAATACGCATCGAGATTGCCGTCAATGATGATTTTGTCGATCCTACGATTAACGCGATTGTAAAGTCGGCAAGGCACGGCAACGGCGAGGTTGGCGACGGCAAGATATTCGTAACTCCTCTCGAAGAGTGTGTGCGGATCAGGACCGACGAACGGGGAGGCACCGCGATTTAAAAACCTCGGAAAATCTGCTGTACTTGTGACAAGTCGGGGTACTTTTTTTAGGCGGAGTACGAAAGAGGCCGGTCTGAAAACCGGCCTCTCTCTTTTTCTGAACGGTGAGCTTGCGCTTCTGCCTGATGAAAAGTTTTCGTACTATTTACAATAGCTTGTTACCCCTTTCCTGTCGGCAAACGCCCTGTATCGTATCATGGATGAAGCTGTTTACAGCGGCCCTTTCCAGAAGCACCCGAATGAAAAAAATGGAGGTAGTTATATGATATCGAAACATGTCAGTTTGGAGATCAGCGGTTCGACTGTATCTCTTGGGACAGGGTGGCTTCCGCCGATGCCGGATTTGAGAGATTATACGGCAGAGACTCCAGAAATTGCGGAGATGGCAAAAAAACTGAAGCTGAAGCAGAGTGCGAAATCGCTGAAAGCGGCGGTACCGGGTGTCGTTGATCTGAGAGAGTGGTGTTCGAAAGTTGAAGACCAGGGAAAAATTGGTTCCTGTACGGCACACGCGGCCATGGGTGTTATAGAATACCTGCAACGAAGGGCTTATGATGACCATATTGACGGTTCAAGGCTCTTTGTGTATAAGACAACTCGAAACCTTATGAAAGCTACCGGAGATACCGGAGCATGGTTGAGGAATACCATGGGTGCGCTGGTCCTGTGCGGTGTTCCTCATGAGCAGTACTGGGAGTATACCGATGTTGATCCCGATTATGATAAAGAGCCGACCGGTTTCGTGTATGCCGTGGCTGATAATTTCGAGGCGCTCAGATATTTCTGTCATGACCCGCTTGGTTCGGATATCAACAAAAAAGAGGTGCTTGAAAGCGTGAAAAGGTTTCTTGCCGCCGGTATCCCGTCAATGTTTGGTTTCTTCGGTTTTCCTTCGTTCGGGAGCACGGACGAAAAGGGTTGTATTCCTTTTCCCTGTGACAATGAAAAGGCTGAGTGGGGACATGCTATCGTTGCAGTCGGTTTCGATGATAAAAAGGAAATCATCAACACTTCCTGCAACAATAACAAGACAAAAGGCGCTTTGCTGATCAGGAACTCGTGGGGAGCGGGTTGGGGAGACAACGGTTATGGCTGGCTTCCTTACGAGTATATTCTGCAGGGGCTCGCTGTTGATTTCTGGGCACTCCTGAGTATGGAACTTGTTAATACCAAACAGTTCGGGCTGTGAGGGTGAAGGTGCACGGAGGCTGGATTTCCTGTCACTCCCTTTTCAGCGCATGCGGGGCATACTTTTCAAGCCAGCTCCTGACCACGAAATCCCCGTAACGGGCGGCGCTGACAAAATCCTTTACCTGTCCGTTTTTATCGCCGGTTCGGCCTTTTGCTATACCACGGTGTACGTAGGCTGCTGCCAGCCTGTGATCGTGGGATATCGCCCAGGTAAAGTCCGTAATGGCGGCGTTATAATTGCCAATGTCATAATAAACCGTCCCGCGGTTGAAGTGGGCGACCGCTTTGAAAAAATCCCCTCCAAGCTCGATAACCCTGGAATAGTCCTGCAGGGAGAGCTTATGTTCCTTCAGAGAGTGATATGCAGCGGCCCGCATCTGGTAGGCCTGGACAAATGACGGATTTCCGTTTATTGCAGTTGTATAAAACCTGGCGGCATCACTGTACCGGCCGTTGAGGTGGTGTCTGTATCCCTTGTCGTAAGACTGTTTTGGGGATTCGGCCTTCAACGGTGTCCACGCAACAGTAATGCCCAACAGTGTGGCCAGAATATGGATGATGATGTTACGCATATGGTTATAATATGGTATCACGGTAAAAGGTTTTACCATGAAAGCTAAAACTATTTCCGTTACAATTCCTATTTTAATACTTCCAAACTACCCAAAGTATAAGCTCTGTATGTTTCGAATCAGTCTTGAAGAGTTCGAGGGTCCCCTTGACCTGCTCCTTTTCTTTATCAAGAAGGATGAGCTTGATATTTATAATATCCCGATTTCAAAAATTACCAAGGATTTTATCGACTACCTCGATGCCATGCAGACGCTCAATCTTGAGATCGCCGCTGACTTCATCTATATGGCTTCCCTGCTAATGAGCATCAAGGCGAAGATGCTTCTGCCAAGCGAATCAGTTGACGACGGCGATGCTTCAGAATTCGATCCTAGGACGGAGCTTGTCGAGAGACTGCTTGAGTACAAGCGCATCAAGGAGGGTGCGGAAAAAATGCGCTCACTTGAAGAAACAAGGTGCAGCATGTTTCCCAGAGGGTATTATGAATCCCTCGAACCGGAAGTCATCGACGAGCTGGATGAGCCGGTCAACCGCCCGACACTGTATCACCTTATCATGACCTATAAATCGGTGCTTGACAAAATGCCGAAGGTGAGCGTGCAGAATGTTGATGAAGCTCCGGTAACCATAGATGAACAGAGCGAGTTGATTCTCTCGAAGCTGAAGGAGACAATACAGGTCTCTTTCAGGAGCATGTTCAAAGAGGTAACAGAACCCATGGTGCTTGTTGTCACCTTCCTCGCCGTTCTCGAACTCTGTAAAGGGCAGAAAATCGTTGTGGTCGTCAAGGAAGGGTATGATGATTTCTGGATGACTATGAAGTCGGGCTTGTAGAAATTTCTAAAGGGCCGGGCATCCTGTATCACGGTTCGATAAGGGTGTTTGGTCGCAATATCCCGGTAATGGTTGGGAGGATAGGATAGTGTCTGATATAGAGAACGTTGTACAGATAGCTTTTGTATCCCAACCTCTGAGGGAGCCGGCCCTTCGTTCAGCGATCAGGACGCTTCAGCTTCCTTCGGGGAGCCGGGGGCTGGATGCAGGATGCGGCATCGGACTCCAAGCCGTGTTGCTTGCAGAGAGTGTTGGGCCTGCAGGCCGCATCACCGGCCTTGATTTGTCCTCAGAGGTTCTGGTTTACGCCAGGGATGTTGTAGAGAAAGCCGGTTTGTCGGACATGATTGCCTTTCGGGAAGGAGACGTCAACAGGCTTCCTTTCGATGACGATTCCTTCGATTGGGCATGGAGTGTGGATTGCGTGGGATACATGCCTGCGGAACCTTTGCCGATGATAAAGGAGATGGCACGTGTGGTGAAGCCCGGCGGCAGTGTGGCCATTCTTGCCTGGTCTTCAGAAAAACTTCTTCCGGGATATCCTCTGCTCGAGGCCAGGCTTAACGCGACATCTTCAGGGATAGCCCCTTTCATCAGGGGAAGGAGGCCGGAATTACATTTCATGCGCACGCTTGGCTGGTTTCGTGAAGTGGGGCTTGTTGAGCTGTCATCCAGTACTTTTGCGGGGAATGTTCATGCCTGTTTGACTGATGAGCTGTATCATGCCTTGGCTGCCCTGTTTCAGATGCGCTGGCGTGGTGTGGAGTCAGAACTGACAAAGGAGGATCAGGCGGAGTATCGGCGTCTTTGCCTTCCCGAGTCACAGGATTTCCTGCTCAATCATCCGGATTACGCTGCTTTCTTTACCTATTCGATGTTTCACGGCAAGGTCGAAAGTGCATGAGGATTTCGAGCACCACTCAACGAAGCAATTGAATCGCGGAATAAATAGAGATCCTTTTATGAATGCCTCTTGACAGAGTAGTGATTTGTTCAGTCAGTAAGTCCTATGTGAAAAAAGGAGGGTGAGAAATGGGTAGATCTGTTTCATGTTGTGGTATTACTTGTTCCGGGAAAGAGGAGCGGCTGCAGGATGCAAGGGTATCGCAAAAAAACATTGGCGCAATATATGACAGAATAGCACCGGTCTATGATATCTGGGGAAAGTTGACGGAATCACGAGCAAGAAGCAGGGCTATCGAGCTTGCCGGCATCGAGGATGGGCAGCATGTATTGGAAGCAGCTGTAGGAACGGGCCTGGCATTCTATGAAATCGTCAAACGGAATCCACATGGCACGAATATCGGTATTGATCTGTCGCAAGGAATGCTCGAGAAAGCCAGAAAGCGTTTAAGCAAACTCTCAGGTGCTCATTATGCTTTGAATGAAGGAAGTGTCTTTCATTTGAATGTTGAGGATGAATCCATTGATATACTGGTAAACAACTATATGTTTGATCTTCTTCCTTTTGAAGAGATGGGCAAGGTTCTCAAGGAGTTTAAAAGGGTTCTAAAGAGAGGCGGAAAACTCGTATTGGTGAATATGACAAAGGGCGAGCGCTTTGGAGGCGGAATCTATGATTTTATTTACAGGATTTCCCCTGCAGCAATGGGCGGGTGCCGGGGTGTTACACTGACTGAAAGATTGCAGGCGCAAGGTTTCAGGGTCGAAACAAGAGAGTATTATCAGCAGATGCTGTTCCCTTCAGAAGTAATCCTTGCTTACAAATGAGATTTCCTGCCGAGGTTTTCAAAGCAGTTTTGAAGGCAAAGGAGGCCCTTCCGTGTCATTATTGCTCCTGACGGTTTTCAGACGAAACTGCTGGGGTGATCTCGGAGAACATTTTCTTTTTAGCATAAATGGCACATGAATTCGATGGCAAAAAATACGAGCAGGCATCATCCCATCAAAAGGAATGGGGTTCGAAGCTGATAGCGGAACTTGAACTCAAGGGCAATGAGCGTGTTCTCGATCTTGGTTGTGGCGACGGTGTGCTTTCCGCTCACATTGCTGAGTTACTACCGGATGGTAAGGTGGTCGGGATCGATGCATCACAAGGTATGATTGACGTGGCCCTTCCAAAGGCAAAAGACAATCTGCACTTTGTGTTAATGGATATTGACGATCTCGACTTTACCGATGAGTTCAACATTGTTTTTTCAAACGCAGCATTGCACTGGGTAAAGGATCATAACAGACTCTTGCAGAACGTCCGTAATGCACTTCTCCCGAAAGGCCGTGCTCGTTTCAACTTTGCTGGTGAGGGAAACTGTGTGAGTTTCCTGAAGGTGATTCTGGAGGCAATTGCAGATGAGCGGTTTGGGGAATATTTCACTGATTTCGACTGGCCCTGGTATACACCATCGATAGGCGAGTATACCGAACTGTGCAAATCCAGCGGATTACAGAACGTAAGGGTATGGGGAGAAAATGCTGATCGTTATTTTCCCGATAAGAAGTCCATGATCAAATGGGTGGATCAGCCGAGTCTTGTTCCCCTGCTGTTCCACCTGCCGGAACAAAAGCGAGTATCATTCCGCGACTATGTTGTGCAGCGGATGATTGAAGAAACCTTGCAGGATGACGGGACATGTTTTGAGACATTTCGAAGGATCAACCTGACTGCAGAGAAATGAGTCGGGGTGAAAGTTCTTTTGCCTGTACCGAACAGAGCATTATTTATATTTGAGCTTGCAGTATACTGCTTGTTGCATACAGCGTTAAAGGACATGCTATTATGATGGAAGCCGGAAATAAAAACAACACCGCTCAATCCATGAGAGCGGAATATATGTCACGCATCAATCGCGTGATCGACTATATCGAAAATCATCTTGACGAGGAATTGACCCTTGAAATTCTTGCCGATGTGGCCTGTTTTTCACCCTTTCATTTTCATCGGATCTTCAAAGCCTGTGTGGGCGAGACCTTGAGCCGTTTTATTAACCGGGTTCGGGTGCAGAAAGCAGCCAATCAATTATCAACCAATCCTAAAAAAACAATCACCGAGATTGCTTTTGATACAGGGTTTTCAGGATCTGCCACTTTTGCCCGAGCCTTTAAAAATTATTTTGGGGTGAGTGCCAGCCAGTGGCGGTTAAACGAAAGTCAGCCTGATAGCAAGAATCGCAAAACCAATAGCAAGAACGGCAATAGGGTTGGCAAGAAATGCGAAAATATTATTCGATCCTCCTGCTATGTTGATAGCGTTACTCATAATCTTAAATGGAGGATAGAAATGAGAGAAGAAAAAATACTTGGTATTGAGGTTAAAGAAATGCCAACTGTTCATGTGGCTTACGTAAGACACATCGGACCCTATAAAGGGGATTGTCAGCTTTTTGAAGGCTTGTTTACCCGGTTGATGAACTGGGCCGGTCCTCGGGGTCTGTGTATGCCGAATACAAAAATCATGGCGGTTTACCACGACGATCCCGAAGTAACTGAAGAAGAAAACCTTCGGGTTTCTGCCTGTATCACTGTGCCGGAAGATACACCGGTTGACGGAGAGGTTGGTAAAATGAAAATCGATGGTGGTAAATATGCTGTGGCAGGCTTTGAACTGGAAGGCAGTCATGAGTATGAGGACGCCTGGAACATGGTGTTTGCAAAGTGGCTGCCTGAAAGCGGATTTCAGCCCGATGACCGGCTCTGCTATGAAGTCTATCACAATGATCCTAAGGAACATCCCGAAGGACATCATATTGTTGATATTTGTGTTCCGGTAAAGCCCTTGTAAGGGTACCTCCCAACGATGTCATTCAGGTCGCGCAATAAATTAATAGAGGTGCCTATAAGTTCTATAAACAATTGGGCTTGTTACGGAGGCTGAGCTTAAGCGTTATCAAAAAGGAATTATAATGCTGTCAATTCGCCCGACAGAAACAGATGATGCTTTGCAAGTTGCCGCCTGTGTCGACAGCGTTGCCAGGGAAAGGCTTTTCCTGGGAAATACAGAAGGCTTTTCGCCAGAGCAGACTCGTGAATTCATTCAATTTGTCAAAAGCGCAGGTGGAGTTCACTTTGTCGCCCTGGATGGTGGGTGCTGTTAGGTTAACGCATGCCGGGTGTCTGGGTATGGGATTATTGCCGAAATACCGTGGACAGGGTTGGGGGGCAAAGCTTGTCACGAAAGCATTGTCGATTGCGTTCAAAACAGGTCTTGAACGTATTGAACTCGAAGTCTTCGCTTCGAATGTAGTTGCGATCAAGCTTTATAAGCATTTCGGCTTCCGTGAGGAAGGACGAAAACGGATGGCGCGGAAGCTTGACGGCGTGTATGACGATGTTATCCTTTTTGGCCTTTTGCGTGAGGAGTGGCAACAGTTCCCCCCATTCCATTCAGATAACCAAGAAAGCTTTTAGGAGGTTTGCATGACTCAACAATTAATTCTGCCAAGCGGCGGGCAGCTTGTAACCACTCAACCGATCCCTTCAGGCTCACCGTTTACTGTTGTTATCAGTGGAGAGGTTGGAATATGGGCCGGTTGGTCGAGAGGCATAGATGCTGCGTATGTCTACGATGCTCCACAAGGTTCGTCGTATTATCCGGTGACAACGCCGAGACGCAGGCTCGGAATCCTGACCGGCAACGGTCCGTTTGATCCGCAGCCTTCCGTTTACAATCCGGCTCACCAGTACACCTGGCAGACGGTCGGTACCGGCCAGGGGCTCTGGTTCCAGTTCCAGGACCAGCCGTATGATGATAATTCAGGCAGTTTCGCCATTACCGTCATCTGGTAAGGTTTGATCGGTTAGGGAGGGGGGGCTTATCGAGGTGTTCTATGTCACTTTCTTGAACGCTCCTTTTCACCGGGTAAAAAAAGTTAGAGAATATAATAGCCAGGAGTATGCGGCCTGATGATTGAAATACGAGGGGAGATGACTTCCGATCAGGATATTGTTTGCCGGATCAACAAAATAGCCTTCGAACAAGGGCCTGAGGCGGCAATTGTAGACAAGCTTCGTAAGTCATGTAAAAACTATTGTTCATTTGTAGCTGTCAATCAGGATACTGTCATAGGGCATATCTTGTTCACTCCGGTTACGATAGATGGTTCTGAAGTTACCGGAATGGGCTTGGCTCCGATGGCTGTTTTGCCTTCATATCAGAATCAGGGTATCGGTTCTCTGCTCGTTCGGCATGGATTGCAGCACCTGCAACGGTCCGGCTGTCCGTTTGTCATTGCCTTGGGGCATCCGGAGTATTACCCGCGTTTTGGTTTTGAACCAGCTTCGCATTACAGGCTCAAATGCCAATGGGAAGGTGTTCCTGATGACGCCTTTATGGTTGTGGTATTTGACAGGGACGTTTTACCCAGAGAAGGTGGGATAGCCCGATATCGTGCAGAGTTCGACGAAGCCATGTAGATGGCAACGTGTCTTTGAAACATCAAGCAGCTAAAAAAACAGAGATGAAAATAAGACTATGGGCAAGCTGGATAGCTCGAATAACAGGTATCGCAATTGTAGTGTTATTTCTTCCCTTCTATTTCGGTTACGGGAATCCTCTCCCCTTTCTGAATCCTGAATATACAGCTCACGATAATGCATGGTTGACAGCATTCCCTTTCATTTTTATCGGGCTCATTCTTGGCTGGTGGTATCCGCGGATAGGCGGATACATGGTTGTATTGGCAATTCTCGCCGCACAAACGGTGACTTTTTTAACGGGTTACGGACCTGTGCTGCATATGCTCGTGCCTTTGTTTGTTGGAGTGCTGTTTATTGTCTCGGCAAGGAATAAGTTGTGAGCTGCAAATTTACACGTTATGGCGTTCTATGATTGATCGGCTTTTTAAAAATCCAGGCGTTTGTATTCCTTATATTTATGGTATTTATAGCATTATTTTGTGCCTTATAGTATTGGGTTAGCCGCGATTTCGAAAGGACTTTTGCTCTTATTGAACAACGCCTCCTATTTCTGAGTTTTTAATAATCTGGATTTTGATAAATGTAGCCCAGTGGCTACATTTGACTATGATAGAAATTCGCAAAACCGAAATTTTTGCCAAATGGATTGATGGATTGCGTGATGTCAGAGCACGTGCCCGCATCCTTGTAAGAATAGAACGGCTTGCGGAAGGAAACCCCGGAGACGTCAGGCATGTTGGTGAAGTATGGCGAAAACGATGACAACAAAATACGATGTGGCCGAACATCTTCGGACACCGGAAGATATGGCAGCTTACCTGGAAGCAAGCTTTGAAGAGGCAAATGGAGATGCGGCGTTTATTGCTAAAGCATTAGGCGATATTGCTCGTGCAAAGGGGATGTCGCGAGTGGCACGAGATGCAGGTTTATCGAGGGAAAGCCTTTACAGGGCACTTTCAGGGGAGAGAACTCCAAATTTCGATACCATCCTTAAGGTTATACACGCACTTGGATTAAAGCTCCATGCTGAAGCTTTACAAACAAACAATGCTGATGCTCAGCCGGTAGCTTAAGGGATAAAGAGGGGAGTTCATAACTAACTCTATACATGCCATTTAAAAAAAATCATTTGTTCTGCTAACACATGCATTCCAGGAAACCTTGTCGCAAACATTTCGGAGTTCAGAGCACAATTCCAAGTTTGTCTGCATCCTGTCCGCAGTTTTTTTCCCCGATGAGAATTATTTTGAGGTTATCAAGTTTAAATAGTTATGAACGTCCCCTTATTACTTGGAGATATCCGGCGCTATTTAGCAGGATTGCTGAACCGTTACGAGGCAGGAGAGATTGACGAAATTCACCTGAAAGCATGTGATTACGTTTCGAATATCCTGACCAGTACAATCAGGGATTCTGAGCTTGAAGAGCGGCTTCAGAAACTCGAAGAACAATTAGTCAACAATGAGGATGGGAAAAAATATCGAGCGGCGGGTTAGAGAGCTTGAGCAAAAAGTAAAACTCAATACAGATATGGAGTATCGAAACTATCTTATGACGCTGAGCGATAAGGAACTGGATACGCTTCTTGATGAATCCTTGGAAGAAATTCTGTTGGAAGGTGAATCATTGCCCCCTGAATTCATGGCCAGAAGGAATGGGAGGAGATGGTGCGGGAGCATAAAGCGCGGATACAAAAAAAAGGAAATATTATAAAGTTGAGATAGAGATATATAAGTCAGCTTATGCAGGGAGACAAGCGGTGAAGGTGTGGGTGAGGCAGGTGTTATGCTTGTTGTTTAAAGCAGGTTTGGCGAAATTATGAAGAAGTGTTGAGAATAGATGGGGAAAGATAATTAGTGAGGAATTTTACTGTTCCTGAGCAAGGTGTTAAGTCAAAAAAGGAGAAGCAACATGAGCACTGTTCTTAAGGTTTCGGCGATTAAAGAAGGCGCGCAGGCAGAAAATATGGGGATAAAGGTCGGAGACGTTATAGCTTCATACGATGGCACAGAGCTTTCATCTAATCTTGATTTATCAAACGCGGCTTTAAATGCGAAAAACAATGAGAAGGAAGCGGTCGTTCTTGTGATTATAAGAAATGGTAAAGAGATTACCATGGAAGCCTCTACAGATAAATTGGGAATTGACTGCATAGAAGATCATTCAAATAATGGGCAATCCAATCAAAGAAATGGCGCAGAAAGTATCAAGACAGAATATGGCGTAGCAAAAGGTGTATCTTCAGTCGTTTCCTTTATTGGTTGGGGGCTTGTGATTGTAGGTGCTTTATTTATGGTCTTTTTTCCATTAGCTCAAGGTTCACAATCGAGATATGGTGGGATATCGTGGTTTGCAATACTCCCAGGTCTCGGTACAGCCGTGAGTGGCTTTTTGTTGATAATGGGGGCTCAAGTCACTAATGCTGCTATAGATACAGCAGATTACACAAGAGAATTGCTAAAAACAATGAGCCGAAAATGATTTATTTAACAACCCAGTTAAAACGCGGGCCTGTAAAGTGCGTAGCGGTTAACAGGTCCGGTTATTGTTGCGTTAAACAACCGTACCCGGTTGGTTCTGGCGGCATGATTGTTTGCAGAGAGCTCGCACGGCACAAGGGGCTGAAACCGGCGTACCCGCCGGATTTCTGCGCCGAGCGTTGGGGTGAAGGGCAATGAAAAGATAATATTAAGGATAAAATAGAGAAGAGTATCAGGGCCTGAAATGTTCATCAATTTTAGCCGGGTTAAAGTCCGGCTTTTTTATATTCTATGAGTTTTGTTTTGTGGGCAATCTTGTAATTTATTTGTGACTTATAGGTTTTTGAGAAATTTCATGATTTTGTAAGTGTATATATGGTAATAATATAACGTGAAAGTATTGTAAATATGCCTGAAATCCGTCCTTTCAAGGGTTTGCGGTACGATCCTGAAACCGCTGGTGACATGGGGGGGATCATCTGCCCGCCGTATGATATTATTCCTTCCTCGATGCAGCAAGAGCTGTACGACAGTTCCGGGTACAACGCGGTTCGGCTGGAGCTGCCGAAGGAAGATGATCCCTATGGAGCTGCTGCGGAACGGCTGGCGCAATGGGTGCAGGAAGGGGCTTTGATGCAGGACGACGAACCTGCTCTTTATCCCTATTTCCAGACCTATACTGACCCTGAAGGAAATACCTATACCCGGAAAGGCTTTTTCTGCGCGTTGCGTCTGCACGAGTTCAGTGAAAAAAAGGTGTTGCCGCATGAGCGGACGCTTTCAGGGCCGAAAAAGGACAGGCTCAACCTGTTCAAGCGGACGCAGGCCAATATCAGCAGTATTTTCGGGTTGTATGCCGACGAAGAGCTGCAGGCAGACAGGGCGATCGAGGAGTTTGCCGACAGTCATGAGCCGGTTGTCGATGCCGCCTTCCAGGGGGTCAGGAACCGGCTTTGGAAGATGACCGATCATGATATTGTCGCAACGGTGCAGCAGGTATTGCTCGACCGGCAGGTCTATATTGCCGACGGGCATCATCGCTATGAAACCGGGGTGAATTACCGCAACCTTCGGGCGGAGGAAAATCCGTCGCATACCGGTGACGAGCCGTATAATTTCATTCTGATCTACCTCGCAAACATCTTCGACGAAGGCCTGATCATCTTCCCGCTGCACCGGATGGTGCACAGCCTCGAACAATTCAGTCCCGAGGGCTTGATCGAGACGCTGAGCACGAACTTTGAGGTGAAACCGCTTGGTGGAAGAGAAGATCTCAAGCTATACCTTGAAGGAGAATCTTCCAGTCATGTCTATGGCGTTGTCACTTCCGGGGGTGTCTGGGGAATGCGGCTTAAAAATCCTCCTGCAACCTTGCTGGGCGACTCTGTTCCCGGTCCTCTGTTGCAGCTCAGTGTGGTTGTTCTGCATGAGCTGATTCTGCAAAGGATGTTGGGCATTACGCCCGAGGCGATGCGCAGTCAGGCAAACCTGGTCTATGAAGAGGACGACCGTAAGGTGTTTGACGCCGTCGAGAACGGTGACATCCAGGTCGGCTTTATCGTCAAACCGACAACTGTGCAGCAAGTGCGGGATATTTCGCAGGCAGGCGAGGTAATGCCGCAGAAGTCGACGTATTTTTATCCGAAGATAATGACAGGTCTGGTCATGCACAGGCTTAAATAAAGGCAAAAGGAAAAAGTCAAAGGTCAAAAGGGTGCTTTCGGCACTGAAAAGATGGCGTTATGGGTATTGCTCTATCTCTCGGGATTATGTGTGGGAGAAAAACGATTTTTAAATTATCACGAAGAGATAAGTACATTTGTGCTTAAGTAAAACGTGTTGTTGCATATCAACCAGAGTATCTGGTCTGTCAAAAAACGCTTGACAGGGTTGTCTTTTTTTTGACTTTTTACCTTTGACTTTTGCCTTTCTTTCCATGAAAGAATACTACTCCCGTTCGGTTGACGAGACGCGTGAATATGCCCGGCAGTTTGCCGTAGGATTGCAGCCGGGTGATGTTATCTGTCTTAGCGGGGAGTTGGGGACAGGAAAAACCGAGTTCATGCGCGGGATCGCGCAGGTATTTAACTGCGATGACCAGTTGACGAGTCCTTCCTTTTCAATTTTCAATAGTTACACAGGGCGCTTGAAGGGGGCACCAGTGAAGTTGCAGCATTTCGATCTTTATCGCATCGAGACCCCTTTGGAACTTGAAGGGCTCGGATTTGGGGAGTACATTGACGGTCCGGCCATATCGGTTGTCGAGTGGGGTGAAAAATTTCCCGATGAACTTCCAGGTAACACAAAAAAAGTTTTTATTGAGGCCGTTGGAGAAAGCGAACGGCGCATTGTAATAAGTGAGCCTTGAAGCGCTTTCCTTCTTTTTTGACTTTTGACTTTTTCCTTTTGACTTTTTCTCACAAGATCCTTGCAATAGAGTGTACGCACCAGTGTATCAGCGTTGCTGTCGGTCTTCAGGACGGGGTTGTCGAAGAGACGCTCCGGGAATGGCAGCGGACGGCGGAATCGATCGTTCCTCTGGTTGACAGGGTGCTTTTGTCGTCGGAAACGGTGCTCGAGGACATTGATTTTTTGGCGGTTTCATCGGGGCCTGGCTCGTTTACCGCATTGCGTATCGGTATGGCGACGGCAAAGGGTATAGCTTACGGAACCGGTATTCCTCTTGTGACGGTATCCACCATGGAAGCGCTTGCAATGTCCGCGCAGGAGCATGTCGATGCCTCGTGTTTGGTGCCGGTTATTCCTGCGAGGAAGGGAGAGTTTTATTACGCGGTGTATTTCAGGAAAAATGAGGAGCTGGAGGAGGGTGAAAAGATAGTCTATGCTCCGGTTGATAGCTTGAGGGAGCTTCTCGAGTCGCGGAGGGAGAGGTGCGCTGTGGTTGCAAGAGACATTACTCCGCTGGAAGAGGTTTGCCGGGCTGTCGGCGCGGATGTTGTCAGGGCCGATTTTTTTACGGCAGCATCGCTTATCCCGCTGGCGGAGAAGAAGTTTGCAGCAGGAAAGCTTCCATCTCTGGAAACGGTGACTCCCGATTACCAGCAGAAGTTTCGCCCGAAGGGATGAGAGAATATTGAACTGATTCAAAGGCTGGATAGCTGAATAGTGAAATGCTTGGCTATCTGGAATGAGGATACGGTGTCGTAATACTAATGGTTGCGGGATTTCGGGATCGAATCGAAGAATTATTGAATCCATTCATGCGTTAAGTTTGTAGTTGAAGTGCCAACAAGGTTTTTTGCGTGGGCGGAGGTGAAGTGGCTTCTTCGGAAACAGTTGATTATTGCTATATTTTAACACAGCCGTTTTTGGTTGATCAACGCCCCCGAAAGATCTGAAAGCAGGTTGTTTTTTGATAATGAAGCTAAACGGAGGTTTATGGCTGAGCCACGTTGTGATGAAGGTAAGGTTCAGGATGTGAGAGAGGTTGCGTTGAGCGAACTGCTTGCGAAAAGGGCGGCAGAACTGTCGCTGGAGAAAAAATGTGAAGATGTTGTTATACTCGATGTCAGGAAGGTGAGTAGCGTGACGGATTTTTTTGTCATTGCGACGGCTGATTCCGAGCGAAAGGCAAAAGCTGCCTATGAGCATATTGTCGATGAACTGAAACATGATGATGAACGTCCCCTGCATATCGAAGGCAGTGATTCACTCCATTGGGTGCTGCTTGATTATTTCGATGTGGTCGTGCATATCTTCATGCCTGACTCGCGTGCATTTTATGACCTTGAATCGTTATGGGGTGATGCCCCGAAGCAATGCCTGAAGAGTACCGGTGAAGGGGTTGTCAACGATGGGTGACAAAGCATTTGGAGGCTTTACGTTTAGAGGGGTGTTGTGTACATTACTTCGGTTTACTATTTCCATAAAAATCAGTTACCAGAACAGACATGCAGCGCGATAAAATTTTGCCGATCAGCATCGAAGATGAAATGAGGAATTCCTACCTCGATTACTCCATGTCGGTTATTGTCAGCCGTGCGTTGCCCGATGTTCGTGACGGCCTCAAACCGGTTCACCGGAGGGTGCTGTTCGGTATGCATGAACTGGGCCTGCAGGCGGGGAAGCCGTATAAAAAATCTGCCCGTGTAGTTGGTGAGGTACTCGGTAAGTTTCATCCTCATGGTGACGTTGCTGTCTACGACAGTATTGTCCGTCTGGTACAGGATTTTTCCATGCGCTATCCCCTGATCGACGGTCAGGGCAACTTCGGTTCGATCGATGGCGACTCCCCCGCTGCCATGCGTTATACAGAGGTACGCATGAAGAACATCGCTGGCGAGATGCTCAAGGATCTGGAAAAAGAGACAGTCGATACAGCGCTGAATTTCGATGATTCGCTCGAAGAGCCTACGGTGCTTCCTTCGGCCATGCCCAACATGCTGGTTAACGGTGCTTCAGGCATCGCGGTGGGTATGGCGACCAATATTCCTCCGCAGAACCTCAGGGAGGTTGTTGACGGGTTGATAGCGCTTATCGGCAACCCGGAGATCACCGTCGACGAGATTATGGAACATATCATCGCTCCCGACTTCCCTACCGGCGGTATTATCTATGGCTATGAAGGAGTAAAACAGGCGTACAGAACAGGCCGCGGACGTGTGGTTATCCGTGCACGGGCTGCTGTAGAGGTTACCCAGAAAAACGGGCGGGAGTCAATCATCGTCACCGAGCTTCCCTACCAGGTAAACAAGGTCCGGCTGATAGAAAAGATCGTTGAGCTGATACATCAGAAAAAAATCGAAGGTATCGCCGATATAAGGGATGAATCCGATCGTGACGGGATGCGTCTTGTGATCGAACTGAAGCGTGACGCCGTTGCCAAAGTGGTACTGAACCATCTGTATAAACATACTGCGATGCAGGACACTTTCGGGGTTATTCTTCTGGCGCTGGTGAACGGTGTGCCGAAGGTGATGACCCTGAAGGAGATGATGGAGCAGTATCTCAAGCATCGTAATGAAATTATTCTTCGCAGGACAACCTTTGAGCTGGCCGCTGCCGAGAAAAAAGCCCATGTTCTCGAAGGCCTGAAAATCTGCCTCGATAATCTTGATGAAGTGATCACAACGATACGCCAGTCGAAAAATGCTGCAGTGGCTCAGGAAAGGTTGATGGAGAAATTCGGTTTGACCGAGGTCCAGTCGAAAGCTGTTCTGGAAATGCGCCTGCAGCGTCTTACCGGAATGGAACGCGACAAAATCGAGAAAGATTACAACGAAACCCTCGCGTTGATCGAAGAGCTGCGGTTTATTCTTGCCAACCCCGAAAAACAGATGCAGATCATCAAGGATGAGCTGTTGAGAGTCAGGCAGGTTTACGGTGATGAACGGCGTACCGAAATAAGACCGCAGGAGGGCGAATTTTCCATCGAGGATATGATCGCCCAGGAAGATGTGGTGATCACGATCACGCACGAAGGCTTCATCAAACGTTTCCCTGTTTCAGGTTACAGGCGACAGGCTCGTGGAGGCAAGGGTGTGACAGGCGCTCAGGCCAAGCACGAAGATTTTGTTGAACATATGTTTATAGCCTCCACGCACAACTACATTCTTTTCTTTACCAACAGGGGCAGATGTTACTGGCTGAAGGTCTATGAGATTCCCGAAGCCGGGAGAGCGGCAAGGGGAAGGTCTCTTGCCAATATCATGGAACTCCAGCCCGGCGAGAAGATAAGGGCATATATCAATGTGAAGAATTTCGATGATCCTCTTTTTATTGTTATGGCGACTGCCAAGGGAATAATCAAGAAAACCGATATCGAGGCGTTTTCAAGGCCTCGCCGCAACGGTATTGCTGCCATTACCATAGAGGAGAGTGATGAGCTTATCGATGCCCGTCTGACCGATGGCGAACATGATATTATCATGGCCAAAAATTCCGGGTATGCTGTCAGGTTTGCAGAGAAAGATGTTCGTCCGATGGGAAGGACAGCCATGGGGGTAAAAGGGATAAGCCTCGTTGAGGGTGAGACCTGTATTTCGATGGTGACCTCGAAGCGCCCTGACACATCGTTGCTGGCCATCACGGATAACGGATTCGGCAAGCGCAGCAAGGTTGAAGACTACCGGCTCACACGCAGGGGCGCGAGGGGTGTCATTACTCTGAAAGCACATGAAAAGGTCGGTAATCTTGTTGGCTTGCTCGATGTCAATGATAGTGACGACCTTATCATTATCACAGCAAACGGTATCGTCAATCGCCAGCATGTTTCCAACATCAGACTCACCGGCCGCAACACTTCGGGCGTGAGGCTTATCCGGCTTATGGCTGGTGATATGATCTCTGCCACTGCGAGAGTCCCGAAAGCCGTTGAGGACGATGATGAGGAGGGTGCGGGACCGGAAGATCAGATAGAGCTTTTTGATTCCTGAGATGACGTTGTAACAAGCAGAGAAGTTATGGAAAAAAGGAAGGAGCCTTATATCCTCGAAGAAAAACCGGGATTGAAAAAGTATTGTGCATGCGGGTTGTCGAAAAACAAACCGTATTGTGACGGCTCCCATCACGGGACGGGCATGCACTCCTACAAGGTGGAAATTGAAGAGGCGAAAACCGTTGCGATATGCGGTTGCGGCCAGTCGGGGAACAAACCGTTCTGTGATGGTTCGCATCTGTCACTGTAGTACGTGAGACAAAAGCAGGACAGATGCTTGTTCTGAGATAATCCGAAAGCGTGGCATGCTGCCGGGTTCTGCGAAACGATCAATTTTGGAAAACACCATTACCGCTATGGCACGACCGAAAAACGTAAAGCATATTTTTGTTACAGGAGGGGTTGTTTCGTCTCTTGGCAAAGGTATTCTGTCCGCTTCCCTTGGATTGCTCCTGAAATCGCGAGGACTGCGCGTGGCGATACAGAAATATGATCCCTATATCAACGTTGATCCCGGAACGATGTCTCCCTATCAGCACGGTGAGGTTTACGTGACCGATGACGGTGCCGAAACAGATCTCGATCTCGGCCATTATGAGCGATTCCTTGACGAACCGACATCTCAGGCTTCCAATCTCACGATGGGCAGGGTCTACAAATCGGTGATCGACAAGGAGCGCCAGGGGGAATATCTTGGCGGTACCGTTCAGGTTGTGCCTCATGTGATCGACGAGATCAAGGAGAAAATGAACGAACAGGCGAAAAACGGCAGTCTGGACGTTCTGATTACCGAGATCGGCGGTACTATCGGTGATATCGAGTCGTTGCCTTTTCTCGAAGCCATGCGTCAGTTAAAGCTCGACATGGGCCCCAAAAACCTCCTGAACATTCATTTGACCCTCGTTCCCTACATCAAGGCGGCCTGTGAGCTGAAAACCAAGCCGACACAGCACAGTGTCAAGATGCTGCTTGAGACGGGAATTCAGCCGGACATACTTGTTTGCCGGAGCGAGAAGCCGCTTTCAAGGGAGATCAAGAACAAAGTCGGACACTTCTGTAACCTTCACGAATCCGATGTCATCGGTCTGAATGATTGCGGGACTATTTATGACGTGCCGTTGATGCTGCTTAACGAACAGCTCGACAAACGTGTGTTGAAGAAGCTCAATATCAAGAAATTTAAAGACCCTGAACTTTCCTACTGGCGGGATTTCTGCAACAAGGTGAAACACCCGACAGACGGTGAGGTGACGATTGCGATATGCGGCAAATACACCGAATATCCTGATGCGTACAAGTCAATCCTCGAGGCATTCGTTCACGCCGGAGCAAGTAACAACGTCACGGTAAATGTCAGGCTGCTCAGGGCGGAAAACGCTGAGGAAAATGGCGGCAGTGCAGCAGCATTCTTGAAAGATGTCCACGGTATACTGGTTGCTCCCGGTTTTGGCGACAGGGGTATCGAAGGCAAAATCAGTTTCATACGTCATGCCCGTGAGAACAATATTCCGTTTCTGGGGATATGTCTTGGCATGCAGTGTGCATCGATTGAGTTTGCCCGAAACGTGTGCGGTCTGGCCGAGGCTAATTCCACGGAATTCAATAAACGGTGCCGCCAACCTGTGATCGATCTTATGGAGCATCAAAAGAAGGTCAAGGAGAAAGGCGGCACCATGCGTTTGGGCAGCTATCCCTGCA